>Ga0105097_10000671_pt1 | contig 15783 bp, 14 predicted proteins | sample PPLLak12cMay2015_FD_87035 | JGI IMG/M metagenome (GOLD analysis project Ga0105097, IMG submission 87035) | Freshwater sediment microbial communities from Prairie Pothole Lake near Jamestown, North Dakota, USA - PPLs Lake P7 Core (1) Depth... | ecosystem: Environmental > Aquatic > Freshwater >... | reverse complement strand
TTATCCGAAACGGGAATTTCGTAAGCCAGCAGGTTGAGTGTGCCACTTGTAAAGGTATAGCGGTACCATAAAAAATCACCGGAATCGACGACCTTGTTATAGGTTACCGGAATCTTCAGATCAAACCCTACTTTTTCCATGGTTGCAATATTTTTTGCATTCCAGTGTTTTTTCGTGATTTTTTTTTGGTAGAGCGAGAGGTCCTGTCTTTTAAAAACATCTATAATTTCACGCTTGTTCGCCAACAAGTTCTCAATCAGGCTGCCGGCATCTTTTCCGAGCAGGGTCAGTATAGTTTGCGGTGCAGCATACACATTGTAGTTTGTGTAAAAATCACTTTTTTCCCCAAAGTCAATATAGAGGACGTTTCTGGTTCGCTTGAAGAGATTCGAAAAAGCTTTGGGGTCAACCAGATTTACGGTAAACGGAGCTTCTTCCTGGGGTAAGCCCAACAGCGGTTCGCCGATAATGCTTCGAAGGGTATCTCCCACCGCCCCCAGCCATAAATCGTTATCCATTACCACTATCAGGTGATTGATCCTTCCTGTCGATTCCAGATAGGTCATCTTTTCATCAGACTCTTTACAGGAAATGAACGTAACCAATACAACAATTACAATGAGGGAATACCTGAACATCGGAATGTTTTTTTAAAAATTATCCGAGATTTAGTAGATCTTGAGTTTCGTTCCCGGAGTTAATTTGTCGCTTTTAAAATTATTCCACTGTTTGATCTGACTAACAGTAACATTTGGATATTTTTGTGAAATCAACCACAACGTGTCTCCGCTTTTAACAGTATAGGTGGAAAAATCTTTGCCATTGTTTGATTCGGACTTACTGGCAACGGTGTTTTTTGTCGCTGGCTCCGTGTTTGACAGGCTGCTTCCCTTTTTGTGGATGGTCAGTGATTGCCCAACATGAACAGTAGATCCTTTCAGCTTATTCCATTTCTTGAGATTGGCAACGGTAACACCGTATTTGTTGGCGATTTTTCCCAGATTATCTCCTTTTCTGACCTTATATCGCATGGTCTTGCTTTGCATTGGATCACTGCTCGCAACTGTATTCGCAGGAAGGGGCTTCACGCGTTTGGCATCATCTGCTTCAGCATAGGCATAGATCAGCTCCTCATTGGAAACAAAAGTACCAAGCATGAATTTGGGCAAACGCAGGGTGTTATTCTCCTTAGCATCGTATGGAATTATCTTTAGCTTGTACTGCGGATTCAGAAATGTCATTAACTGATCATCCGTTTTCATAATCCTGTTGATCTGATCAAAAGTGAGTTGTCTTTTTAATGAAACCGTATCTGTTTGAAAGGAATCAGGTAAGGCATTTGTTGCGGACAAATTGTGTTCTTTTGCGTATTCAAAAATATAATAGGTTGCATAAAATGCAGGCACGTAGTCAGCAGTTTCCCGCGGCAAATAAGGTCGCAGATTCCAGTAATTGGTTTGCCCACCCGATCTTCTTATAGCTTTTGTAACATTCCCCGGACCCGAATTATAGGCAGCCAGTGCCAGATCCCAGTCACCGAATGTTTTATAAAGGTGACTTAAGTATTTGCAGGCTGCTTCGGTTGATTTTATCGGATCATAACGCTCATCAACATAGGAGCTGACATCGAGGTCGTACATTTTACCCGTACCATACATGAATTGCCATAAGCCGGCAGCACCAACTCTGGATTTGATTGTTGGTTTCAACGCAGATTCTACGATGGCCAGATATTTAATTTCAAGCGGGATGTTGTATTTGTCGAGATGCTCTTCAAACATAGGGAAATAATATTCAGCCCTTCCCATTAAATTGGCCAGTGTTTTTTTCCTGTTCTTGAGATAATATTTGATTACTTTTTCCAGTGATTGGTTATATCCAACGTTAAAAGGGGTTTTGGCATCGAGTTCCTTCAATCTTTTTTTGAGTAAATCTGTAGGTAATTCGTCAATTACAACCGTTGTAAGGCTATCCACATCGACCAAAAGATCTGTAGTATCCATCGAGAAGGTACCTTTCCAGGAGGCGAGCCATTTTTTATCAATATCTGAGGCAATGGTATAGTCAATAACAGCTATTTTTCTTTCCAGTGCTTCAAGAGAATCAGTGTGGACAGTATCCTTTTTTATTGCACTTAGTACCGCTATTTCCGGGCTTTTTGCAACGATATTTAAATCTTTTTTATCGGTTTTTTTCTGGGAGAAACCAGCCAAACCTGTCAGGATAAAAAGTAAAAGAAAAACCTTTTTCATTCGAATAATTTAAATGATTAATACACTGCTTTACTAAGGTGCTAAACTACTGTTTTTATTAAAAAAGCCTGTTAAATTTAATGTATAATAATATAAAATTATGTTAAAAATTAAAAAAATGCTGCCTCAAAGTTTAATTTTAACTTTTGGCAACACAATATGGCTTTTTTATCTAAACGCATTTTGATTCCGGTTTATTGTGAATGTAATTTTTTGCGAAGCCAATTTGTTACATCTTTTAATACTTCTTCTTTCCCGGGTTCATTGTGCAATTCATGATATGCGCCAGGGTACAAGTTTATCTTTACCATTTCCTGATTGTTTGCAGCAAAGGCCTCAGATCCTTTATAGCTCGTAAGTTGATCTGCTGTTCCATGAATGATAAGCACCGGTTTTTTTAAGCGCCCTGCATTTTGAATGGCCCAGCTTCCGGTTTCCATCAGTAAAACAGAATAATTCGGACTTACTCTGTCGTGATTGAGCGGGTCCGCGATATAGGCTTTAACCACTTCATTATCATGAGAAAGGTGGTTAGGGTTGATCTCGTTCGACACGGTAAGGGAGGGGTAAATTTTCCTCATCCAGTTGCCGAGCGCCAGTTTCCATGCAGGCGGTTCAAAGGCCAGTTTCAAGAAAGGACTTGAAGCAATGATGCCGCTGACAGCATTTGGAAAGTGAAGACCGTAATTCAGAACCACATTGCCTCCCATACTATGACCGTAAAGAAAGATCTTTTTTTCACCAAAGATCTTTTCTGATTTCGCGATCATTTCTGTAATACAACCCAGCAGCTCACCAAAACCGGGATGGTGTCCCCGTTTTCCGGTTGTTTTTCCATGACCGAACTGGTCGTAGGTTATTACGCCAAGATTTGCCCCCAGCAATGCCGGAATCACATGTTCCTCATAGCGCCCGCAATGTTCCCCCAGGCCGTGAACCAGAATGATCACTCCGTCTGTTATTCCAGGTACGTAATATTTTCCATAAAACGTTTCGCCGCTGTACGGCATATGGAAGTCCATGACAATCATAGAGTTATTATTTTATTTCAAAAATACCGTAACAGATTTAATCAGTGAAAAAATGTTAAAAATGAATCATAACTAATTTGGAAATTAAGCCCGGAGCAGGATATAGTTTTTACAATTTATTTTGTAAATTTAGATGAATCAAAAAGCAGGAATATGAAAAATGAATCAAATAACCCAAAAGGGAAAAGAGAAAAAAATCTGGATAAGAAGGTTTTGATGGTGAGTGAACAAATTTTTCCCTATGTAAAGAACAGAATTCTTGTACTCGAAAAAAAAGGTGTTTTGCCGCTCAATATGTATAAACCCGGAGAAATCATTGACGAAGTGGTTCTTGAACTTTTTGAGAGAGGTGTGGAGGACAATATTGAAGTGCAGGCCTTAAAATTGCTCATGTTTTCGGTGGCCAATGAAAAGCTGTGCGCCCTGTTCGAAAAGGAAAAATGGCATAAACGCAGCATAAGTACAAAATTGATACTCGAAGAGGAGCTCAAACAAATGGAAGAATATTTTACCGTGGACGGAGATTCCGATTTTGTTATGATCGAGGAGCTGGATGATATTTCATACCACCAACAAGAGGTACAAAGTCGGTTTCTGGAGTCGGATGAAATACAACAGGATGTAATTTCTTTACTCGAACTCAAAGACAAGAACTTCCTTAAAAGCCAGGAAAACAGGCAGCGGATCAAATCCATTTACGAGTATTTACCCATACAGACTTCCAATGTAGTCGATCTGTATGTGCTTGGAAAACTCAATTTAAAAGACATCGCAGGCGTTTTGGATACGGATATTTCAGAAGTGAAGAAAATTATACAATTTGTTAAGGAAAATGTCAAGAAGCACATAGAATAGCTGCGTATTTCTTAAAAATACTTTGAATCGGTTAAATAGTTCAAAAAAGAATTTGATTTATTTTATTTTGTTGTAATATTGCGACGTGAAAACCAAAACAATAAACTGAAGAAATTTCAATAAAGTTCAGGCAGGTTTTTAGGTCTGGATCCTTTTAATGGTGGCTTTCATTTCAGTTTTAAGTGATTAATAATTTTTTTGATGTCATTTTCAAACGAATCAATTTTTAATAACTGCTTTACCAGAATATTTTTTGGCAGGCATGTTTTTGTCCATCTTCATTCTCGCCGCCCGTAAGGGTACAGGTAAATTTATAGGGAATGGTGAGCCCATCCCTGCTCAGAAAAATCCTTTTTTATAAACACCATATTATCAAGCATAATGGAAATAGTTATTGCCGGGGAGGAACACGTTAAATACGCAGACATCATCTGCGAAACGATTGATAGATCTGCTGCCGAAAGAGGTACCGGAATTGCAAAGCGTAGTCCCGAATACATAAGCTCAAAAATCAGGAACCACAATGCCGTGATCGCACTGGAAGGTGAAAAATTTGCCGGATTTTGCTATATTGAAGTTTTTAGTAATAAGAACTATGTAGTACATTCCGGATTAATCGTTCATCACGATTTCCGTAATTTGGGTCTGGCGAAAAAGATCAAGGGCAAGATCTTCAATTACTCCAGACAAAGGTATCCGGACGCCAAAATATTTGGTATTACCACTGGCCTGGCAGTCATGAAGATCAATTACGATCTGGGTTATAAGCCGGTTACTTTTTCAGAACTCACAGATGATCCGGAGTTTTGGAAAGGTTGTAAAACCTGTAAAAATTATGATGTGCTCCAGCGTACCCATCAGAAAATGTGTTTGTGCACAGGCATGTTGTACGATCCTGCCCATACTAAAGAGATCAAGGATCACGGATTCGACACCAAAGTTCTGAACCGCTTAAAAAGGATCAAACAGAGCCTGTTTTTGAAGAAGAACAATGAGGAGGAACAAAAAAAATGAATAACAATGCAGTTTGTTAACAGATAACAGAAATAATTACCATATAAAATTAGAAATGAAAAAACTTGTTTTAGCGTACAGCGGGGGATTGGATACTTCTTATTGCGCGATGTATCTCTCAAAGGAAGAGAAATTTGAAGTTCATGCCGTAAGTGTCAATACCGGAGGTTTCAGCAAAAAAGAAATAGAGCAGATCAGGGAAAAAGCACTTTTGCTGGGGGCATCCTCTTATACATCCCTGAACGCCGTCGATATATTTTACGATAAAGTCGTAAAATACCTGATCTTCGGTAATGTCCTGAAAAACAATACCTACCCTTTGTCTGTTAGCGCAGAGAGAATCATACAGGCGCTCGAAATAGTGACCTATGCCAAAAAGATCGGCGCATCTTATATAGCGCATGGCAGCACCGGGGCCGGCAATGACCAGGTTCGTTTTGATATGATCTTCCAGATCCTGGCACCGGAGATACAGATCATCACCCCCATACGTGATTTTAAATTGGCGAGACAGACAGAAATAGATTATTTGCAGGCTAATGGCGTGGACTATTCCTGGGAGAAGGCCAAATATTCCATCAACCGCGGATTATGGGGTACCAGCGTTGGAGGTCAGGAGACACTGCGATCAAAAGATCCGCTGCCTGAAGAAGCTTATCCAAGTCAGTTAAGTGCAACTGAGCCGAGAAACATAAGATTGACCTTTGAAAAAGGGGAACTTGTGGCGCTGGACGGCAATAAGGATCTGCCTGTAAAAAATATTGAGAAATTAACAGAAATGGCTTCAGCTTATGCGATCGGAAGGGATATACATGTTGGAGATACCATCATCGGTATCAAAGGACGTGTTGGTTTTGAGGCTCCCGCACCGCTGATCATAATCAAGGCACATCATTTGCTGGAAAAACATACTCTCACGAAATGGCAGCAATTCCAGAAAGAAAATCTGGGCAACTGGTATGGCATGATGCTTCATGAGGGAAATTACCTCGATGAGGTCATGCGGAATATCGAAGTGTTTCTGCAGGATACACAGCGCTATGTGTCCGGCGATGTTTTTGTTACCCTTCATCCCTACAGGTTTACGGTAAATGGAATAGAATCCGCACACGATCTGATGAATTCTTCCTTTGCGAGTTATGGCGAATCCAATGAAGGCTGGACCCCCGGCGATGCCAAAGGATTTATTAAATTAAGCAGCAACCAGGGAAAAATATTTAACCACGTCAACAAACAGTAAAATGAAAATAAAAGCCGGTATTATTGGAGGAACCGGATTTACAGCCGGAGAGCTTATCAGAATCCTGATGCACCACCCGGATGTGAGCATCGACTTTGTTTACAGCACGTCCAAAGCAGGTACGCCTGTTTCATATGTACATACCGATCTCACCGGCGACCTCGACCTGGTATTTACGGATAAAATAAATTCTGAGGTATCAGTCGTGTTTCTTTGCCTGGGTCATGGAAACTCCAAACATTTTCTCGAAAACCATACTTTCGGAGAGCAAACAAAAATTATTGACCTTAGCAATGATTTCCGCCTTGAAAAGGATAGCATTTTAAGGGGTGAAAAGTTTATTTACGGCCTGCCTGAACTCAATCATGAGCCCATAAAAAGCGCAAAATATATCGCAAATCCGGGTTGTTTTGCCACGGCCATCCAGCTTGCCATCCTGCCACTGGCAGCAGGGAAGCTGCTCAAAGAGGATGTGCATGTCAACGCGGTAACCGGGGCAACAGGAGCCGGTACTGCCTTGTCTGCAACGACGAATTTTGCCTGGAGGGACAACAACTTTTCCCATTATAAGGCCTTTAACCACCAGCATCTGGCCGAGATAAACCAGAGTGTAAACCAATTGCAGGCCGGTTTTAAGGAAGAAATTTTGTTCCTGCCCAACCGGGGTAATTTCAGCCGGGGAATTTTTGCCAACAGCTATACCCGCTTTGACGGGACTTTGAGCGAAGCCCATGACCTGTATCAAGATTTCTATAACCAGGCGGTGTTTACCCATTTGTCAAAAGATGAAATTCATATGAAACAGGTAGTAAATACGAATAAATGCCTGATTCATATCCAATTGTATAAAAATAAATTATTGATAACCAGCATAATAGATAATTTGTTAAAAGGGGCATCCGGGCAGGCCGTGCAGAACATGAACCTGATGTTCGGACTGAGTGAAAACAGGGGATTACAATTAAAAGCAAATTATTTTTAATCAGAAAATATGAAAATAGCAATCATCGGGGTGGGTAATCTGGGGCATTCCATAGCCAAAGGCATACTGGGGCAGGGTAAAGACAGTTTTTGTGATTCTCTGTTTCTCACGAAACGTAATACAAAATCCATTGAAGAACTTGGGCGGTACGCCACTGTAAGGATAACAAAAGATAACCTTGAAGCGGTGAGGAATTCGGAAATCGTGATTTTGGCTATTCAACCCGGGCAACTAAAAGGGGTTTTGGAAGAGATAAAGGGCCTTATAGATCCCGGCAAGCATACCCTCATATCAGTGATCACAGGGAGAAAGATCGAAGATATTGCTCAGGTTCTTGAAAAAGAAGTGGCCATTATTCGTTGTATGCCGAATACCGCAATCGCGGTCGGGCAATCCATGACCTGTATTGCTGCGAACAAAATGGGTGAGGAGAAAATTGAACAGGCAAAAATCATTTTTAATGCTTTGGGAACGACCTTATGCATTGAAGAACGTCTGATGCAGGCGGCAACCGTAATATGTGCAAGTGGAATCGCATTCTGGATGAGACTCATCAGGGCCACCACCCAGGGTGCTGTGCAACTCGGTTTTCACAGCGAAGAGGCTCAGCAGCTATCTATGCAAACCTGTCTCGGTGCGGCAAGTCTGCTGATACAATCAGGAAGTCATCCCGAACAGGAAATAGATAAGGTAACAACACCGAGCGGATGTACGATCGAGGGGCTGAATGAGATGGAACACCAGGGACTCAGTTCCTCCTTGATCAAAGGAATCGTCACCTCCTTTGAAAAAATTAACCAGATATAAAACCTGAAGGCATGAATTTATTCGATGTGTATCCCATTTATAATATAACACCGGTGAAAGCCGGGGGCTGTTATGTGTATGATGAGAAAAATACAGCCTACCTTGATCTGTACGGCGGACATGGGGTGATCTCGATAGGCCATACCCATGAGACTTATGTCAAAGCAATCAACGGGCAGCTCAGCAAAATTGCCTTTTATTCAAATTCAATACTGAATCCCTTGCAGGAAGCGCTGGCCGAAAAACTGGGTAAGATCTCAGGCTGTGAAAACTACCGCTTGTTTCTTTGCAATTCAGGTGCCGAAGCCAATGAAAATGCCTTAAAAATGGCGTCCTTCCATACCGGCAGGAAACGGGTCATAGCTTTTGACAATGCATTCCATGGCCGTACCTCGGCCGCAGTTGCGGTAACCGATAATCCGGCGATCAACGCAGCCCTGAACCGGCAGCAGGCCACTACTTTTTTGCCCTTGAACGAGATCGGACTCGTGGAAAACGAAATAAAAAAGGGAGATGTTTGTGCAGTCATCATTGAGGGCATACAAGGTGTGGGAGGCCTCGATGAGGGAACCACGGAATTTTTCAGGGCACTGGAAACCCTCTGCAAAAAGGAGCAGGTTGTTCTTATTCTGGATGAGATCCAGTCGGGTTATGGAAGAAGTGGTAAATTTTTCGCTTTCCAGCATCACGGCATAAGTCCCGATATTATTACCACAGCAAAAGGAATGGGCAATGGTTTTCCTGTTGGTGGGGTATTGATCTCTGATCAATTCACGGCGAAACACGGTATGCTCGGAACTACTTTTGGAGGAAACCACCTGGCCTGCGCTGCTGCACTGTCGGTAATTGAGGTAATAGAAAAGGAAAATCTGATGGACCATGTGAAAATGGTCTCTGCCCGTTTTATAGAAAAGGCCCGGGAAATACCTCAGGTAAAAAGAATCAAAGGCCGGGGACTCATGCTGGGCATGGAATTTGACTTTGAAGTGGCTGCACTCAGAAAAGAACTGATCTATGAGAAGCATATCTTCACAGGGGCAGCCTCCAATAAAAAATTATTGCGTATACTGCCTCCGTTGAATATCAGCAGTGCACAACTGGATTATTTTCTGGACTCCCTGAAACAAGTGCTGGAAAGTGCTGATAAAAAAGTTCAGCATGTATAGTCTTCTCAAAATAGAACAGCGGAACAAGGTCCTGAAAAGGATGGCGGTACTGCTTAAGCAGGAAAGTGCCTCTTTGCTTCTCGCAAATCAGACCGATCTGAAGAGTTTTGATGAGAACGACCTGGCCATGTACGATCGCTTAAAAGTTGATCATGATAAAATTGAGGGTATGATCGCTTCCCTCAACCAACTGGCAATACAGGAAGATCCTGTGGGGAGGGAATTGTTTCATTTTACACATGAAAATGGCCTGCAGATTTTTAACAGAACGGCCGCCTTTGGCACAGTAATGATCATTTACGAATCGAGGCCCGATGTTACGGTGGAAGCTGCGGGTATCGCTTTTAAATCCGGCAACAGAATACTCCTCAAAGGTGGAAAAGAATCTAACCGGTCTAACCAGACCATCGTTGATCTCTGGCATCGCGCCTTGAAAGAAAATGAAATCGCTACGGATTGGGTCAGCTACCTGAATTTTAACCGGGAAGAGACGCAGCGTTTTTTAAAATGTCCGGATCAGAAAATTGATCTGATCATCCCGAGAGGCGGAGAAAAACTCATTGAATTTGTGAAGCAACACGCCAGCTGCCCGGTAATCGTGAGCGGCAGGGGCAATAATTTTGTTTATGTCCACAAAGAGGCGGATCTGAAAAAGGCTCTTTCCGTGATCATCAACGCAAAGGTGTCTAAGATCTCGGCTTGCAACGCCCTGGACAAAATTCTGATCGATGATCAGCTGCCGGATAAAGATCATTTTGTTAAGACTTTGATCGGTGCGCTGTTGGAAAACAGGGTGTCTGTTCTTGTTGACAAGAGTCTTTCCGCGTACCCAAATACCAGTCTGATTGAAAATGAAGAGATCTGGTCAGAAGAATTTTTAGACTATAAAATCGTACTCGGTATGGTGATTGGACCTGAACATGCCATGAACATGATCAACAAATACGGGGGCGGACATTCAGCTGCGGTTATTACTGAAAATGATGCGGTGGCCGGAGTTTTTATGGATGGGGTTGACGCAGCAGCCGTCTATCGCAATGCTTCCACCCGCTTTACAGATGGCTTCCAGTTCGGACTGGGAGGAGAGCTGGCCATCAGCACAGATAAATTACACCAGAGAGGACCTATCGGACTGACACATCTGGTAACAAACAAATGGTATGTATATGGAGAAGGCCAGATCAGATAAAAAAAGGGTATTGCTCAAGGTGGGCACGAATACACTAACAAAAGAGACCGATCAGATCTCGAGGGGTAAAATAGAGGATATAGCACGCCAAATAGCTCAGCTCAAAGACGCTTATGATTTTATTATAGTCAGCTCAGGCGCCATTGCGGTGGCAAAGCAATTTGTGAAACTCGAGAGCAACGGAAAAGAGATCACGGTTAAACAGGCTCTTGCTGCTATCGGGCAGCCGCATTTGATGAGAATTTTTCAGGAAAATTTCCGGGAATTAGGTCTGTTAACCTCCCAGTGCCTGTTGTCGTATCCCGATTTTGAAAGGAAGAGTTCGCGCGAAAACATATACAACACCATACATGTACTCCTGGCCAACGGATATATACCCATTATCAATGAGAACGATACTGTGGCCACGGAAGAGATACAGTTTGGAGATAATGACAAGCTTGCCGCCTTAACGGGTAGTTTGCTTCATGTTGATCTGGTGATTATTGCAACAAATACAGATGGAATTTACAAGAAGGAATCACTTGATAAAACACCTGAAACCATAACCCTGGTAAATGACCTGGCCGGACTGAAAGAGGAGATCTTCAGCGGAAAATCCAGTCACGGTACCGGTGGCATGCAGTCAAAAATAGAAGCAGCGGAAATTCTCTACAGCCATAGTATTGAGACCTGGATCGTCAATGGCCTGCAGGATCGGTTTATTCTGAATGCTTTTGAAAACAAAATTCCATTCACCAAAATAATAAAGCCATGAGACATTACCTTTCTGTAAACGATATAGATTCTTTAGAAGACTGGGTAAAAGAAGCGCTGGAGATCAAGGCCGCGCCGCTTGAATTTCAGGAATTGGGCAAAAACAAAACCATTGGCCTTTTGTTTTTCAATAACAGTCTGAGGACCCGTCTCAGCACCCAAAAAGCAGCGGCCAATCTCGGAATGCAGAGCATGGTGATGAACTTTAACAATGAAGGCTGGCTGCTTGAATTTGAAGATGGGGTGGTCATGGACCAGGGAAAATCGGAGCATGTAAAAGAGGCCGCCCAGGTAATTTCTCAATACTGTGATATCATCGCGATCAGGGCATTTCCAACCCTGACCGATAAGGAAAAAGACAAGTCGGAAGAAGTTCTCAAAAGTTTTAAAAAGTATGCAACCGTACCTGTTGTGAATATGGAAGGTTCAACCGGACATCCCCTTCAGGCTTTGGCAGATGCCATAACTATAGAAGAATTTAAAACCAAAGCCAGGCCAAAAGTTGTTCTGAGCTGGGCTCCGCACCCGAGGGCTTTGCCGCACGCAGTTGCCAATTCATTTGTGCAAATGATGCAGTTGCAAAATGCTGATTTTGTGATCACCCATCCGAAAGGATATGAACTGGATCCGGAAATCACAAAAGACAGCAAAATAGAATACGATCAGGAAAAGGCATTCGAAAATGCCGATTTTGTTTATGTGAAGAACTGGAGTTCCTTTAAGGACTATGGCAAAGTTGTAAACAAGGATCCGGCTTGGATGGTTACGAACAGACAGATGGATCTGACGAACAAGGCCAAGTTTATGCACTGCCTGCCCGTACGCAGAAATGTGGTCGTAGCCGATGAGGTGCTGGACGGTAAAAATTCGATCGTCATAGCACAGGCCAATAACAGAACCTATGCCGCCCAGCTGGTATTGAAAAAAATTCTGGAAGACAAAGAGTAAAAGAGATGGCACAGAAAGTAACAATCGTTAAAATTGGGGGAAATGTGATCGACGATAAGGAAAGTCTCGCACTTTTCTTAAGCGATTTTGCCGGGATAAAAGGACATAAGATCCTGGTGCATGGCGGAGGTAAAAAAGCTACTCAAATGGCACTTTCCCTCGGGTTGCAGCCCGCTATGGTCGAAGGCAGAAGGGTAACCGATGAGGCCAATCTCGAGATAGTTATCATGGTTTATGCCGGATTGCTCAACAAAACGATCGTAGCAGGATTACAAAGCCGGGCATGTAATGCCCTTGGTTTATCCGGGGCTGACGGCAATGTAGTACAGGCTCACAAAAGAATCATCAAAGAGGTGGACTACGGATTTGCCGGAGATGTAGATAAAGTAGATGCAGAGCTGATATCCCTGTTGCTCCAGAAAGACATATGCCCGGTATTTTGTGCCATTACGCACGATATGCAGGGTCAGTTGCTCAATACAAATGCGGATACCATAGCTGCAGAGATCGCAAAGAGCCTGTCTGAGGATTATGAGGTGGAACTGGTTTATTGTTTTGAAAAAAAAGGAGTGCTCATGGAGCTGGATGACGAAAACTCCGTGATAGAAAAATTGGATACTGTTCTGTACACTTCCTTAAAAGAAAAGGGGATTATCGCTGCCGGGATGTTGCCAAAATTGGAAAACTGTTTTTTGGCTCTCAACAAAGGTGTTCGTAAAGTGATCATCGGGAGTCCTTCCGTCATTAATGAGTACAGGCAAAAATTCACTACCTTGAGCCTATGAGCGCACCTGAGAAAAAAGAAATCATAGCCCTGTTGCAGTCGCTGATCGCAATACCTTCCTTTTCGAAAGGAGAAGACAAAACCTGCCGGTTGATTTGCGATTACCTGGAAGGTTATTGTGATGAGGTTCAGGTAAAGGGCAATAATGTCTGGGTAAAGAACAAATATTTCCGGGAGGGGAAACCCACGATACTGCTGAACTCGCACCACGACACCGTAAGACCTAATCAGGCCTATACCAGAGATCCGTTTAAGGGAGAAATAGCCGACGGGAAATTGTTCGGTTTGGGCAGCAATGACGCAGGAGGATGCTTGGTAACCCTGATGTCTGCCTTTCTTCATTTTTATGATAAAAAGGAACTCCGGTATAATTTGGTGTTCCTCGCCTCGGCCGAAGAGGAAAATTCAGGTGACGGGGGCATTCGCAGCGTGTTGGACCTCTTGCCGTATATAGATTTTGCTGTGGTAGGCGAACCTACCTCTATGAATCTGGCCATTGCAGAAAAGGGTTTGCTGGTTCTGGATTGTTATGCCCATGGCACGCCCGGACATGCGGCTCACAGCAACAAGGACAATTCAATTTACAAGGCAATGGAAGCGATCGATTGGTTTAGAAATTTCAGATTTCCAAAGATTTCAGAATCCCTGGGCGAAGTAAAAATGACGGTAACCCAGATCGATGCAGGCAAAGAACACAATGTTGTGCCGGCAACCTGTCATTTTGTGGTTGACATACGCGTCACAGAACAATACAGCAACCGGGAAGTGCTGAACACAATAAAAGAAAATGTTGCAGTGGAAGTGAAAGAAAGGTCGCTGAGATTGAATTCTTCTGCCATATCCGCGGAGCATCCCATCGTGCAGGCCGGTATTAAACTTGGCTTGAAAACATATGGCTCGCCTACCTTATCCGACCAGTCGAATTTAAGCTGTCCCTCTTTAAAGATCGGGCCAGGTGATACTTTGCGGTCACATGCTGCGGATGAGTATATTTTTGTTGATGAAATTGAAAGAGGTGTGGATCTGTATATCAAATTGTTGAACGAAATCGTATAATCACGAAATGGCATAACTGCAAAGGGCTAAAACGTCCAGTTAAGCCACGCGAATTACAATGTATCAAAATAATAAATAGCTGTATATGAAACTGTGGGATAAAGGATTTAGCAATGACAGGAAAATTGATCTTTTCACTGTTGGTAACGACAGGGAACTGGATCTCGTATTGGCGAAATACGATGTGATCGGATCTCTGGCTCATGCCCGGATGTTGTATAAGATCGGACTGCTCTCCGGTGAAGAGATGGATCAGGTAGCAAAAGCACTGGAAGATATACTGGAAATTATAATGCAGGGTCGTTTTGTTATTGAAGATGCCTTTGAGGATGTACACTCGAAAGTAGAGTATTTGCTGACAGAAAAATTAGGGGATACGGGAAGAAAAATACACACTGCCCGCTCGCGGAATGATCAGGTTCTGGTAGATATGCATTTGTATTTAAGGGATGAATTACAGGAGATCCTGAGTTTAGTGACTTGTTTATTCGAGCTCCTGTTAAGCCAGGCAGAAAAGTATCAGCAGGTATTATTACCCGGTTATACACATTTTCAGATAGCCATGCCTTCCTCTTTCGGCTTGTGGTTTTCTGCCTATGCCGAAAGTCTGATAGACGATGTATACATGCTCAAAGCTGCCTGGAAAGTGGTTGATCAGAATCCATTGGGTTCTGCAGCGGGCTATGGCAGTTCTTTCCCGATTGACAGAGAAGAAACAACCAGGCTACTGGGATTCAGTGCTTTGAAATACAATTCCGTAGCTGCGCAGATGAGCCGGGGTAAGTCAGAAAAGACCGTGGCTTTCGCGCTCAGCGGGCTGGCTGGGACCCTGTCAAAATTTGCTTATGATATTTGCTTGTATATGAACCAGAATTTTGGTTTCGTCACCTTGCCGGATGAATTGACTACAGGTTCGAGTATTATGCCCCATAAAAAGAATCCGGATGTTTTTGAACTGGTCCGCGGAAAATGCAATAAGATTCAGGCTTTGCCTTATGAACTCACGCTGATCACAAACAACCTGCCAAGCGGTTACCACCGTGATCTGCAATTGCTCAAAGAGGGTTTGATTCCTGCCATTCAGCATACCAAGGCCTGCCTTGAAATAGTAACTTCCTCACTGCCAAAATTGGTGGTGAAGGCGGATATTTTAGATGATAAGCTCTATGATTATTTATTTAGTGTCGAGGCAGTCAATGAACTCGTTCAGAAGGGCATTCCTTTCAGGGAAGCATACAAACAGATAGGAGAAAAAATCGCCAGTGGCGAATACAAACCAAACAAAGCGATAAAGCATACACATACCGGCAGTATTGGAAATCTGGCGTTGGACGCCATTCGCAAAAAAATGAGTGAAGCATAGAATACGTATTAATTAGTTTCTGTTTGTCCTTTTTGCGATAACAGCATCTTCAATCATTGAGACTTACCGGGTCCTTGTTGAATGCAGGAAAGTGGGATTAAAGTCATTCATATTGAAGCAGCCATTATTTTCGGTTTGATTTCTGCAGCGCAGATAACCAGACAGACCGGGGTTATCTAATTTCCTCTATGGAGTTTCTCAATAATTTTTCTGAACATCTTTATCCAAAATTCCAATAAGGATCATGTTTGGCTTATGGACTATATATTGTATCATCACAATTTGCTGTTTTATGCTTGTTTTTGCAATAAAATGGATTTTTTACGCCAAAATCATTGAT
>Ga0105097_10000670_pt1 | contig 15814 bp, 12 predicted proteins | sample PPLLak12cMay2015_FD_87035 | JGI IMG/M metagenome (GOLD analysis project Ga0105097, IMG submission 87035) | Freshwater sediment microbial communities from Prairie Pothole Lake near Jamestown, North Dakota, USA - PPLs Lake P7 Core (1) Depth... | ecosystem: Environmental > Aquatic > Freshwater >... | reverse complement strand
CCGAGCGCAGGGCGTCCGGGTAGTCGGCGGCCGCCACTTTGCGCACATGCCCGCGCATCAGCTTGCTGGCGAGGAAGGCGCCGAGCTGCGATTGCGCGCTGCCGCTGGACCACAGGAAGAAATCCTCGCTCAACACCCTGCAGCCCCGCAGGTCGACCTTGCCGGCGCCCGCCAGGCACTGGCGCCAGGTGGCGGGCATGGCCGCAACCGTTTGTGCGGCGCTGCTCCAGGTCCCCGCCAGGGCATACTTCACGCCGCCGTGGATCATGCCCTGGGAGCCGATGGTCTGGTAACCGCCCAGGGCCTCCCGCTCGAACAGCGCCGCGCTGTAACCCTGGTTGCGCAGCTGGTTGAGGGCCCACAGCCCGGCGACACCCCCGCCGATGATAGCGATGTCGATGTGCAGTGCCTGCCTGCCCATGGCCGCTGACCCGAATGGCAAAGGGGCCAGTATAGCCCGACTTACGCGCGATTCATTCGCCGCCCGGGCTCATGTTCCGTTGGACAAGGTGCTCGCTGGCAGGTCCATCCGGGGAGGGTTATGCTGGCCGCTTCGCCGCCCGCCCCGGAGCACTGATGCGCTCGCTCTACAGCGCCCTGTATTACTGCCTGTTGCCGCTGCTGGTGCTGCGCATGCTGTGGCGCTCGCGCCTGGCCCCGGCCTATCGGCGGCGCCTGCCGGAGCGGTTCGGCCTGTTCCGCGCGCGGCCTGATCTCGAGGTGCCGGCGATCTGGGTGCATGCGGTCTCGTTGGGTGAAACCCTCGCGGCGGCGCCACTGGTTGCAAGCCTGCTGCAAGATTACCCCGCCTACCGGATCGTGCTGACCACCACCACCCCCACCGGATCGGAGCGGGCCCGCGCCCTGTTCGGCCACCGGGTCTTCCACGTCTATGCCCCCTGGGACCTGCCTGGACCCCTGCGCCGTTTCCTGCGCCGCACCCGGCCGCGGCTGTTGCTGCTCATGGAGACCGAGCTGTGGCCCAATATGCTGCATTACAGCAGGGCCGCCGGCTGCCGGGTGGTGCTGGCAAACGCCCGCCTGTCGGCGCGCTCGGCGCGGGCTTACGCCCGCCTGCCGGGGCTGACCCGGGACCTGCTGCGCGCTCTGGACATGGTCGCTTGCCAAACGGCCACCGATAGTGAGCGCTTCCTCGCGCTGGGCCTGCCGCCGGCCGCGGTGGTGGTGACCGGCAATATCAAGTTTGACCTGGCCATAGCGCCCGACCTGCGGGCGCGGGCCGCGGCCCTGCAACGGGTGTTTGCCGGGGCGGGTCGCCCGGTGCTGGTTGCCGCCAGCACCCATGAGGGGGAAGAGTTGATGATCCTGGCGGCATACTGCGAGCTGCGGCAGGCCCTGGGCGACTGCCTGCTGGTGTTGGTGCCCCGTCACCCGGAGCGCTTCGACGCGGTGTTCGCCCTCTGTCGCCAGCAGGGTTGGGCGGTGTTGCGGCGTTCGGTCGGCGCCGACCCGTCAGCCGCGAAAGACATTCTGCTGGGGGACACCATGGGAGAGTTGCTGCTGTTGCTCGGCACCGCCACGGTTGCGGTGTTCGGCGGCTCCCTGGTCGCGCATGGCGGCCACAACGTGCTGGAGGCGGCCGCCTGGGGGGTACCGGTTATCAGCGGCCCGCACATGGAAAATTTCGGAGACATCTGCGAGCAGTTGTGCGCTGCGGGGGGTATGCGCCAACTGCAGGACCCGGCGGAGCTGGCACCCTGCCTGCTGCAGTTGTTGCGCGACCCCCAGCAGCGCCGGCGCATGGGCGCGGCGGGAATGGAGGTGGTGGCGAGGAATCGCGGCGCCAGTGCGCGCTTGCTGGACCTGGTGGCGCGGCAGCTGGCGGGCGGCTGAAAACGCTGTTATTGGGTCGCTGGCGGCGCGGTGGGCGGCGCTGGCGGCACCAGGAAGGCGTCGAGAGTGTTGATATCCTCTGGACTCAGCGTCCCCGCCTGCTCCTTCAGCCGCAGCATGTTCACGATGTAATCGTAACGGCTGTTGAAATAATCGCGCTCGGCGATGAAGAGCGTGTTCTGGGCATTCAGCACATCCACCACGTTGCGGGTTCCCACTTCGTAGCCGGCTTGGGTTGCATCCACAGCGCTCTGGGAGGAAATGATGCTCTGCTGGCGCGCTTCCACCCTGGAGACATCGCTGATCACGGTCATGTGCAGGGAGCGGGTGGCGGTCACTGTATTGCGGGTCAGGTTGATCAGGTTTTCCCGGGCGGCGTTGTACTCCTGGGCGGTCTGGCGGCGTTTGGCGCTGATGGCGCCGCCGCTGTACAGCGGCAGGTCCACCCGCAGCTGCAGCACATTCTCTTCCAGGTTGCCCTCGGGCGAGACGTCGAAACCCGTGTCCGGTTTGACATCCAGCGAGCCGCTGGTGTCAAAGTTCTGGTATTCGTAACCGCCGCTGACCTTGGGCGCGTGCTCCATTCTATTGGCCATGGCATTCTGCCGGGCCGCCTCTTCCTGGTGCCGGGCTGCCTGAAGGTTGAAATTGTTCTGCAGGGAAAAATCCACCCAGGCTGCCCGGTCGATCGGGTCGGGAAGGTTCAAGGGCAAATCCTCCTTGAGCACGTTGAGGGTGCCAGGCTCCTGGCCGGTCAGCACTGACAGGCGCTCCAGCGCGACCTGTACATTGTTTTCATCGACAATGCGGTTGACCCGTGACAGGTCGTAGGCGGCCTGGGCCTCGTAGACATCGGTAATCGCGATCAGGCCCACTTCAAAGCGCTGCTGGCTCTGTTCCAGCTGGCGTTCGAAAGCCCGCTCCTGGGCCTGCGATGCTGCCAGGTTGTCCTGGGCGCGCAGTACCAGCAGGTAGGCCTCAACCACGCGGACGATCAAGTTCTGCTGGTTGGCGGCAAATGTGGCCTCGGCTTCCTTGCTGATCTCCTTGCCGGACTTGAAGCTGAACCAGGCGGGCAGGTCGAACAGGGCCTGGTTGAGGGACAGCACATAGCCGTCGACGGTGGTGTCGGTGGTGCTCAGGGCCCGGAACACCGGGAACCCCGGCTGGGTGAAGTCCCGGGACTCACCCTCGGTGTCGGCGTCCCGGTCCCGGTAGGAATAGGAGGTGTTCACCTGCGGCAACAGCGCCGCCCGGGTGAGGTTCTCGGTTTCCTTGCGCGCCAGGTATTGGGCTTCCTCGGCTTTTAGCTGGGCATCATTCTGCAGCGCCAGCTCGTAGATGTCGCGCAGGGACTCCGCCTGCGAGAACATGGGGCCAAGCAAGAGAATCGAAGCCAGCAATGCGGCGGCCGTTTGTTTCATGTGATATTTCCTGGAGTGATCTGGTTGCTAAGGCGGCCTAGATAGTAGCAGTTTGCGACATGGCTTGCATTTATTGCAACCGGGAGTAATTGCCCGTCGCCTGTGGCGTTTCAGGTGATACACTTTACCGGCTTTGACGTAATCCAGTGGGTGGGGTGGGGCGTTGTTGAAGACCGTAAATAACCGCTTGGTGTGCTGGGAATGATGTTGCAGCGGGCGAAGAAAAGGCCCTTCAAAATTGATCTTGCTGAAATGCACGCGGTGTGTGAGGGCAACTATGCCCGGCTGTTGCGCCTGTTCCCGAATTATGAAACTACCAACTCCCGCAGCTTTTTGCTGGGCGATGCGAGGGTGAATCTGGAAGTCATCGAGCGCTGTCGCTACACCACCATCTTCCACCTGCACCAGCACCATGCGCAGGACGTGTGGCTGGGGCGCCTGCGGGTGGAGGCACGCGCCTATCACGATGCCGGCATGCTCGAAGTGGGCATGTTCCAGTCGCACCGCAGCGTTGCGGCCCGCTACCAGTATCCCAACGACCGCATGTACCAGCAGGATGAAAAGGCCCAGCAGAATCGCTTCCTGGCGGAATGGCTCGAACACTGCCTGCACAGTGGTCGGGCCTGCCCGGAAACGGCGCACTTCAGCGGGTTTTAGTCGGATTCGTTCCGGTAGCTTTCCATGTCCCAGCCCCATCCCAGCAGCCACAGCATCCCTCACGCCGGCGGCGTCATCCGCGTGGTGCAATTGACCGATACCCACCTGTGCAAGGCCCAGGGGGGCACGCTCCTGGGCATGGATACCGACCACTCACTGCAGGCGGTCATCGACCTGGTCAAGGCCGAGCGACCCGAGATCGACCTGCTCCTGGGTACCGGCGATCTCTCTGACCAGGGCGCTGTCGAGGCCTATCGGCGCCTGCAGGAGTATTTCGCCCAGCTCACCGACGCCAGCTGTTGGCTGCCGGGCAATCACGATGACCGCGCCAACATGGAGCTGGTCGCCAACGCAAGCCTGCGCCTGTGCCGTGAAATCCGGCTGGGCCGCTGGCAGGTGGTCATGCTGGATTCACAGGTTCCCGGCGAGGTGGGGGGCGAGCTGGGGTCGCAGGAGCTGGAGCTGCTGCAGGCTGCCCTTGGGGCCGCCGCGGAGCAGGGGCTTTTCTCGCTGGTCTGCCTGCACCACCAGCCGGTGCCGATCGGCTGCGAGTGGCTGGACGAGCAGATGGTGGCGGACGCGGCAGAGTTCTTCGCGATCCTGGACCGCTTCCCCGGTGTGCGGGGAGTGCTGTGGGGGCATGTGCACCAGCAGGTGGATCGCCGCCACGGCGCTATCCAGCTGATGGCGTCGCCCTCCACCTGCGTGCAGTTCGCGCCCGGCAGTGTCGGCTTCAAGTCGGATGCAATGCCGCCGGGCTACCGCTGGCTGGACCTGCACGAGGACGGCAGCCTGCACACCGGTGTCTCCCGGGTGCACGGCGTGGCGTTCACGGTGGACCTGGATTCCGGCGGCTACCTGTAATCAAGCGCATAGTTCTTCGCTTACCCCCCTGCGCCCCGGTACAATGAGGCGCTGTTTCCTCTGTCACCAGCCACAGTCGTAGACCCGCTATACATGAGCAATTACACCGCCGAAGACATCGAGGTCCTGACCGGGCTCGAGCCCGTGCGCAAGCGCCCGGGCATGTACACAGACACCTCCCGCCCCAATCACCTGGCGCAGGAAGTCATCGACAACAGCGTGGACGAGGCCCTGGCGGGCCATGCCACCCAGATCGACGTTACCCTGCACCGCAATGGCTCGGTCAGCGTGGCCGACAACGGCCGCGGCATGCCGGTGGATATCCATCCTGAACAGGGCGTGCCCGGGGTCGAGGTCATCCTCTGCACCCTGCACGCCGGGGGCAAGTTCTCCAACAAGAACTACCAGTTCAGCGGCGGCCTGCACGGGGTGGGCGTCTCCGTGGTCAATGCCCTGTCCAGTGCGCTGGAAGTCGTCATCCGCCGGGACGGCCAGGTGTATCGCATGACCTTCGCCGGCGGCGACAAGCAGACCGACCTGGAGATCATCGATACCTGCGGCAAGCGCAATACCGGCACCGCGGTGACCTTCCTGCCCGACCCGCGCTATTTTGACTCGGTCACCTTCTCTGTTTCCCGCCTGCGCCATGTGCTGCGGGCCAAGGCTGTGCTCTGCCCGGGCCTGAGGGTGACGTTTACCGAGGAAAAATCCGGCGAGCGCGACGAATGGTATTACGAGGACGGCCTCACCGATTACCTGGCCGATGCCACCATCGATTACCCGGTCATTCCGGAGGCGCCCTTCGTCGGCAGCTTCAGCGGCAGCAACGAGGCGGTTGACTGGGCGGTGCAGTGGTTACCGGAAGGTGGCGAGATTGTCGCCGAGTCCTACGTCAACCTGATTCCCACGATCCAGGGTGGCACCCATGTCAACGGTTTGCGCACGGGCCTGCTGGAGGCGATGCGGGATTTCTGCGAGTTGCGCAGCCTGCTGCCGCGCGGCGTGAAACTCGCACCGGACGACATCTGGGACCGCTGTTGCTACGTGCTCTCCTCCAAGCTGGGAGACCCGCAGTTTTCCGGCCAGACCAAGGAGCGCCTGTCATCGCGGGAGGCCGCGGCCTTTGTCTCCGGGGTGGCGCGGGACGCCTTCAGCCTGTGGCTCAACCAGCACACACAGGAAGCGGAAAAACTGGCGGAGCTGTGTATCAGCAGCGCCCAGAGCCGCCTGCGCCTGGCCAAGAAAGTAGTCCGCAAGCGGGTCACGTCCGGTCCTGCGCTGCCGGGCAAGCTGGCGGACTGCTCCGGGGAGGACCCCACCCGGGGCGAACTGTTCCTGGTGGAGGGCGATTCCGCCGGCGGTTCGGCGAAACAGGCCCGGGACCGGGAATTCCAGGCCATCCTGCCCCTGCGCGGCAAGATCCTCAACACCTGGGAAGTGGACTCCCAGGAGATACTCGCTTCCCAGGAAGTGAACAATATATCGGTGGCGATGGGTGTCGAACCCGCCAGCGACGACCTCGCCGGCCTGCGCTACCACAAGATCTGCATCCTCGCCGATGCGGATTCCGACGGCCTGCATATCGCCACGCTCATCTGTGCGCTGTTCGTGCGGCATTTTCGTCCGCTGGTGGCCGCCGGGCATGTGTTTGTCGCCATGCCGCCCCTGTACCGCATCGATGTGGGCAAGGACGTGTACTATGCCCTGGATGAGAGCGAGAAACAGGGCGTGCTGGACCGGATCGAGGCGGAGAAGAAAAAGGGCAAAGTTAACGTGCAGCGCTTCAAGGGTCTGGGTGAGATGAATCCGCTGCAACTGCGGGAGACCACCATGGCCCCGGATACCCGTCGCCTGGTGCGGCTGGTGCTCGATGCGGGTGACGGCACCAACCAGATGCTGGACATGTTGTTGGCCAAGAAACGGGCGGGCGACCGCAAGTCCTGGCTGGAAGAAAAGGGAGACCTGGCCGAGGTAGTGGCCTGAGTCCGGAAAGCGGTTTGTAACAATAGCCCGGGCCGCAGGCCCGGCCGGCTGGCAATCACGAGGAAGAAGGCAATGAAAATGACAAATGGCAGGCTGCTGCGGGTGCTGGCAAGCTGTGCGCTGCTCGTCTGGGCTGGCTCGGCCCGGGCCCAGTGGGAGCTCGATGGCGCCAGGTCCGCGCTCAATTTTATTTCGATCAAGAACAACAGCGTGGCGGAAACCCACGGCTTCGCGGCGCTGCTGGGCTACATCGGCGGCGATGGCAAGGTGCAGCTCACCATCAACCTGGACAGCGTGGCGACCCTGATCGATATTCGCAACCAGCGGATGCGCGAAATGCTGTTCGAAACCGCCACTTTCCCTGCCGCCACCATCACCGGCACAATCGATCCGGCCGTGCTCGCCGCGGTTGGGGAAGGCGGCACGGTGCTTACCGAGCTGCCCGTCACCTTATCCCTGCATGGCGTGGAGCGGTCACTGACCGTTCCGGTGGCTGTGGTCGGGGAGGGTGAAGGGCGGATGCAGGTCTTTTCCCAGCGGCCGGTGATCGTCAACGCGGCGGATTTCGGGCTCGATGCGGGTGTGGCCGCGCTGCAAAAGGTGGCGGGTCTGCAGTCGATCAGTTCCGCGGTTCCGGTTACCTTCCACCTGGTCTTCAGCAACGGCAAGTAGAGGCTCGCCGAAGGGCTTGCCGAAGGGCTTGCCGAAGGGCTTGCCGAATGGCTCGCCGAATGGCCTGCCTGGTGGCCCGCGCCGCAGCCCCTGGCCTACTGCAACTGCTGCAGCAGTTGCCGATAAGCCTGGTTGCCAGGGGCAATTTCCGTCAGTGTCCTGGCATAGGTCCGCGCCTGGTCGCGCTGGCCCAGCTCCGCGTTGTAGTTTGCCAGCGCCAGCAGCACGTCCTCGCTGCGGGGCAGCTCGCGCAGCAGTGCCTGTAACTGCTTGATCGCCTCCTGGGGCTGGCCCAGGTCGTGCAGGGCGATGGCGTAGATGAAGCGGTGGCGACTGCCATCGGTCTCCAGCTGTGCCGCCCGGCGCAGGTAATCCAGCGCCTTGTCAGGGGCGCCGCTGCGGGTTTCCAGCAGCCCCAGGGCGTGCAGGGTGGGGCCGTTATCCGGGGCGAATTCCAGCACCTGTAACATCAGCTCCCGCGCCTGCGCATCCTGGCTCTGGCTGCGCAGCAGGTCGGCAAGGTTGAGGTAGGCCGGCACCAGCTGCGGGTTCAGCCGCAGGGCCTCGCGGTAGGCCGTCTCGGCCGCCACCAGGTCCCCGCGTTCCACATAAAACACACCCAGCTGTAACTGGGTCTCGGGCATCTCTGCATTCATGGCCATGATGCCCAGGTACCAGTCGAACAGTTCTTCCAGCTGTTTTGCCTGCTCGGGACTGACCTGGTCAAGGGGTACGCCCGCCAGCGACTGGGCGACATCCATTCGCACCGTGGCGACTCCGTCTTCCAGCAGCGGCTGCAATAACTGGTAGCGCTGGTTCAGCGGCAGGAAGTCGAGGGAGCGCACGGCGCTGGCCCGCAGCAGGGGGTCATCGTCATACAGTACCGAGCTCACGGTCTGGATCGCGTCGCGGCCACCCGCCTGCGCCACGGCCTCGATGGCGGCAGCCCGCCAGATGGGCGCGGCGGCGGGATCATTGGCGAGCGCTGCCAGCGTGGGCACCACGCTGCGGTCACCCAGGTCGAAGCGCTGGAACGCCCGGGCGAAGTGGCTGCCCGTGTCCTGGAACTGCACGTCCCAGCCGCGCAGGCTGTCCAGTGCCCAGCGGGCGTCCTTGTCCTGGTGGCAGCGGTTGCAGGCATTGGGTATGCCCATCACCACGGTGAGGTCGGGGCGCGGAATGCGCATGCTGTGGTCGCGGCGGGCATCGACTCCCATGTAGGTGGTCTCGGGCATGTGGCAATTGGCGCAGAGGGCGCCGCTGGACTGGGCCTCGTGGTGGTGGTGCTGCGGGGTGTCGTAGTGTTGCGGCGCATGGCACTGGGCGCATACCCCGTTGCCGGGGGCGCGCAGCGCCAGGCTGTGGGGTTCGTGGCAGTTGCTGCAGACCACGCCCGCCAGGTGCATCTTGCTCTGCACGAAGGAGCCGTAGACGTAGTTCTCATCCAGCACCTGGCCATCGTGGTAGTACAGCGGCGACCGCGGCAGGGCGAGGCGATGGGTCGCCAGCAGGTCGGCCCCGTAATGGTATTCGCCCAGGGTGCCGCGGCGGGAGTGGCAGCGGCCACAGCTGTCCACCTGGGCCCGCGAGTCGAGCGCTTCACTGCGGTGGGCGATTTTCGCGCCTTCGGCCCACTGCCATTGGCCGCGCTGGGCCAGGGCTGTGGGAAAACCGCCGTTGGCAACGCCCTCCAGCTTGTTGGCTGCCGCCAGTTCCAGGTGTTTTTCGCCCGGTCCGTGACAGGCCTCGCAGCCGACATCGATCTCGGCGAAGGTGGTGCTGAAGGACTTATCGGCGGCGCTGTAATTCTTGACCAGATCGGTGCTGTGGCACTCGGCGCAGCGGCTGTTCCAGTTCTGGTACTGGCCGGTCCAGTGCAGGGGATCCTTGTAGTCGATCGCCTCGTCGGGATACAGGTGGTACCAACGCTGCCCGCCCTCGGCGGCGGGACGGGCGTCCCAGGCGATGCTCAATGCCTGCAGGCGCCCCCGGGAGAGCGGCAGCAGGTACTGCTGCAGGGGGTAGACGCCGAACACGTATTTCACCGTGTAATCCGTGAGCTTGCCGTCCTCCCCGTCCGTGCGCACCTTGAATTCATCGCCCTCGCGAAAAAAGCGCGTGGTCACCCCGTTGTAGCTGAAGGTCGCGTCGTCAAAATTCCCCAGCACGGTTTGCGGTGTGGGCAGCTGCATGGCCAGGTCGTGATGCGAGCCCTGCCAGTTGTTGAACTCGGCTTCATGGCAGCCTTTGCAGGTCTCGCTGCCGGTGAATGCGTGGCCACTGCCGCACAACAGCAGCAGGCACAGAACCAGGAATCGGGGAAACATTGGGCGGCGGCAGTCCAGTAGCGAATCGGAGGCCACACAGTAACGCATTCGCGGCCTTGCCCCAAGACCGCCTGCGCCGCCCCTTTAGTGTTATGGACAGCCTCTGCGGGGCTGCCTATCATGGCGGTTCCGGTGCGGCCTCTTTGTAAAGTGGGCGGCTCGGGCCGGGAACGATTGGCAACACGCATACAGGACAGCGATGAAACTGGGCATCCTCAAAACTGACGCGGTGCGACCCGAGTGGGTGAATGAGTTCGGGGAATATCCCGATATGTTTATCCGGCTGTTGGGCCGGGTTGATCCGTCCCTGGAATTCCATGTGTACGATGTGCAGCAGGGCGAATACCCCGCGGATATCGACGAGGTCGATGCCTACCTGATCACCGGCAGTAAATCCAGCGTCTACGACGAAGAACCCTGGATTGCGACCCTGATGGATTTCGTGCGCGAGCTGGACCGGCGCCGCAAGAAGCTGGTGGGCATTTGTTTCGGGCATCAATTGGTCGCCCACGCCCTCGGCGGCAAAACGGAAAAATCAGCCAAGGGCTGGGGCGTCGGGCTGCACACCCATCGCTTCACCGAAGTGCCGGATTGGCACGACAACGAAGAGGCGGAATTCGATATCCTGGTGAGCCACCAGGACCAGGTGGTGAGCAACGCCGCCCACGCGAAGGTACTGGCCAGCAGCGAATTCTGCGAGAACGCGGTCTGCCAGGTCGGCGACCATATCCTCACCTTCCAGGGGCACCCGGAGTTTGTGCCGGAGTATTCGCGCGAGATCATGTAGTTCCGCCGCAAGTTGATCGGCGAGCAGGTTTACCAGTCGGGCATGGCCTCCCTTGCGAGCGCGCCCCAGCAGGAGCGGGTGGCGCGCTGGATCCTCAATTTCCTGCAGTACCCGGGGCCGGCGCAGAAGTCGGCCTAGGGCGCTATTCCCTGCGGCCGACCGCTGGATCAGCGGAGTCGATTACCAGCTACCGGTGTTCGCCATGGATTGCCACGGCTCCTGCGGCGGCAGGGCGGTGCCCGTCTGCAGCAGCTCGATGGAAATGCCGTCGGGGGAGCGGATGAAGGCCATGCGCCCGTCCCGGGGTGGCCGGTTGATGGTGACGCCCCGCTCCATCAGTTGCTGGCAGAGCGCATAGATGTCGTCCACCCGGTAGGCGAGGTGGCCGAAATTGCGACCGCCGGTGTAATCCTCCGGGTCCCAGTTCCAGGTGATTTCCAGCAGCGGGCTGCTGCCCTCCCGCGCCCGCTCCACGTCGCCCGGTGCCGCCAGAAACACCAGGGAAAAGCGGCCGGCCTCACTGTCGTGGCGGTCGACCTGTACCAGGCCGAGCTTGTTGCAGTAGAAGTCCAGGGTCTGGTCCAGGTCGCGGGCGCGCACCATGGTGTGCAGGTATTTCATAGGCAGGGGCCTTTAGCGGTGAATGCTCAATGGTCCGGACAGCGTTCCGGATCACCGGAAGCAGCCTCGTCGCTATGGTAGGAGTGCCGGGTCGGCGGCACAAGCCCGGCTTTCGGCGCCGGCAGCCGGAGCAAATCACCCGGGGCCGCTCGACTACTCCTGAATCGCCGCACGCCAACCTCTGCGTTCGAAATCGGCCCTGCTGCAGTGGCCAACACGCGGCAGATAGGGCTGCAATTGCGCATCCTCACTCTCACCCAGTGCCAGCGCCTTCAGGCGCAGCAGCAGCGGATTGGTGCGCAATAACATGCGGAATGTCAGCTGCCCATCCAGATAAGGACCCCAGTCCATCCAGTTCACGGCTTGTTCAGCGCCCGCATTCACCGGGCGGCTCTTCCGGCTGGAGAGCACCACGGTATAGTAGCCCTGCTCATCCAGCTTGAGATGCCGGTCGACCACCGCGTCATTACAGATGCCGGCCCAGAAATTGTAATTGGTGATGGTGAAGCCGCGAATTTGCATCTCGTCAGAATATACCGGCTCACGCGGCGTATCCGGCGTACGCAGCGCTTTCGCACGAACCACCAGCAGCTCGCCCAGACGGGTGCAGTAGGGCGTACTCAGGTAAAGAATGTCGTCGCTGGCGAGAATGTCGTAGGGCAAACCCCAATTGGAGCGAGCACTGAATTTCCCGGCCGCCACGACCGCACGGTAATCTGGAATGGGGAGCGAGGCAAATTGCGTGGTTTCCACCGGATAAATTTGCTCAGGGTCGTAAGGAAAACAGCTGGGGTGGTGCTCTACGACCTTGCTATTGCGGTCCAATACCGTCACCGAAGGCAGGGGGACACCGGTGCTGTTCGGCGGATTCGCGCCCAGCACGGAATCGGTGGTACGCAGCAGCAGGAAAACCGCCTGGTTGGCGCCACCGTTTGCCTTGTCGCCGGCATAGATCGTGTTGGCCGCAGGTTTTTCTGGCCGTGATTCGAACACCATGGTCACGGTAAAACGCTGCTCATCGCCTGCTGCAACGGGCTCGCGAAACGGATTATGGCTGCCTGCGTCGGGATCGATATCCTTGTCCACCAGCGTGGGCAGGGTATTGGTGTCGAAGTCGCAGGGGTGGAAAGCAAAGTAGCGGCAGCGCAGGTACTGTCCGGCAAAGACAACTCTGCCGCCCTCGGGCACGGCCACGAAGCCCGCCGGCGCCTGTGCGCCATTCCAGTAGCGATTGCTGAAATAGTTCGATGCCGATGTATCCAGCAAGTAGGGAAAGCGGTTGTTCGTCAACGGACTGCCGGCACCGGGCCAGCCTGTTGACAAGGGCGCGCCGGTCAGCTCGCCCACATGGTAGCGCCCGTCATCCAGGCGCACCCCACAGTGCTCAGCAATAAAGTCTGAAATCCGCCCTTCGATAGCCGCCAGATTGGGATCGCACAGTTTGGGGAACACACCCAAAACCGCCATCCCGGTTGCATCCCGGGCTTCCGCCAACAAGTCATACAGCGCCTGCAGATCCGCACGCACCGGATCAGGTGCAACCTCAAGCAACTGGCGCACCGTGTCGGCGTGGCCAATAAATTCGTTATAGCCGTGTTCGATCGGTCGCGTTCCGGCCCAGAGGCCCTGTAACACCTCCTTGAACTCACTCAGGCTCATTAAGCGATCTCCTTGTTTGGCGCTGCAGCTTGGTCTGTGAAGACCTCGCGGGGCAGCCCGGGTGTCAACGGCGTGTAGCCAAAGGCCTCGAACGCAAAACCCCAGTGCTCATTGACCCGTGCAATCACGTCGTCCGGCAGGTCGAAGCTGTTTTTCTGGTAGTTATCGAGGCCGTCAAGATACGCCTTTAACAGCGGCGCGACGGCAGCGAAATCGCCAAGTTGCAGTTGCGCGTAGATATCGCGCATACAGTCCATGGGTCTGGCATCGAGATCTTCGAAACGGATTTCAATCAGGTTTTCTCTGGGGATAAGCCCACGCTGCTCGAGGTAGGCAGTCAGCAGCGCTTTGTAAGCATGAATAATCCAGTCATCAATGGCCTCCCAGGTAAAGTCCTGAAAGGTCTGACCGGGGAGGATTTGCCGGTACATGTTGCGCATCGACTGGTACACCCGGTAGGGGTCGCGCACAATGTAGACATATTTTGCTCCGGGAAACATGCTGTGCAACAGCGCAACCCGCCCCGTATGAGTGGGCGTTTTCAGCACCAGCCGCTTGCCGTCGCTGAGCAAGGTCGCCTTCTGCAGCACCTCCATATAGGCTGACTGCCATTTGCCCAGTTCATCGGGGCGTTTGCCCAGCTCTGTGACGTAACGGTCGTAGATGCCAGGTAACTCCCGGGGGAAGCTGGCGAAGTGAAAGGCCGCATGCTCGGTGATTTTCACCAGCGCCAGCTCTTCCTCCTGCGGCGCGTCCAGCGTAATGGCGACATTGTCCATCGGCCGCGTAGCCGGCATACCCGCCGCAATACGCGCCTTGACCCAACCCTGGCTGATCATCGCCACCGGCTGGAGTGAAGCCTGATAGTTGGTCACAAAACCAAACTGCGGGTCCTGCCAGAACAGGTAGTGCAGGTGCGTGGTGCCGCTACGGCCCATTCCCAGGAGGAAAACCGGTGGTGCAAAGAGCTGCGTGGCCGCAATGCGCTTACCCCACCGCCACTTTTCGTACAGCCGGAAGGGCTCCAGGAGCAGGCTGAACAAGACCCGGCGCAACACGTACCAGCGATAAGCCGCATCGATTTTGCCCCTGCGCAGCAAACGGATTAACGCCGGCAGCGCAATAAACTGTGACATTGCCGATTGAGCCCCTGTCTCGCTCATCGGTTTTACGCCGGCGGCTCGTAAAACCATGGCACACCGTTGATATGCGCGCCACCGTCGGCGTGAATCGTGTTGCCAGTAATGTATCGCGCTGCGTCGGAGGCCAGAAACACCGCCAACGGACCGATGTCGAGCTCGCTGTCACCCAGGCGCCCCATCGGGTTCATGTCCATAATGCTTTGGGCGAACTCGGGGGCCATCTCGACATAGTTTTCCCAGGGCTCTGTGACCGCCGCCGGGCAGATCACGTTGCAGGTGACGCCGTAGCGGCCCCATTCTGCCGCCGCTGTGCGCGTCAGCGCGCGCAGTGCTTCCTTGGAGCTGTTGTAACCAACAGAGAATCGATGCGCATTGACGCCGTTGAGAGAACACAGGTTGATGATGCGACCGGATCCTTTGGCCTTCATCGCAGGAAACACCGTCTGCATCGCCCGCAGTGCAGCGTAGTAATTCACCCGGGTCTGCTGCTCAATGCGCATGAAGTCGGTGTCCTCCAGGCGCGCAGGTTGGCCGTCCGACGGCGTGGCGTTGTTGACCAGAATATCGATGTCGCCGTATTGCGCCGCGGCATGTTCAAGGTTTTGCCCGAACTGCTCCAAATCCGCCACATCGGTTTGCAGAAATACCGCCCGCCCCTGCGGATAGTCGCAATTGATTTCCTGCGCCGCCGCCGTCCCGACCTCAACATTGCGGCTGGCAATGATCACGGTGGCCCCCTCCGCGGCAAAGGCCCGGGCAAGCCCCTTGCCAACGCCGCGCCCTGCACCCGTGATAAAAGCCACCTTGCCTTGAAGTTGTTGCATGCGCCGTATCTCGTTTTATCTTTATTGAAAACCAGCATTAACTCGGATGCGTTGCGCCCTTGCCGGGGCGGGCCTGTTGTACCTTGGGCCCGGGGTCAGCTCCAGGGCGACGATGCGCGGGCACCTGCCGCTGTCAACGGCGCGGCGCCTGCGCGGCCTGCCGGCCCGCCAGGCGGCCGGAGAAGGTGGCGTCCCCCACCGACATGCCGCTGCTGTAGCCCTCGGCGCGGCGCACTACCCCGCAGGCCGTGCGGCCGGCGGCGTAGAGGCCGGGTATTACCTCGCCCTGGGTGTTCACCACTTCACCGCTGGGCTTGGTATCCAGGCCGCCGAGGGTGAAGTAGGGCACGAAGGCGCCGCGGCCCGGGGTGATGTCAAGCGCAACCAGTGGCGGTTCGAGCGGTGTGAGCCACTCCGCCGCCTTGTGGTAGAGGCTGTCCTCGCCGCGGGCGCAGTCTTCGTTGTAAACGGCGAGGGTGTACTGCAGGGTGCCCGGGTGCAGGCCCAGCTCTTGTTCGAGTTCCTCCACTGTCTCCCCGGTGCCCGCCACCGGCGCCCCCAGGTAGCTCACTTTTTCGTAATTGCCGTACTGCTCCACGGTGACGATAAAGTAAATGCGCTCGGCCACCTGGCCCAGCACAAAGGCCCCCAGCCGGCCGTGGTACACATCCTCATTGATGAAGCGCTGGCCCTTGTCGTTGATCACGATACCCCGGGTCATGTCCGCCGGCGGGTAGTAGGGCAGGCTGACAAAGCCCTCGTGCATGTTGATCGCGGCGCCGCCGACGGCGATGCCCATGAGGATGCCGGTGCCGGTGTCGCCGGGATTGCCAATGGGGGTGTTGCCCTTCGTCAGCATGGGGGCGTACTTGCGCACCATCTCCTCGTTCATCACGAACCCCCCGGCGCAGAGGATGACGCCCTGGCGGGTTCGCACATTGAGCTCTTTCTGGTCCTGGCGCACCACCAGTCCCACCACCGCGTCGTTGTCATCCACGAT
>Ga0105097_10000669_pt1 | contig 15821 bp, 18 predicted proteins | sample PPLLak12cMay2015_FD_87035 | JGI IMG/M metagenome (GOLD analysis project Ga0105097, IMG submission 87035) | Freshwater sediment microbial communities from Prairie Pothole Lake near Jamestown, North Dakota, USA - PPLs Lake P7 Core (1) Depth... | ecosystem: Environmental > Aquatic > Freshwater >... | reverse complement strand
TCCTAATATGTTGTTCAGTAAGATTTTATTAATAAGAAAACGTTTTTTATTTGTCTGGAAAATTAACAGTTTCTACTCTGACATGTAACTGATTGTGATTTGTCTAGGAGGTTTGTTGGCTAATCAGTTTTCATTATATTTTTGCTCTTATCAATCTCAGAAATGACAATCATTCATGACTTTTTGCATATTTCTTTCATTTGCTCTGAGATAGAGAGTAAAGCAGAAGTATACTCGTTTAAATTCTTTGCAAGAACTTTCAAGTCTTTTGTTTCCCAATATCCCCCTTCATCAGAAACATTGACTTGAAAACCATTATCTTTCAGATATTCTAATGCCCTGATGACAAGCAAATGACATTTGACAAATTCTGTTGCATATTGTGTTTTTGTAAAGCTTCTACAAATCCACTTATTGTCTTTTAACTTAAAATTAAATTCTGTTGTCTCACATCCTTCACCTGCCCATAATTTAAATGATATAAGAGTTGCAGGTTTTAGCTCTGACCTGTAAGTTTTTCTCCCTGTTTCTGTTTTCTCCGTTACCCAGTCTTCTGCTTCAAGCATTTGGAGAGTTGTGACTCCCATTTTACTCATAACTGCATCTCTCTTGGCTAGATTTTGTAAGCTGTTGTTAGGGTAAGCAAACTGACTTCTCAACCTATTAAAAACTTCAATATGTTTTTGTGTAATATCAATAGAACTGACTTCACTTACTTCAGTAAATGGCAAATCTAAGCAGAAATTTCTAAAAGTCTCTAACTTCTTAACGAGCTCTTCTTTTGTTCCTTCAAACTCAACTGTGTAATGAATTGTAAGACCCATCTATTTTATTCCTTGTTCCTTAGCTAATTTGTTTCTGTATTATAACAATATTTTAATTTTCTGGAAAAAATGATTAACTTTTTGTGAAAATTCTTTCTTCCTGTAAGACAGTCTCAATCTTATTGTAAACTGTTTCTGCTATCTTATTTCTCTCAGAGACAGGAGCTTTGGGATATAAACCTTTTAAAAAGTCATCTATTCCTTCGTTCAGCTTTAACCAGAAGTCATAATTCTCCTCGTCAGATTCAAAAACTTCAATATCTTGTCCTAATCTCACTTTAATCAGATTCCTTTCTCCACTGTCAGGACCATCATCAATGAATACTTCTTCTTGATAATCAAGGATGACAGAAAAATTACTCTCATCAGACATCTCAAACTCTAATTTCTTATGTAACACTGTTATCGTAGATTCAACTTCTTGAGGATGGGGAATAATCTTTTTAATTTCTAACATTTTATATTCTCCTGTTTTTCTTAAAAGAGATTATTTTTTTCCTGAGAAAAGAAGCATACCTAACAATATTAAAGGCAAAGCACCACAAAGAAGAGGACACCACATCAGACAAGCAGGATGAAATACTTTCCAGGGAATGTAAATTTTCCATTTTGCATCAGAATCTGGCCGTGTTATTAACGGATCATTAAGACAAAATACCTTATATCCTAAATCATAAACATATCCATCCCGATTATCCCAGACAGCCTCGTCTAAAGATTGGAATTGATTTCCAACTGTGCTGTGATATTCAATACTTTTTAGGTCATCAATGGTAAAAGTTTTCTCTGTCATTCTTAATGGTTTATTGGCACCGTAAATCCTTGGATGAACCATAGAACAGTCACCCATAGAAAGATAAATAATAAGTCCAAATGTAAAAAAAAGACAATTCTGACCTATCCCTTTTAATAGTCCACCTGAATATGCTGCTATACAGGCAATTAAATAAATAATCCCAAATACACAGAATATAGATTTTATACTGTTCGTATCTGGAACTCCTGTTACATCTCTTAAATTTTGCATTGCTAATAAAAATGTCGGCATTTTATTTTCCCCTTTTTTTATTTGTCTGCTTGATAATTTCAATAGTCTGGAAAATACACTCCAAACTCATAAAACTGCTTGTCTATGATGTATTGTAAGAGGAAAACAGAAGTCTAGGACATTAGAGATATAAAAAAAGAGCAGGCATTGCACCTGCTCTGATTGAGATATCCCTAATACCCACACCCAAAAGTATTAGGATAAATGGTAATTATAATTGTCTATATCTGGAAAGCAAGGATAAAACAACTATATAACAAGTAGATAGCAATTACACTATCATAAAACTTACCAGTCTCCTTTTAAACGAGTTTTTATAAAAGACCCTATCTGACTACCTATCTATTAAAATAATTGAACGTAGCCCAAATGTACAAGTTTCTGAGGCTTCTGGGACTACTTCCTAATCAACTACATTCCTTCCATCAACCTTTCTTCTGCCTCTGCCAACGAATAGGATTGAACATACTGTTGCCGGTTTTAAAGCTATTGGATTATATAACCTATTTACTTTCATATCGTATAATAATCATAAGCTATTAAATTGCAGTTAGTTGTATTTATTGGTTGTCGTAGCCTAACTGGAAATTACAACCACTACTACAACTAATTCGGGATTATCGTTAAAAAAGTAGACAATTTTTTAGGAGGCAGGATTATGAATACTTTAAAAAGAAAAACACGTTCAGACAAGTTTCCGCTGACGCTTCATCCGACTGGACAGTATTGCAAAAAGGTAAAAGGGAAAATTTACTACTTCGGCTCTGATAAGAAATATGCACTTCAAAGGTATCTCGATCAGGCTACATACCTGCACGGAGGCCAAAATCATCTACAACAAAAACAAACAGGCGATAATATGACACTCAAACAGCTTTGTGATATATATTTGAAGTATCAGTATTCAAAGCTACTGGCAAATGACCTTACTACAAGACACCACAATGACCAGATCGATAGTCTCAACAAATTAATGGCTTTTCTGGGTCCAGGTCGCAAAATAAAGAGCATTACAACCCTCGAGCTGCAAAACTATAAAAGAAAGCTCCAGAAAAGGTATGGCTCTGTCTGCAGGTTGAATCTGCATATAAGTATTATGAAGGCAATATTTCACTGGGCAAGAAAGAATGATATCCTTGAGAATATCCCAAATATTGATGCTGTTTCGAGAGGCAAGATAATTCATAAGGAGAGATTCACATTTAACTCAGAACAGATAAATAAGTTGTTATCTTTGGCTGATGTAAAGATGAGAGCCATGATATGGCTTGGATTGAATTGCGGTTTTGGATGTACAGATTGTTCAGAGCTAAAGTGGTCTGATTTGGATCTTATCAATGCCAGAGTGAATCTACCAAGAAGAAAGACAGGAATTTCAAGGGATTTACCATTATGGCCTGAAACTGTCGAAGCCCTTGAAAAGATTCCCAGGACAGGTAAGCTTGTTTTCTATACAATCAAGGGCAATCCATATATGCAGACTCTTTTAAAGCCTGATGATAATGGTAATGGTAAATACAACATCTTAAATACAATCACTACAAAATTTTCGAGGTTACTTAAGAAGTCGGGACTTGAAGTTCCCAAAGGGACAGGATTCTATGCTTTGCGAAGAACTGCTGCTACCATTGCCGCCAGATCAGGCGATCCATTTGCTGTCCAAAGGCTTCTTGGCCATGCAGATTTACAGATGGCAACCAGGTATGTGCAGGATGTTTCCAAGCAAACAGATAGAGTGATTGAAAACAGCAGAAGGTATGTCTGTCAGATTAAATCTTGACTATTTTAGATCAGGAGTAGGTTGATTTAGGAACGTGCGGATTTCTGATGGATGTGCGCCGGCAGATGCTGCTATCTCCCGCATGGTCATTTCAGGCTTAGCAGCGAAACCGGCATCCTTAAGTTTTTTTATCGCTTCATTTACATCCAGATTCATTTGCTCGCAATATTGTTTCAGGATCATGCGCCCGAATCGGGCGCCTTGCACATCGCTTTGCTGTGATGGGTTGTCCCACCTGTATTTAATGCTGTCATTCCAGGCCATCAATTTAGAAAATGGGGTAATGTTTAAGATAGCACTGCTGCAGACAACAACACAGATAACCAATGCCGCTACCCATTCAGCACGCAGTGAAAATATTTTAGCGGTTTTGCTCCTGAAATAACTGATAAAGGCTCTTAAATTAAAACATAGATGAAAGACCACCGCAATAACAAAAATAACTCCTGACCAGTCATGAAGAGCAATCCACTGGTTTTTAGTAAGAGCCAGAAATTTCCAGTCTGTCCAATTGGCAATACGCCCCGGCGGCACAATAAAAAGTACGATACCTGTAAAGGTGAGCACGATGAAAGATAATGCAATTAGCACCGATACAAATGAACGCCAATGAAATCCTTTTTTTATGTTTATTTCCATACAGGTACCTTTTAGTTCTTTCTTATTTTAGAAGAACAGTCGAATTGTTTTTATTTGAACGTATAGAGATGTTGGCTGGAGGCATTTTCGGAAGATGAATTAAGACGACATATAATAGTTCAATCGGTTTTCTCCCGTAACCTTAAATAATATAATATTAAATTTTGTGATGGTGATGTTAATAAAATACTCTTTTAAAGTGTATTGTTTGTATCAATTCTTAAGAACTTAATTGCTTCTTCTTCTGTCAGGATATTGCTGAATATTTTATACGAAAGAAATATAATCCAGAATATCTCCGGGATTTTTTGCCAGGAAAATAAGCCTGCCTGTTTTAGCTGCTACTGAGAGGCGTTTGAGACCGGCCGTATAAACGACCGAGCATGACGGCGTTTTCGCCCTGTCAGAGAGGGCAACAGTATGTTCATTAGCACAGATATGATTGAATATGCATCTACCAAAAGAATGCTACTTCATACTGGAAGAACATCGCGACATCGTTTCGGTCGTCGTTGTAGAAATTTCCAGGGAAGAACAATTCCGTGGTGAAAGCATTTTGCACATGCCTGGTGAATGCATAATTTAGTTTCAACTTTATGAGTTGACCACGAAATTTGCCGTGTTCACTCATCCCGTTTGTACCGGCAGCTATGGTGTTTTTGTCTGCAAACATTAAAGAGTATTCAGCCAAAAACTGCATCTTATCAATTGGTTTGAAGTACCAGCCGAAATTAGGCCTGTGCAGATTCGTGCCATCAAGATCCCTGCCGTCGATTGAATCGATACATCCGTTGTATAAATCACTGTATCTTGACTCCCTTGCCCATACCCTGTCGAAATGTTTGCCGGGATCCTTATTGCCAGACAGATACTCGTAGCCAATTAGAAAAGTGTTGTCTTTCTCATCGTGAGAGCGATAAGTGAACTTGTTATTAGACCCGAAAGCACTGAGCTCTTTGCCGTTCTTATGCCCGAATTGCGGGGCAATTTCAATCTGATACCCCCAATTGTCACCGAAACTGCTTTTAAACATTGAGCCAAAAGTATAAATATTGCCTTCAGTGCCGCTTGATCTGTTGCGGTCGTAGTCGTTTTTATAGATAAAGTAGCAATCAATTTGCGTTTTCTTGTTTAATTTATCGGACAAATAAACGATAAGGCCACGCTCATCCTGCTCGGCAATATCGAGGTCCTGGTCATTAATAGGCTTTAGCCACTTGCTGCCGTTAGCGTGGTTGTCAATCCAGACAAGGTCTAATGTTGAGCCAAGTTCATCCAAATCATAGGTGAACCGGGCAGCATCGAAATAAAAGGTCCGGCTGCCATCCAGAGGTGTGCCGTCAAGAATAAGCCAGCTGCTACCAATCAGTAATTCCTGTCTGCCTATCTTTGCTTTCAGAGGCAGACCGAGTATGTTCTTCATCTCGATATTAAACCAGTCGAAGAGAGCCTCCTGTCGGTAAAAGCGATGCTCTAAATCGTCCCTGAGGCTTTCGTAACGAGGCTCTGTCACAAGCCGCATATTAAAGTTCAGATCATCGGAGAATTTCATTAAAGACCAAACACGGCCGCGGTAGCGCTGCCAGAGCCTGTTGTCGCTGTTGTTATTCTTGTCCAGCTTTCTGGCTTCCTCACGAATGATACGGAGACGGGCGTCAGCACCAATTTCCAGCCAGGGCAGAGGATTGTGAAAATCAAATTTTTTCTCACTTATACCGCTAAACGTTACAGCACCTTCATTGGCCTCGGCCGGTTCAGCGGCTGAAACGACCGCTTGAATTGAGGCCATTAACATCAAGAGGCCTATCTGCAGTTTTTTATTTTTCATTTATCTTTACTCTCCTTGAATCCAAATATTAGGATTGGTTATCTTTGGATGAATTCAGAACCGCCACATTAAAATCGCCAGTGTAACGGCCGCCCAGTAAGCAAAAACACCCGCGAACAGGCAAGCCTTTGCGCCGGCATTGAACTTTTTCAGTGCCTCAGATTTGCGGAGGATCAACAGCGTAACCACCAGGACCGCCAACATAACAACCACAGCCGCATAATTCAATACAGGGTCAATCAGCTTCGGCAATGACTGACTCGGCACAATTTCTTTGCTGACTATTTTGTTGGCTGTTTCAACTCCCGCAGTATCTGAAAATGCGTAAGAAAAATACGGCAGGCGTGATGACATTTTAAATAGTGACTTGACCATGTGCGCACATCCGACCGAAGGAAGCAGCAATAGGGTAAAACCTCTGGCAATATCACCGCTTTTTTCAGCCGAGAAAATCTTTGTCAGCCCAACGGCTGTCAGTAAGAATGCGAAAGGGAATATTACGAACAAAAATCCGCCCGACAGCAAATCTGCATTTATTCCGCTGACTCCAAAGGCGCTGCCGATGGTCCTCGGCACCCAATACAAAATCTTATCCGTAACAGGCCATTCCGGCAGAATGTCATAGATCACGAATGAGCTTACAAATATAATAAATCCGACCTCAGCCGCTTTCAGATTGAGGCCGCAGAAAAAGTCCGTAAACGGTTTTCTTGCTGAAAGGCGCAAGTTGTAATTCGGGCATACCTTCAGACATTGTGTACACAACAGGCAGTCGCGATTGTCCCTGATAGAAGCGGGAAAAAGATTGCTTGTGCACGAACGGCCCGCTATTCGGTATTGTTTATCCTTTGATATGCAGTCTTTGCTGGTGCAAGAACTGCATACGGACGATTCCCTCACACGCCATTCAAACGGTGAAATGCAGGCATACAAGCCAAGCAGCGGCCCGACAGGACAAATATGATTGCAGAAAGCACGTTTTTCAAAAATCAGGCCTGCTACTACTGCAGCGCCAAAGAGCACAAGCATATACAGCGCCATTCTATGAGGCACACGGTGTATAGCAAGAACAAACACGCCAATGTACAGGATAACACCGTAAAAAATCGTCATAATCCATTTGCTTTTTAGAAAATCAGGGGCCGGTCGGCGAAGTCCAAATCTTGCGGCAAGAGAATTGACCAATTCCATCGGGCAAACCATACACCACATCCTGCCTAAAAAAACCGCTGATACAACTAAAATTGGCCACCAATATGCCCAGACAATCAGGTTTGCAAGATTTGTATTTCGCAATGTTTTGGCAAAATCCGTATCGTTGGTTTTGATACATAGAGAACCTGCTACAAGAAGGCAAAAAACACACAGCAAAATTATCTGGGGTAAAAAGGGAAACCAGCGAGACTTTAGCAGATTACGCAGCCATCGAATATTCAGCAAGTCCATTCTATTTTATTCACTCCTCTAACAATAATACTAAACCGACATTTCCCATTTAACCTCTTAAAAAATACAATTTTCGCTTCAATACTCATAATTCCACATAAAACCTCGATAACCTGTCAACAATTTTTCTTTCAAAACACTCTTCTCGGAAAATTTGTATAAAAAACCGTATTTTTATGCCCTGGACACTCTCTACTCCTGTTTTTTTGACGCACCTCAACCTTTCTCCTCATCAAAAATCCAAGTTTTTCAGCTATTTTCAGCATTATCCAGCTCCTGACGGCATTGCCAGCAACTGCCTGATTCGGTAAAGGATTTCACAGAATAGGGCCCTTAGCACTGCCACCTCTGCCATTTGGAATATAACATATCTCGAATAACTTACTACTTTTGCACCGATTTTTATCAGCTTCTCTTTGAGTGTCCTCAAGGACCAGTCCCTTATCTTCTTTGGCAAAGCCAAACGTCTTAAAAAGTTCCCAAGATTATATGCTAATGCAAATAACTGTAGCCGAACCTGATTATCCGCAAAATCATGACAGGAAAGTCGAGTCCAGTTCAGTGCATACTTGCCTTCCTTAATCCATTGCTCTGCCGTACCACGCTTGTTATAGAATTTTACCACATTGCTGGATTTCCAATGAAGATTTGTCACGATAAAACCTAATCTTGCAAATAGTTCACCTGAATGCCATTCAATCTTGGCAACCACTCTGCGAGACTTATCCCAACTGGCAGCCTGATACTGAAAACTTTCGTATATAACGATAGGTTGTTTCGGAGGACGACCTACAGGCCGAGTTAATAAATGCTCAATCTTGTCGTGCAATATGGCATTATCTGTCAATCGAATGGTGTAAAAATATCCCTCATCTTCAAGACAGGAGTATACATTCGGATCTGCGAAAGCCGCATCGCCACGAAAGAACCTGAGAATGTTATATCCCTGGTAACGGTCTATAACTGGTTTGAGCACCCCTTGCCAATCATCGGCACTGTGAACATTGCCATTGCGAAGCATCACTTGCTCAATATCACCAATCTGGTTAAAGCAGAACAGCGGATGATAACAGGTGCATTCAAAATATCCACTGTAGGCTGAACCTTCCTGATTCCCATAGGTTGGACTGACTGAGCTATCCATATCGAGAATGATAGTTTTCAGTAATTTTCGTTCCTGAACCTTGTCTACCTAAATACCCTGGCAGATTCATCAATAGCTCAAGATTTTGCGGTTGTGTGAGTATCTCTGTTTCAAATCTGCCCATCAGGCTTGTTGAGGCAGCTGTTCGTTCTTTAGCTCTGCCACCTACAACCTGCCTCATTGCAGGGTCAACTGATAAACGTTCTGCATCATTTGTATCTTCATACCCCGCTAATCTGCTGTATATTGATTGTCTCAGTAGAGCAGTGATGTTGTGCTGAGTATTTTTGCCTTTGCGGTTATCATAAAATTCTGAATGGCTCATAGCGGTCAGTCCAAATACTTCATCAAGCTCTCTGTATGCCAGCAAACTTGCATCACTGGTTACTTTTGTTTCGTGAAATTCGAGCTTCAATTTTTGGTCAAAATTGACTCGCAGAGCATCCTTGTCTCTTTCACCCATTAGGTTCTCCCAGGTAAGCAAGTGAAAATGTGATTTATTCCGTTCCATAGGCTCTATACTATCAAAACATTATTCAAATTTCTACTTTAATATGGGAAATATGTGTTTAAACAAGTTTGTTTTGTTTGTTGTATATTTGGTTACTTCAATATACCTTTGTCCTGAATGTTAGCATTTTTTAAGTGCTTGTCAACCCGGCCTGAAACAACAGCATCTCACCCATCAAACTGCTTTACATATGGTTTTTTATGTCTAATAATGCCAAAGGGATTTATGATGATTTTTCCAGACATACTCTTTTATTTCATTTATAATTTTATATATCAGTAGGCCACAGCTTTATAATACACTTTTTGATTTTGCGATATTGCTTCTATTTTACCTTCGATGGACAGTTCTTCTATATATTTAAGGACTTCATTTCGATGCAAACCTAAACCGGCAGAGATGTCTTCCACAGAACAGGGACGGCGCTTTAAGAGAGTCAAAACATCTTCGCGTTGAGTGACAAATTCCTGTTTCTTATGAACGTCTTTGTAATCAGCAATAACTTCCGAGTGTTTAAATAATTGTGCAGCCAGATTTTCCAATTGCTCCCTTTGAACAGGCTCAGCAAAGCTTTCTGCAGGAGGGCGAGTTACCGTGTTTACCTGAACTTTATCAGGCTGTATCGAATTTATGCGGGTCTTTAGCCTGTTAATTTCCATCACAGGCGTAGTCACACCAGCTAATAAAAATACTTCCAGCCAATATTTACCATTATATTCACTTCGGAACTTTATTAATCCCTCTAACATTTTATCGAAAGAGATGTCAGGATGAGGTCTGTTGACATATTGAAATAAATGATTGCTACCTGCATCGAGAGAAGGGATAACGATATCAGCTTCTATTATAGATTTTCTTACCTCCGGAAGCCATAACAATGAACCATTTGTTAAAACGGCAATGGGTATATTAGTTATTTCCTTGATTTTACAAATAAGCTCATGGCATCTGGAGAACAATGTCGGCTCGCCCGAACCGGAAAGAGTTATATAGTCCGGCTTCAGATATAACTTCTCTTTGAGCTGACTTATGATTTTATTAAATGGAGACCATTCTTTTCTCTGGACAGTTTTATTTGTAGTTCTTCCAAGCTGGCAATATATGCAATCATAGGTACATGTTTTAAATGGCACAAGGTCGACTCCCAAGGATCGCCCAAGCCTTCTCGAAGGAACCGGGCCAAATATGTATTTCTTGTCTTCATTGTAAGGTGAAACTTGGTCAGATTGTTCGTTAACCGATGTCATTTTGGAAATTCTTTGAAGGAAAAATTCGCAGTTATGTTTCTGTGTTTATTTCCAGTTCTATATCCAGTGGATTGTATCTGCTCATTGAACCTGCTCTGCCGACCAGCTTTATTCTGGCTTGAGAAATTCCCTTTTTATCAGTAAATGTTTTTACTTTTGTTGTATAACTGTACAGTATAAGCATACTGTCTAATTCATCCTGAAGTTTTTTGAGAAGGTTTTCTGCGCTGAGTCCAAAATATTTTCTTTTTAAGCTTTTAAAGGTAAAAGTCCTGTCTTGAAATTCACTTATCAGATAAACGGCTAAATTTATCCCGCTGTTTTCCTGATAGGTTATATTTTTTCTTCCTTTTAACAAGTCAGTTAAAGACATTTTGCTTTACTCCGATTAAGAGTCTCATAGTTTATTGGCAGAAGAGGCATCTCTAATCTCTTGCGGCCACAGCCATAATTTCCACCAGGCCGCCCTTTGGCAAAGCTGCTACCTGAATAGCAGCACGGGCCGGGTAAGGTTCTGTAAAATACTTTGCATAAATTTCATTCATTGCAGCAAAATCTTTCATATCAGCAAGAAACACCTGAGCCTGCACGACGTTGCTCATCTCAAATCCGCCATCAATAAGAATTGACTTTACATTTTCGATGGCCTGTTGAGTCTGGGACTCTATACCCCCTGCGACCAGTTGTCCGGTCTTTGGGTCAATGCCTAACTGGCCCGAAACAAAAATCATATTGCCTGCACAAACAGCCTGCGAATAAGGTCCTATTGCAGCAGGTGCCAGTTCAGTTTTGATAACTTTGTGACCATTCATAAGATTCCCCTTAAAAAATATTTTGCCAATCAAATTATTGACTACGCAGCCAACACTTTAAGTTTCATTATAACGTTAAAATTTTTTCTTATCGCAAAAGTCTAAAGCTCAATCGTTCCAAAGATTTTTTTACAGTTCACAAATATTGCTTTTTTTTGTTTGTTACGCATAGCTTATGTAGCCCTAAGTTAATACGATTTTTGTTCCTGCCCCTGACAACACATACTTTTCACCAAAGGCATTTTTAATTTTTTCGACTGCTTCCTTGCCGGTGCAATGCAAAGGCACAATTTTTTGAACATTATATCTTTTGAATGCGTTTATTGTGTTTACGATTCGCTCCATACTTGAGTTAACTAGGTGCATTCCGCCTATAATAGCATATATATTTCTATGATTGGTCAATTTTGTCACGTAATCCAGAGTGTTAACCACTCCCGCATGGGCGCAGCCGATAAGAACTACAAGTCCTGGTTTTGTCTCAAAAAAGATTGCCTGGTCATCTAACAATTCATCTGCTTTTTGACAGGTTTGGTTAATAAAAAAAGCTCCTCCGACATCTTCATAGCTATTATTTCGTGGTATTCGACTGGTAACAAAAAGCCCGGGAAACACTTCTGTTGGCATTTCTGTCCAAATAACTTTTCCATGATCTGCCAAAACACGGATAGTCTCCTTCGCAGTATCCGGCATACCGATCATTCTGGTTCTATTATCTTTTTGAGAAAATTTTGGTCTCAACGCTTCTGGATGAAGATACAAAATTGCTTTTGGAGCGATATCAAGAACAGCCTTGAGACCGCCTGTATGATCATAATGTCCGTGACTTATGACAATTGCATCGATATCGGCTAAATTAACACCGAGCAGTCCAGCGTTTCTCACAATCAAGTCGGTTTGTCCTGTATCGAAGAGAACTCGCTTATCATCATACTCGAGCCAGAGAGACAGTCCGTGTTCCGATTGAAGACTGCCTAATGTAGTATTATCAATAAGGGTTGTCACAGTTATAGCTTTTGTTCCGGTCGAATTTTTTAAAACATAGTCCATTATCGCCTCGTGGAGGGCTGAAGCCGCGAGATTGGAACAATGATATTTGTGAGCCGGAAGGCCACCAAGGGCATCGGCTATTTGCTTATCTGTTAGTTCAACTGCATCGTTAAGATGTTTTCCTGTCGCAAGCTCTGTCATTATACTGCAGCATGCAATCACAGTAGGACACCCGAAAACCTTATACTTAACATCTGACAAATGTTCATCATCAGACACTTTGATCCATACCTGAATCAAGTCCCCGCATTCTTCGGAGCCAATTGTTCCAACACCATCAGCATCAGGGATTTCTCCGATATTGCGCGGGCTCATAAAATGTTCGAGCACTTTATCTGAATATTGCATAAAACCTAACGATTTGAATCAATCAATTTTGGCTGGTCATAATACTTGCCTATGGCTGTAGCTTTGACTTTGCCATCCTGGATTATCTCAGATTCTAACAAATACAAGGGATGTGAAACTCTCGTAATTCTCGCTGAAACCGTTGCTTGTTTTCCTATCACAACAGGGTGTCTAAATCTTGTTGTCATCTCAACTGTTACTGTTGCCCGGCCGTGTGCAAACATACAATTGCCCATAGCACCGTCTAAAATCGATGAGATTACCCCGCCGTGCATCATGCCCGGATATCCCTCGAAAATTTCATCACATTGAAATGCAGCTTTGACACTGCCGTCACCATTCACCTTAAACTTTAAATGCAATCCTCTTGCATTTGCTGGACTGCATACGACACATTCAGGATGAACACAGTTTCGTGTATAAGCCAGAGTATTTTGAACTGTTTCAATATTCACAGCTCCACCTTCATTTCATAGTCAACATCAAAATATATTCACGCTTTTCCTAACGTGCTCAGTGGTCACAGATGTTATCTCCCGTGACAAGGGTATTTTGTAAATAAGCAGAAACGAGTTCTTCTGGTGTGCCGGATGACGCTCCAATAACAACTTTAATGCCATTCTGAGCAAACAACTGCTGAGCGCGTTGTCCCATGCCGGCGGCAATAACAACATTTATACCTATCCCGCCGAGCCATTTCGGCAATACGCCGGGCTCATGAGGCGGAGGTATTATATCTTCGCGATGTATAATCTGTTTAGAGTTTGCATCGGCATCAATTACTGCAAAGGTTTCGCAGTGACCGAAATGCTGGCACAAATTGCCTTGATTCACCGGAATAGCTATTCTCATTCTATGCTCTCCTTTCTGAAATAGATTTGTTTTATCAGATTCTTTTTTATCAAGTTCCAAAATAGGTTTTACTGTTTCGTTAAAAGATTGAGCTGCTTTGCTTCGGCTGTATTGACTGATATACGGTTCTCCCGAATCACAGGCATTTACAATCTGAGGGTCTATTGGAATGCTTCCCAAAAACGGAATTTGCATTTCCTTTGCCATTTTCTCGCCGCCGCCCGATTTGAATATATCTGTCTTTTCTCCACACTTTGGGCATATAAATCCGCTCATGTTTTCAATTACGCCAATAACAGGCAGATTCAAGCTCCGGCAGAAAGAAATTCCTTTTCTGACATCGGATAATGCAATCTCCTGCGGTGTGGTAACGATAACAGCCCCATCAGCTTTCTCGAGAAGCTGTATTACCGACAAAGGCTCATCGCCGGTTCCTGGAGGAGAATCAATGATAAGATAATCCAAATTGCCCCATTCGACATCTTTTAAAAACTGCTTTATCATATGATATTTCATAGGACCCCGCCATATCACAGGATTGTCTCTATCCGGGAGCAAAAATCCTATCGACATTACGGCAAGGTTTGCAGAAACAGAAATCGGCATAATACGCTCACCAAAAGCCGTCAATTTTTTACCTTCAAGGTTTAGGATTTTGGGTATGCTCGGCCCATGAATATCAATATCTAACAGCCCAACACTTTTGCCGGCCAGGGACAAGGAAATAGCAAGATTGGCTGCCACAGTGCTTTTGCCCACCCCGCCTTTGCCTGAGAGTACAAGGATTTTATATTTAATCTGACTCATTCGATTACGAATCTGATCCTGTTCCATTTCCATCTGCTGTTTCTGGTCCTGCTGATTCTGTGCGGTCTGCTTTGTCATATTTAGATATTCCTTAAAAGTTAATTTAGCTCGTCCAATGGACAAGTATTCGAAATTTTCATATTCATTACTACTGCATATTTTTCGGCCAATTGTTCAAAGGCCTCTTCGCAGGCTTTAAACAGGTCCCTTGATTCTCCTTTTACAAAGGTGCTCATAGCTGTTGTCTTTGTTTCCAAGCCATATTTGCGAAGGATACTGCAAAACTCCTCTATAGGTTCAGACAGGCTTTGGGTCCTCAAGGGATAAATACTTATTTCCGCCTGCAGTTTCATAAATCAATCCTCGCAACAATAAATGCCCCTTTTTGCGGACGGAACAGTCGGCCTAATTGCTCCCACATCGGTGAAAACCCGAGCAGCCAATCTTTTTCGGGCACGAATCCTGTTGTCCGCATCCTCGGTATGCCATACTGACTTAAAAGGCCTCGTATCTGCTGCGGCGAAAATAGATGTGCTGATGAATAAACGCTGCCCGACTTATTTTTTCTCTTCTGGTTATATCCGCTCAATGAATTTAAAACTCCGATTATGATTACTCCTTTGTTTTTCTTTACGCAGCGAACCATCTCGGAAATAATATTGTCCGGTTCCGATGTAAACTCTAGGATAGTTACAGCTGCTGCTATGTCAAAACTCCCTGCCTCGAATGGGAGATCCCGGCCATCTGCAATCTCAAAACTGCTGTTTGGTATTTGCTTTTGCCTGGCAATTTTTATCATCTCTGCCGATATATCAATTCCTGTTACGTCAAACCCTTTGTTGCTGAAATACCTGCTCCAATGACCTGTTCCACACCCAACCTCCAGTAGCCGAATTTGTTTAGCAATATCCGCCAGCAACCTGTCGATAACCTGCTTTTCAAGCCTGTCATACATTGCACCTCTGGCAGAGCTATACCAACTATCATAATTGTTGGCCACCTGGTCAAAATCGAAATGTGATGTTGACTGTTGCGTCATCAGATTGGTATCCTCAGCCAAGTTCATATATAACTTCTCGCCACATTGCCTTTATCTTTTCTGATATATCACCGCTGGTATATTCGATCAGGGTAGCTTTCATTATCTGCGCTTTTGTGAATGCTTCATCGTAGGGTATTTTCCCTATAACTTTCAACCCGTGTTTGCCGGCATCCTCAGCGATATTGCAGCTCATTTCAGGATTGATGTCAGCTTTATTAATGCAAACAAGTGTTTTGATTCCAAAATTAGCCGTAAGCTGGGCCACTCTTTCTAAATCATGTTTCCCGGACAATGTCGGCTCTGTTACCACAAGAACCAGATTAGCTCCGGTAATTGAGGCAATAACCGGACACCCAATCCCCGGCGAACCATCAATAATCAATAAATCTTTGTTTTGTTCTTCGGCGATTCTTTTGGCTTCTCTGCGAATTAGAGTTACAAGT
>Ga0105097_10000667_pt1 | contig 15844 bp, 13 predicted proteins | sample PPLLak12cMay2015_FD_87035 | JGI IMG/M metagenome (GOLD analysis project Ga0105097, IMG submission 87035) | Freshwater sediment microbial communities from Prairie Pothole Lake near Jamestown, North Dakota, USA - PPLs Lake P7 Core (1) Depth... | ecosystem: Environmental > Aquatic > Freshwater >... | reverse complement strand
TGTTCAATGTAACGGTATTCTATACATGCCCGGGTATTCATCGTGTATTTTATTTTTTTTCGGCTTGTTTTAAACAAAATATAAATTCGATACTTTTACATAAATATTGTATTGCGGTTACCCTCCGGCCTGGATTGTTTTAGCCGACCGGTCTATCAGGAAGAACTTGCGTTTAATGTATTCAATTTTGTTTTGAATTTCTAATTCTTCGAAAAAAATGAACATCCGTGATTGTGTCAAATCTTCAAGTAATAAAGTGTCTGCCGAAGCAAGCACCTTAAGTGCTTTTGTATGCGATAAAAAAAACTCTTTGGTTGACAGGCTCGAAAGTTTTGAAGATATTATCAACCTTGAAATTGGAGATACCGGCCTGATCCGGTCAAGAGCCATTGAACGGGAATTCAATATCCGCCAGCTTTATATCAAATACGAAGGTGATAATCCAACCGGAACTCAAAAGGACCGGATCGCCTTTGCCCAGGTGTATGACGCTATCCGCCGAAAATACGATATCGTTACGCTGGCTACCTGCGGGAATTATGGCGTAGCCATGGCCCTGGCTTCAAAACTGGCTGGTGTTCAATGCAAAATATTTATTCCGGAAAATTACCATGCCGAGCGAATCGGTGAAATGACCGCCCTCGATGCAGAAATCATCAGAAATCCGGGCAGCTACGAAGATGCCGTGGTACAAAGCAGCAAAGAGGCTGCAAAAAACCGCTGGTACGATGCCAATCCGGGTGGAACAAATACTCCCTTGCAGATCCTTTCCTACTCTCAGATAGCCAATGAGATCTACGAAGACCTTGGCGATGCACCAAAATATTGTGCTGTTCCTGTTTCTAACGGCACTTTGATTGCAGGTATCTACCGTGGTTTTGTAAGCCTGTACAAAAGGGGGAAAACCTCAGTGATCCCTAAAATGATCGCCGCTTCTTCCACCCAGAAAAATCCGATCATACAATCATTTAAATTGGGCTTGTCCCATTGCGAAGACCTGGACCCAAAACTCATCAAGGAAACCAAATACAACGAACCCCTGATCAACTGGCACAGTTTTGACGGCGATGAAGCCTTGTATGCCATTGCCGAATCGAAAGGGAGGGCATATCATATCAGCGATAAAAACATGAAGGAAATGACTTCTTTTTTGCTGAAAAAAGAAGGGTACAGGGTGCTGCCTGCCTCAACCGCCGGATTGATAGGCGTCCTGCGCATGCACGAAGAGGAAGTCATGGAAGAAGGCAGGAACGTTGCCGTTTTAACAGCAAAATATTAAAAAATGAAAGGATTAATTACGATAGGTTTGCTGGTAATTTCCAATGTTTTTATGACGCTTGCCTGGTATGGACACCTTAAAATGGCTGAATACAAATGGTTTACCAAGTTGGGCCTTTTTGCTGTTATTTTGATCAGTTGGGGAATCGCCTTTTTTGAATATACAGCCCAGGTACCTGCCAATAAAATAGGTTTCAGGGGAAATGGCGGCCCCTTTACCCTGGTCCAGCTGAAGGTCATACAGGAAGTGATTACCCTGGTCATTTTTACGCTGTTTACTGTTATTTTCTTCAAAAATGAAACTTTAAAATGGAACCATTTTGTTGGTTTCATCCTGCTTATAGCTGCCGTTTATTTTATTTTTAAAAAGTAATTTATGAAAAAAAAGAGCATTGATGGTCCGGCCATCGTTTATTGTAAAAATGCCTTCAATACCCCTGAGGGGAAAACAGCGCACGGATTGGTCAGATTTACCGAACGATACGATGTGATCGGGGTGATCGATCCGAAATATGCCGGAAAGGATGCCGGTGAAGTTCTTGATGGAAAACCAAACGGGATAATCATTTACCCCGACTTTATTTCCGCCTTTACTGCACAAAAAAAATCAGGTCTTACCGCAAAAACTTTTGTGATTGGCCTGGCCCCTGACGGGGGCCGGTTGCCAAAAGATGCCAAAGCTGAAATTAAACTGGCTCTGGAAAATGGCCTAAACGTAGATTCCGGATTACACGATTTCCTGAGCAAGGATGCCGAACTTATGGAAATTGCAAAAGCAAATCACTGCAGGGTGAGGGATGTGCGCAAAACCCCGGACCGGGATGAACTTCATTTCTTTACAGGAGATATCGAAAAAGTAAAATGCCTGAAACTTGCCGTACTCGGAACAGATTCTGCCATTGGAAAAAGGACTACCGCCTGGCTTATTGTACATGGTTTCAGAAAGGCAGGATACAAGGCTGAGCTGATAGGGACCGGACAAACGGCCTGGTTACAGGGGGCGAAATACTCCATGATCATGGACAGTTGTATCAACGATTTTGTTTCAGGAGAAATTGAAAATGCCGTGGTCAGTGCCTGGAAGAACGAGAAACCGGATGTGCTGGTCATCGAAGGACAAGGCAGCCTGATGAACCCTGCCTATCCCGGTGGATTTGAAATACTTGCAGCTGGCAGACCTGATTTTGTTGTGTTGCAACATGCTCCGAAAAGACTGGAATACGACGGTTTTCCCGGTTATCCGCTTCACAGCATCGAAGAACAGATCAATGCCATTCAAACCATTTCAGGCAAACCGGTAATTGCCATTACACTGAATCATGAACAAATGGAAAAAAATGAAATCAGGGAGGCTTGTGAGGAGCTAACACGGCAAACGGGTTTGCCTTGTTTTGATGTCCTTGAATTTGGTGCGGATGAATTGATTCGTCTTTTAAAAACCAGGTTGAAATAGGCCGGAACATAGTAACCGGCTCATTATTTTATAATTATTATGCTGCCTTATGCCAGCAATTTTGCTGAATAGATCCTGATGAAGATAAAAAAAATAAACTACGAACGGTATCATTTAAAACTAAAACAACCTTATACCATTGCCTATGAAACCATCGGCTTTTCCGTAAATTATATACTGCAAATTGAAACAGATGAACTTTTTACCGGTTTGGGCTGTGCCGCTCCTGACCTGGAGGTAACAGGAGAAACCGATGAACAGGTAGAATTTGCTATTCAAAATACCATCATTCCTTTTTTGCTGGGAAAAAATCCGCTGAATTATATACGGCTGCTGCATGAACTGAAACCCCTCCTGCCGCATCAGTCTTCAGCGCTGGCCATGGTGGATATGGCCCTTTTTGACCTTTTTGCGAAAAAATCCCAGGTTCCTCTATATAAATTTTTGGGCGGTTACAGAAAAAGCATACACACAAGTATCACGATCGGTATTTTGCCTTTGAAGGAGACAATCGAACAAATAATAGATTTCAGAAAAAATGGTTTTACCATCATCAAATTAAAAGGCGGAATTAACCTTGCGGAAGATGTAGAAAAAGTGATTCGCATCAATGAACTGTTTCCAGATCTCATCCTTCGCTTTGATGCAAATCAGGGGTATAGCCTGGCTGAAGCCTTGTCTTTTTTTCATCAGACCAAGCATGTAGGCATTCAAATTTTTGAGCAGCCAACAAAGATTCAATACAGTTATAAACTGGGCGAAATCACAAAAAATATTGCCATACCGGTAATGGCGGACGAGAGTCTGAAATCTTTAACAGATGCGTTTCATCTGGCAAAAAACGGACTGATCGATATGATCAATATAAAGCTAATGAAGGTTGGAGGAATTTTAGAGGCCAAACACATCAATTCCGTAGCCAAGTCCGCTCAGATTGAGGTGATGGTGGGCTGTCTGGACGAATGTGCTATTGGAATCTCAGCAGGCCTCCATTTCGCGCTGAGCAGGCCCAATGTGGAATATGCCGATCTCGACGGACATCTCGAATTTGAGAATGATCCGTTTAAGGATTTGTTCCGCCTTAAAAAAGGTGTATTGCGCCCAAATAATAAGCCTGGTTTGGGACTGGCTTCACTTTAAATTTCCTTTGATTTTTTTATTATCTTTAATGGGTTCCTGACTGAGAGGTATTTCTCTTAGTACAAATTTTATTTTTTGCCACAAGTGAAGTTATTAATTTAAAATCTGTTTTTATGAACCTGAAGATTTACTTCCCGTTGGTCCTTTTCGTTTTATTGCTTTTCAATTCTCCTCTTTTCAGTCAAAAAACCATGCTATTAAATGAAGAATTAAAAGTTAACAGCATTTCCTATCCCATTAAAAGAAAGGGAATGAATGCCGTTGGAAAATTTACTTATGGTCCTTACAGAACTGTCAACCCAAAAGGAGGAATGACAACGTCAACATCCGGTAATTTGTTTAAAAGTGATGTAAAGGCGGCTTCGAAAAGGAAATACAGTTATGACCTGGTTCAAAATGAAACAGATACTGTGAGTGCAGTTGTCACCGAAATAGGTTCTCTTGAGCTGGATGATAGAAAATCTTTTTTCTACAGAATGATCACCAATGTAGACATTCAGATCAATGACAATTTTTCAGTAGCAATTGGCGATCAGCCGGAGTATGAGATCGTAAAAAATTTGCAGCAGACCGATGCAAAATTTATAGAAAAATCTTCCGGAGACGCATGGCAATGTATTATTGTAATTCCTATGGATTCAAATTTGGAAGGCTACTTTTTTGGTGGTCTGATCTCATATCAGGACAAGGATATTACCATTTTAGAAGTCAAAAAAAATGATCAGAATAAAAACCAGGTTTTTATGGGTATTCCCATTGAATTTATCTATGGATATGAATTTTTCCAGGATGGCCGCATCATCGCCGCTTTGCAGACTTTTCCCATGAATAAACAGAATGTATGGTTCCGCACAGATCTTGACGATAAAACCCAGAAGATCATTGCTTCTGCCATTCCTGTGCTTATCTCAAAAAATATGACGGCAAATGATATAGATTACAAATATGGAGGAGACGAATAATTAGTAATTTTCTAATTTGAAATACCAAGTTTTTTAAAATCCTAAAATTCAAACTTTTTTTTGTAAATTTCACAAATACTACCGCTTAATCCCAGAGACAATGAATACAGTTAAAGCATATGCTGCGCTAAGCCAAGGTCAAAAACTAGCACCTTTTACCTATGAATTTCCTGCTCTTGAAAAAGAAGAAGTGGAGATAAAAGTCCATTATTGTGGTATTTGCCATTCTGATCTCAGTATGCTGAACAACCATTGGGGTATGACTCAATATCCCTTTGTTCCGGGTCATGAAATCGTTGGTGAAATTATAAAAGCCGGGGAGGGTGTTAAAAATGTAAAGGTAGGCGACCTCGTTGGTCTGGGTTGGTTCTCTGAGTCTTGTATGTCCTGCGATCAGTGTATGTCAGGTGCTCACCACTTGTGTGGCACCGTAGAACAAACAATCGTTGGCAGGCACGGTGGTTTTGCTGATAAAGTAAGATGTCACTGGTCCTGGGCAATCCCGCTACCTAAAGGAATTGACATGAGCAAGGCAGGTCCCCTTCTGTGCGGAGGTATCACTGTTTTTAATCCCATTTTGATGGCCGATGTAAAAGCTACTGACAGGGTTGGCGTTATTGGTATAGGTGGTTTGGGGCATATGGCAATAAAATTTTTGAATAAATGGGGTTGTGAAGTGACTGCATTCAGTTCCAATCCTGCAAAAGAAAAAGAAATACTGAAAATGGGAGCCCATAAGGTCGTTAACTCTTTGGACATGGAGGCCATGACGAAGATCAATGGCTCACTCGATTTTTTGTTAAATACAACCAATGTAGCCCTTGACTGGGCCGGCTATCTCAATGTTTTGGCTCCTAAAGGTACCCTGCATCAGGTGGGTGCTGTACTTGAACCGCTTCAGATACCTGCTTTTTCTTTGATCGTCGGCGAAAAAACAGTTTCAGGAAGTCCGCTGGGAAGTCCTGCCCTGACCAAAAAAATGCTTGATTTCTGCATCCGCCATACGATTTATCCGATAACCGAGGAATACCCGCTTTCTAAAGTGAATGAAGCTCTGGAACATCTGGAATCCGGAAAGGCAAGGTACAGGATCGTTCTTAAGGTTTAACCAAAAAACAAACGCCAGATCTGGGCAACCACAAAGGTCACAACAAATCCGAAAACAACCGGCATCAAAGAAGCAACCGCAGTCCATTTTAGACTGTTGGTCTCTTTATAGATGGTGTAAATCGTCGTACTGCACGGATTGTGAAGCAAGCTGAAAAGCATTAAATTAATGGCGGTTAACAGTGTCCAGCCTCCTGCCTGAAGCAGCTGGCCTGTTTCCATGGTCTCTAACTCAAACATGACTCCCGCACCTTCCCCGCCATGCATTCCGGTTACCAGAACCGTAAGCATCAGAATAGTGGGTATCACGATCTCGTTGGCCGGGATCGCGACGATATATGCCAATAAAATAACCCCATTCAAACCGATCAGCCATCCAAAACCATCGAGATATCCGATCAGCCAGGATGCGATGCTTTGTCCCTCAATGGAAATATTGGAGATCAACCAGATCACAGCTCCGGCAGGTGCGGCAAAAACAATGGCCCTCCACAAAACGATCAGCGTTCTGTCAATTAAAGAAGTATAGATCGTTTTCCAAAAGCGCGGCGGACGGTAAGGTGGTAATTCCAGACTGAAGGTAGATACTTCTCCTCTGAGTACAGTGCGCGATAATAACCACGAACTAAAGAACATAAAGAAGATTCCGAGCATAGCGATTCCGATTACGGCAGATACGGAGGCAAATCCGGATAAATAGGAAGGCACTACAGCACCAATAAAGATGGTGGCGATCATGATCTGGGTTGGCCAGCGACCATTGCAAAGAGAAAAATTGTTGGTGATGATGGCGATGAGCCTTTCCCTTGGACTGTCGATGATTCTGGTTGCTACCACCCCGGCAGCATTACAGCCAAAGCCCATGCTCATGGTAAGTGCCTGCTTTCCATGCGCACCAACTTTTTTGAAGAAATAATCCATATTGAAAGCCACACGAGGCAGGTAACCGAAATCTTCCAGCAGGGTAAAAAGCGGGAAAAAGATGGCCATGGGAGGCAACATCACCGCCACTACCCAGGCTACTGCCAGATATACGCCATCAATCAGAAAACCATCCAGCCACCAGGGCATACCCATACCTGAAGCAAACTTTTTTAGGATGGGATGAACATTGTCCAGCAATAGTTCTGCCAGCAAAGAGGAAGGGATATTTGATCCCACTATCGTGGTCCAGAGCACAACTGCCAGGATCAAAAACATAATGGGGAAACCCCATCTCTTGCTGGTGACGATCTGGTCTATCCTTGTATCAAACTTAAGGCTTCTTTTATTGTCGGGGTAAGTCACTGAATCGCCTGCAATTTTTGAAGCGTCGGCATAGATCCCTTCAATCAGGCCATCGTGAAACTCTTCACCGATTTCCAGGCGGAGATCTCTTGAAAGATCAACTATCCGGTCAAAAGAATGTGGGTTTTTTTTAACTGACAAGTTCACCTGATTTTAATGCGTTAATAATATGCTGATCTCCCTCCAGCAGGCGAAAGGCTATCCACCTTTTATTCGGTAAACCGGGATAGGTCTTTTCTAATTCTGCTTCGAGGATTTTAACTGATCTCCGGATGTTATCCGGCACATTTTGTATGCGGTGCGGTTTGCAGGTGATTTCTCCCATGGCCAGCTGATAAACAGTTTGTATGAGCTCAGGAATACCCCTGTTATACCTCGCACTAGCCGGAACAACGGGTATTCCGAGATCTCTTGACAAGGTACGAACATCAATTTCTATCCTGTTCCTTTTGGCCTCATCCATTAAATTCAGGCACAATACAGAAGTATCCGTGATCTCAAGTACCTGCAAAACCAGATTCAGATTTCGCTCCAGACGGTTTGCGTCAGCAACGATTATGGTAACACTTGGCTTACCAAACAAAATAAAATTCCTGGCCACTTCCTCGTCCTGTGAGGTGGATAACAGGGAATAGGTGCCGGGAAGGTCCACCAGTTTAAACTTTTTATCGGCATAAGCGAAGGCCCCTTCCGCCCTGGCAACAGTTTTGCCCGGCCAGTTTCCTGTATGCTGACGCAAGCCGGTCAGCGCATTAAAAACGGTACTTTTGCCGGTATTCGGGTTGCCCGCGAGGGCCACAACGAAGTCGTGTGACGAAGTATCTTCCCCTAATTTTTTCAATCCTTTGGGATCGTACTGCGGACAAGCCTCACAGCTGCTATTGGCTTTCTGTTCCATTTTCGGATTTTTTTATCAAAATTTTTGAGGCCTGGTCATCGCGCAAAGCAATCGACGTGCCTTTGATCAGATAGGCTCTGGGATTCTTCATGGGTCCAGGCAGGTCAACACTTATTTCTGCCCCTCTTACAAAACCCAGATCGAGCAGCCTTCTTCTGCTTTCTCCCCTGCTCTCTTTTGATACTCCAACAATAACCGCCTTTTCTTTATCTTTTAAACCGGTTAAGCGAATGGTCTGTTCGTCAACATATTCATTTTCTTCTGAGGTATTTATGGTAATATTTGAAGCAACTACGGAGGGAAGCGTATGGATTTCGCCAATCGATGAAAATACGACACCTTTCCGGCTGTTTTCCAAAACCTTAATCTGTGAACCCAATTGTATATTTTCAGACAATATTTGCCGGTATATCACATCGGGTTCATCTTCAATATGGGTGATAATGCCACAAGTACCTGCCGGCAGCATTGAAAGATTTACCCCTTTGATCTCCGCAATCTTTCCCGACTTGGTTGGAATCGGATCCCCGTGAGGATCAAATAAGGGGTCACCGAGCTCGAGTACCAGTTTGGCGGCCTGCTTATCACTCAAAATATGCTCCATGGCCTCCGCTCTTCCATGCCATTCTGTTTTGGAAAAACCTGTTTTTTCTGCCAGGTATTTTTCATACAGCCGGTGCATCCGGACTATACGAAGGGAATATTCCCTGCCCGCTTCAGTCAGTTTTAAAAATTCACCTTCATGTTGAATGAGTTGCTCTACGCTGAGTTTTTCCACAGCATCATAGATCGTTTTATCCGATCGTTTCAGTATTCCGGAAAGACCCGGAATGGTCATGTTATTGCGCGAATTACCGGCATGGTAGATCTGCTTAAGGATGTCCTCCTGCACAGTTTTTTGCTTTAGTTTTCGGTTGTCGGTAATCATCCAATACCAGCCCTTATCTTTTCTGAAAAACAAGTATAATATAATGCATACAGCAAAAAACAGAAGGAGACTTGTAAGGGGTAGGTAATTTATCATAGGCTTTTTACATAAAGTTTTCCGGCAACGTTTTTAGAGATTTGGATCTGCTGTTCATGGATCCTGATCTTTAGGGAATCATCAAAGGGCTCACGGTCAACCAGCTCTATCCTGTCGCCCAATGAGAGATCTATTTTATTCAGATACTTCAAAAATGGTTCTGAAGAATCCTTTACATATTTCAAGACCGCACTATCACCGATATTCACTTGCAACAAATTATTGAGTTCGCTTTTACTCAGTTTGCCATGCTTATCAGGAATTGGATCCCCGTGCGGATCAAACCTTGGAAAACCTAAAAATTCGTCCAGGTTGTCAACCAAAGACTCGGAATTTATATGTTCGAGCTGCTCGGCAATTACATGAACCTCTTCCCATTTAAAATTCAGTTTTTCGACCAGAAAGTATTCCCACAAGCGGTGCTTTCGCAATACTTTCAATGCCAGTTGCATTCCGGTTTCAGTTAAAAAAACCCCCCGGTACTTTTGGTAATCAATCAAATTTTTAGCAGATAATTTTTTTAGCATATCTGTAACAGACGAAGCCTTTGTGCAAATTTTTTCAGCGATCACATTTGTGCTGACAAGGCTCCCATCCTCAAGTTGCAGCGTGTAAATTGCTTTTAAATAATTTTCTTCAGCAGCAGAAAACATGTTTTTTATACAAATATAAATATTTTTTTAGCTGTGTCTAAAAATAATATGAAAAAAAACGATAATACAATAAAGAATTATCCCCTTTTTAATGACATACTACAAATATCTTTTCTTTGAATTCCTCAAACTGGCAGTTCTGAAAATCAATTTTACTGGCAGCTTCCACTATGTCGTCTACTTTTTTTACAGAAAATGACAGTCCGGTTACAATTTTTTCGAGCACCCTGACCTCCTGATAGGATTTCTTGTTGTGATCCGATATCAACTTCATCATGTCATAAAACCGCTCCACACGATCGTCAAATTCATAATAACCAATCGTTGGATAATCGTCAGGAGATTTCAGTATTTTTTTGAAATCCTCCTCTCCAACGTCATACCTTTTAGCAATTTTTCTGAGAAAAAGCATCTCTTCCGGGGAGACAATGCCATCCGATTTAGCAACGCGGTACAGATTGGCCAGGTCGGCAAGATTTCTTAATCTCTCTTCATTGTGATATAAATCGGCAATGGTCATAATATGGGTTTTTGCTAACTACTAAAATTACAACAAAAGTATCACAAAACCAAACCTTCATTAAATTTTATGTATGTATTAACATTCAATTATATTTGCAAAAAAACTCTTTGAACAAGCAGGATTTCATACAGCTTTACGACAGGTCAGATCAGGTCATGGCCATAAGCGGTCTTTTATCCAAAGATCAGGAATCTGTATCCATGACCAACCTCAACGGATCCTCGCTGTCTTTTGTTTTGGCATCCCTGTTCAGAAAATCAGACAAGTCCTTTTTGGTTATCTGCAATGACAAAGAAGAAGCTGCATATTATCTCAATGACCTCGAACAGCTACTTAGCCCCGAAAATATTTTTTTCTACCCGGGTTCTTACCGCAGGCCTTATCAGATCGAAGAAACAGATAATGCCAATATCCTCCTGCGCGCAGAGGTGCTGAACAGGATCAATTCCCAGAAAAAAGCCAGTCTCATCCTCACTTATCCTGAAGCCTTATTTGAAAAGACCATTACAAAAAGCGAGCTTACGCGAAATTCGCTGAACCTGCAGATTGGCGAAAAAATTACCCTGGACTTTATCAATGAACTGCTTTTTGAATACCAGTTCAACCGGGTAGACTTTGTTGGTGAACCCGGAGATTTTGCAGTCAGGGGAGGAATCATCGATGTCTTTTCTTTCTCCAACGATGTACCATTCCGGATTGAATTTTTTGGAGATGAGATCGAAAGTCTGCGGACCTTTGATGTAGAAACCCAGCTTTCTCTGGAGAAACTCAAAAAGATCAACATTATGCCCAATGTTGAAAACAAAATGCTGAATGAGAAACGGGAAAGTTTTATTTCCTACCTCTCAAAAAAGACAGTGATCTTTATAGAGAGTTATACTACCCTGAAATATGACCTGGACAAACTTTACCAAAAGGCTGAAGAGACCTTTCAAAAAGACAGCGGACTGTTAAAACTCACTTCTCCAGAATCAATTTTTTGTGATGGAAATACCATTCTATCCCAGTTAAAGAACTTTACCACCGTTGCCTTTAACAATAAAGAAACAGACAGCAGCTCATCCAATCACTTTGTTTTTAACACCAAACCACAGCCTGTTTTTAACAAACAATTTGAACTGCTTATCCAAAATTTAAACGAGAACACGGAAAATAAGATCGCCAATCATCTCTTTTGCGATAACGAGAAGCAGGCCGAACGATTTCATGACATTTTTGAAGATATTGACCAGGGGCTCTCTTACAAAACACACGTCTTTCCTCTTTACCAGGGATTTATAGATCCTGACAATAAAATTGCCTGCTATACTGACCACCAAATATTTGAGCGCTACCATAAATTTCGCTTAAAAAGTGGATTTGCCAAAAAACAATCCCTGAGTCTCAAGGAACTGACAAACCTGGAAATTGGCGATTATGTAACACACATTGACCATGGTATTGGCAAATTTGGCGGACTTCAGAAAATTGATGTCGACGGCAAAAAACAAGAAGCCATCAAACTGATCTACGGAGACCGTGACGTGCTGTATATCAGCATCCATGCCTTACACAAGATCAGCAAGTTCAACGGCAAAGACGGCGCTGTTCCCAAAGTGTACAAACTCGGCTCCAACGCCTGGAAAGTTCTGAAGCAAAAAACCAAAGCCAGAGTCAAGCAGATAGCCTTTGACCTGATTCAGCTTTACGCCAAACGAAAACTTCAAAAAGGTTTTTCCTTTGGCCCCGACAGTTATTTACAGCACGAATTGGAAGCGAGTTTTATCTATGAAGATACACCAGACCAGTTCAGTTCAACCCAGGACGTCAAAAAAGACATGGAAAGTGAACAGCCCATGGACCGGCTGGTCTGTGGAGATGTTGGCTTCGGAAAAACAGAAGTAGCCATCAGGGCCGCATTTAAAGCCATAGATAACGGCAAGCAGGTGGCCATTCTTGTCCCGACCACCATCCTGGCCTACCAGCATTACAGGACTTTCAGCGAACGTCTGAAGAATTTCCCCGTACGTGTTGAGTACCTGAACCGGTTCAGGAGTACCAGGGAACGCAATGATACCCTGAAAGGATTGGAAAATGGCTCGGTAGATCTGGTCATCGGAACCCACCAGCTCGTGAACAAGGATATCAAATTCAAGGATCTCGGACTTTTGATTATCGATGAAGAACAAAAATTTGGTGTTGCAGTAAAAGATAAACTGAAAACGATCAAGGAAAATATCGATACCCTGACCCTTACAGCCACGCCCATTCCACGTACCCTGCAGTTTTCACTGATGGCTGCGAGAGACCTGTCTGTGATCAATACCCCGCCTGCCAACAGGCACCCGATAGAAACTCAGGTAATCCGGTTCAATGAAGAAATCATCCGCGATGCCATTATGTATGAAGTTTCCCGGGGCGGACAGGTATTTTTCATACACAACCGCATTGAAAATATCAAAGAAGTCGCCGGTATGCTGCAAAGGTTATTGCCCGATGTGAAGATCGCGATCGGACACGGACAAATGGACGGCAAAAAACTGGAACAGCTGATGCTCGGCTTTATCAACAACGAATTCGACGTGCTGGTTTCAACCACCATTGTGGAAAGCGGACTCGATGTACCCAATGCGAATACCATCTTTATTAACAATGCCAATAATTTTGGTTTGAGCGACCTGCACCAGATGCGTGGAAGGGTTGGAAGGTCCAACAAAAAAGCTTTCTGCTATTTTATCACCCCTCCTTACCACATGATGACCGATGATGCCCGAAAGAGAATACAGGCACTGGAACTGCATTCCGACCTGGGCAGTGGCTTCCAGATCGCTATGAAAGATCTTGAAATAAGAGGCGCCGGAGACCTGCTGGGTGGCGAGCAAAGCGGATTTATAAATGATATCGGTTTTGAGACTTACCAGAAAATATTGAATGAGGCCATTGAAGAACTGAAAGAAAATGAATTCAAGGACCTCTATAAACAGGAAAAGAAAAAGGACTACGTGAGCGAGGTACAAATAGATACGGATCTGGAAATTCTTATCCCGGATGATTATGTAAATGTTATCTCAGAAAGGATGAACCTTTACAGGGAATTGAACGAACTGAATACAGAATCAGAACTTCAAAAATTCGAGTCCGGGATGATCGACCGTTTTGGCCCCCTGCCTTCTCAGGTAATTGACCTATTAGACAGCGTGAGGCTCAAATGGGAAGCAAAAAGACTGGGATTGGAAAGGGTAGTACTCAAAGATAAGCGGTTATACGGTTATTTTATAGCCGATCAAAAGAGTCCTTTTTTTGAATCAGACAGGTTTACAGACGTCCTAAAATTTCTTCAAAATAACCCAAATATTTGTGTGATGAAAGAAAAGGAAACCAAACAAGGATTGCGCCTACTGATCACATTCATCCATATTACAAGCCTTCAGAAGGCATTGAACACCCTGAGATCTATTTGATAAGTTGTTAATAAGTTTGACGGCATTTTCAAAAAACCAAATTATCATCCTCCATTTTTTTGCTAACTTCCCTAAAGTTCTCCTTGCGGAAAAGCCGCTTTTACTAAAACAAGGAAAAATAATGAGAATAAGATACCATTGCTTATTTCTGATGACCGGATTAAAACCCTAAATTTTTATATGAAAAAGATACCTGCAAAACGCAAGATTTTTGTACTTGACACTTCTGTTTTATTATTCGATCACGATGCCCTGAACAATTTTGAAGAACACGATGTCGCAATCCCCATCACGGTGCTGGAAGAGCTCGATAACTTTAAAATAGGAAATGATACTAAAAACTTTGAGGCGAGGGAAGTCATTCGTTTTCTGGATAAGCTTTCCGAAAACCATGGCCTGAATTCATGGATCTCTTTAGGAGAAAATAAGGGTAAACTCAAGGTAATTCTTGACCATCTCCAACCTGCCGTTGACGCCGAAGAAGTTTATTTGAGCAAAAAAAATGACCACAAGATCATCAATTCAGCCGCAGGCCTGCTTGCTGAAGAAAAAAATGCACATGTTGTGCTGGTTACCAAAGATATCAACCTGCGCATTAAGGCAAAAGCCATCGGACTGCCCTCAGAAGACTACCTGACCGGAAAGGTAAAAAATATCCAGACCGTATCAAAAAGCTCTCCCATTATTGATGGCATTGACGCCAATGTGATCAAAAAGATCTATCAAAAATCAGTAATCAAAGAAAATGGTGTGCTGGGCTCGCAAAAATTAGCCAATGGCTATTATATTTTAAACAATTGTACCAATTCTGTTTTAACAAGATACAATGGCAAAACGGATGAAATTGAAAAGGTAGAGAAAAAATATGTCTATGGCATCAAGCCAAAAAATGCAGAACAAACCTTTGGTTTAGATGCCCTTTTAAATGACGATATAAAGCTCGTGGCCCTGCAGGGTGTTGCCGGTACCGGAAAAACTTTGCTTGCGCTCGCCTCTGCACTGGAGCAAAAGAACAAATACGATCAGATTATTCTGGCCAGGCCCATAATACCCTTGAGCAACCGTGATATTGGTTTCCTTCCGGGAGATGCCAATGATAAGATCTCTCCTTATATGCAACCGCTATGGGACAATCTGGCTTTTATTAAAAAGCAGTTCAAGTCAAATGAGAAAAAGTTTGTGGCCATCAAAGAGATGGAAGATTCCGGCGCACTTACCATAACAGCTCTGGCATTTATAAGAGGAAGAAGCCTTTCCAATGCCATTTTTATCATTGACGAAGCACAAAATCTCACGCCACATGAGGTCAAAACCATTATAACAAGAGCTGGTGAAGGAACCAAGGTGATCTTTACCGGTGACATTCACCAGATCGACACACCCTATATGGACGAACAGAGCAACGGCCTCACCTATTTAATTGACCGGCTAAAAGGAAATCCGCTTTTTGCACATATCAAACTTGAAAAAGGCGAAAGGTCTGAACTGGCTAATCTTGCCAATGAATTGTTGTAATTTTTAGTAAGGGGTTTATAAGAAAGACCGCCATAACGTTGTTTGGCGGTTTTTTTGTAACAAAAATTCCCCTGGTTCGTCTTTTCTGAAAATCCCGGTCATGAACAAACTTCTTTTTATTATTGTCGCCTTTCTCATTACCTCCTGCGCAACACATACCTCTTTCAATGATTTTTACCAGAGCAACGAAAAAGAATCTGATTTCAATCTGGGTCTGAGTACCTCTATTGTAAGTTCTTTTTTATCGGATGATGACTATGCCGAAATCAAACCACTGCTCAAAAAAGCCAAACATGTGAGGATTCTAGTGTTCTCTGAAAATGCCGATGAAATGAACAAAAAATTTGACAAGTTCATCAAGCATTCCACCTTTGACAGACTCGTCAAGGTAAATGATGACGGAGACAAAATTGGCATTTACACCCTTGATGAAAAAGAAAAAATAAAGGAGGTAGTGGTAGAAATCCACTCCGATGAAGATTTGGTCCTGCTTGGACTAAAAACCAACCTGAGTCCGGAAGACATACAAAAACTTTTGAAGGACAGCGATATTACTTTCAATTA
>Ga0105097_10000666_pt1 | contig 15849 bp, 24 predicted proteins | sample PPLLak12cMay2015_FD_87035 | JGI IMG/M metagenome (GOLD analysis project Ga0105097, IMG submission 87035) | Freshwater sediment microbial communities from Prairie Pothole Lake near Jamestown, North Dakota, USA - PPLs Lake P7 Core (1) Depth... | ecosystem: Environmental > Aquatic > Freshwater >... | reverse complement strand
GTAGAGAGTGGATATATGACATACGACAAATCTATGACAAGTAGAGCAGAATACGAAAACATCACAACAAGGAAAGTATATGAAAAGTAAAGTAATTACCTTTAGTAAATATCCCCTTTACTCAAATGAGACACCTTTGTTTAGAGAGCAGAAAGGTCAGCCTTATGTATCTAATGGAAAGTTTAACGACTATCCCGATTACTTATCTTACTTATACAATAACTCTGGCATTCACAATGCGATAGTAAGTGGTAAGGCAAAGTATATTTACGGCAAAGGATTCCAAGTAAAAAAGGATTGGGTAGGTAATACTATTCAATTGGAGAAGGTAATGAACTCCATTAATTCTTATCAGACACTTGATGAGTTGAGTAAAAAGAAAATCTTTGAAAAGACTTTGTATGGTGGTGCTTGTTATCTTATAGAGTGGGGTGCTTTAGGTAAGCCTATCTCAGTTACTTTGCAACCTTATAACACAGTAAGAACTGATAAAGATTGTAAGACCTTTTGGGTAAGTAAGAATTGGACTCGTGAAATGTCAGCAAGTACACGATGGAGACTTTCAGAAAATAGAATGCCATCTGATGTAGTGGAATATCCTGCTTTTAATATCACAGAAAAGAAAGGCAAACAGATATTATTTATCAAAGATGACAACCCTGCAACAGATATCTATCCATTACCCGAGTATGAAGCAGGTAAAACAAGTATTGAAACAGACATAGAGTGTGGATTCTTTCACTTAAACAACGTAAAAGGTGGCTTTAGTGCAGGTACTATGGTGACTTTTTTCAATGGTGCTATCGAAAATGAAGAAGAGCAAAACGAAATAGACCGAGCATTTAAGAAGAAAGCGACAGGCACAGACAACGCAGGTGAGGTTCTTATGAACTTTCAAATGCCTAACACTACTCCTCCAGATATAAAGTCTCTTAGAAGTAATGATTTAGATAAACAATACGAACAACTGAGTAAAGATGTAATGACAAAGACCTTAGTTGCTCATCGTGTTTCTAATGGTTTGCTATTTGGAATAAAAGAATCTAATGGCATCGGTGGTAATACTCGTGCTGAATTTGATTTAGCTTGGGAACATTTCTGTAATACCTATGTTAAGCCTAAACAACAAGAGGAGTGCGAAGATGTAAACTATATTTTAAGTCTATATGGAATCGGTGGCGAACCACTTGAACTTATTGTACTTGATCCTATTGGAGTTGAATTAACAACTGATACTATCTTTAGATATTTGGATGTAGAAAGTGTGAAGGATTTAGTTTACAGTAAACTTGGTTTAGAAAGACCTGCGGTTGAGCCTATCGCACCTGCACCAATTGAGCCTACACCTGCTCCTTTTAATAAAGCTTTTATGAAGTTTCAAGATGATACTATCCTTGCTAAGTTTATGGAAATAGGCGAGAGCGAAGATGACTTTGAAATAGTTTTAGAAGTAGGCGGATATGATGAGTTTGCAGTTCAATCAGATGAGGAAAAGATAGTAGACATCCTTACTAAGAATAAAAAACTATCAGTTAAAGACTTAGCAGGACTTTTAAAAATATCAGAAAATCAAGTGTATAAAATACTTGACAAGTTAATGGCGAGTAACACTCTGGCAGTTAAATATATTGAGCGTGGTGGTAAAATACAAATCGAAGTCGAAGAAGTTACTAAGCCTAAAGATATTGAACTATTAACTAAATGGAAATATACAGGCCCACAAGATAGTAAGAATAGAGACTTTTGTGCTTCTATGTTACAAGCTAAAAGACTTTATACACGAAGTGAGATAGATAGTTTAAACAACGATATGCAAGACTTTAACACCGATGTATGGAAGTATAAAGGCGGTTGGTATCACGACCCTGTAAGAGATGTGAATGTTCCTCAATGCAGGCATTATTGGCAGAATGTAATAGTAAGAAGAAAATGAGTTTAGTACCATTATTTATAAGCGCACAAACCATCAAGACCTATGGTATAATAGAAGGCAACGTAGACGATAAATTGATTAGTCAAACTATCGTTATGGTTCAAGATATGCAACTTCAACAACTCTTAGGCACAGACCTATACAGAGAGATTGCAGGGCAGATAGATGCAAATACTTTAACTGCGTTAAACACTACTTTACTTGATGACTATATTACTAACTTCTTAATGAATGCAGTAATAGCCGATGGTATAATCACTTTTAACTATCGAATATCTAACAAGGCGGTAATAACTGCTAACTCAGATAATCAGCAACCTGTAGGAAGTCAAGACCTTGAATTAATAAGAGCCAAATGGCAGAGTCAAGCTGACTTCTATGCTAAGAGATTAACAAAGTATTTAGTTCAAGAATCAACTGCTTATCCTTTGTATTTACTGAACAATGACATCAGCGATATTCAGTCTAAAAGTGCAAAATATAAAAGCGGTTTTTATCTTGGAAGCACAAGAAAGAGCAAATCAAACACCAGAATAAACTATCCTTACTGCTTAGACAATGACAACGACTGTAACTGTTAAAAAAAGAGGCAACAATAAAAAGAACATTGAAAAACTATTAGTGTTTTTGAAAAAAGAAAAAGATGGTGACAAAAAATAACATAGCCAAATGGTTTAGCGACTTCGCAAGTAATCACACTCAGTTGAAAGATTATGGGTATGGTGACTTTAGTGATATCTCGATGGAACGTGCAACGACTTATCCGCTTATGTGGGTGAGTCCGCAACCTTGTTCTATAGAAGGAAACCAAATAAGCTATTCTTATACCATCGCTATTGCTGACCGATGCGATAAAGAAAGAGCAAACGCTATCGAAGTAGAGAGTGATACCTTTCAAATTTGTTTAGATATCTTAGCAGGTGCAAATGACCAAGCAACTATAACAGGATGGGAACTTTCTGAAACATCAACTCTTACTCCTTTCTTTGAAACGTGGAAGGATGAAGTAGAAGGTCATATGGTAACGATTACTTTAATAGTAGACTTCGATTATGATAAGTGTTCTATTCCTACGATAAGTCCAATAACTCCTCCGAGTGGTGGTCTTTGTGCTGATGGTAGAGTAACAGTCAATGCTACTTTCTACAATGATGTGGCGAGTGGTGGTGCTTTAAATGTAGTAGTTAAGAATGTTAATGGTGACTTAGTCGGTAGTTTAATAGGCGATGAATGGATAGTTCCAAATGCGATTACTTGTGTGGATGTTGATGTAGAATTAAACGGAACATTTATAGAATCAGTTGCAAGTGGTGGAACATCAAATACATTAGTTAAAAACACATTAGGAGCGCAAGTAGGAAGCTTAATTGGTGGCGAGTGGATAGTACCATCCTTAGTTCAAGATATATTCATTAAATCGCAATTTAAAACAGGTAGCGATACTATGGAAACATTAACCATTGATTCAGATAGTGCAGGTGTTTATACTGCTACTACTAACGATGGAAGTAGTGGAACGATAACCTTTAATAAAAACGGAGGCGGTTATGTAGCTTTTAGTAATCCTTTAACTTTGGTTGCTACTGATACATTAATAATTAAAAGAACGATAACTATAGGGGCAGGGTGGGTTAAAATAAGCGGAACATACTAATGAGTAAGAAATTTATTTGGTGTGGTAGTTTTGCAAGTGATGGTTTGTTGCTTGATACTTATACTAACGCTTATTATGCGTGGAGTATTGCGAGAAGATTGAGAACTGCTTATACAGGTTCTTTAATAAGAATAAGAAGAAGTAGCGACAACGCAGAAACAGACATAGGATATAACGGAAGTAATGAATTAGATACATCTGCTATTACTTCTTTTGTAGGTGCTAACTCAGCTTTTGTAACTACGAAATACGACCAATCGGGTAATGGTAGAAACTTTGTTCAGACAACGGCAGCAAATCAGCCACGAATTGTAAACGCAGGTACTTTAGAATTAGAAAATGGTAAGCCAACTTGCCTTTATTCAGGTACTCAAATAATGGGTGTGAGTGGACTTGCTCCTTTATTACAACCTACAAGTGGTTTAATGGTTTATACATTTAAACTAACTGCAAATACTTTAATTATACATAATGGTAGTGGTACAGGGTCGGGTTCTGGTTGGTTAGATTATTTCAATAATGGAGATGGTTCAGTCCCTTCTCAAAATTCAGGCACATTAACATACTTTAAAAATGGAGTATCTATAACTGCAACAAGAAATAATTTATATGACCAATTTATAAATAGTCAAGCATTGATGAGTATAGCAAATATCAACTTAGTTAATATCGGTTGGATAGGTAGCATATTTGATAGCTATGGAGGGGGATTTAGTTTTAGAGGGACATTCCAAGAAGATATATTATTTGCCGACCAATCAAACTCACAAAGCGGAATAGAAAACAACATAAAAACTTACTATGCACTTTAAATTTACAACAAAAAAACAAGCTATTGACTTTATACTAATAGTAAATCAAGGCGAAAACATAATCCCTACATTGGATAATATGACTACTTCATACGCTCAACCGATTGATGTGTTAGGTTCTTTCTATGTAATAGCCGATGAGGTTACAAGGAAATATAGCAATGCAGAAGAATTTGACTTTGCTGCGCCTTTAAATAGCACACCTCCGAGTCTTATGCCTTATGCAGTAGAGATACCTCAGATATATCAATGGGCATTCCCCGAAGATAAATTCATGCTTGGATTCTTTGAGATTCCATTAGATACTTTAGGTTCAATCAAAGTAGTTAACCTTGCATATTTTAATTGGGTTGAATTTCGTGCTGAATTGGATAGTGGCAAGTATCAAGATTTAAAACGTGCATTGATGCCCTTGTGGGATTATGTAGCTGAACAAGTAACAAACGGAAATATCGTAGTACTATGAGAGGTTTAATATTATTCATAGTTAGCAAAGTATTAGTAATATTATTCTATCCAATAGGGTTTACATACTCGGTAATTTTAACCATTTGCAAAAGTGGTTTTAAGTCCTTAGACACATATTTATTTCAATGCGCAATAGCAACAGACCAACACGCTAATACTTATTTAGCTAAGCTTTTTAACGACATAATGATAAAGCCAGGTGGTCATAAGTTTGGCAATCCCGATGAAACGATTAGTTCAGTTTTGGGTAAAAACGTAAAAAGTAAAAAATTGTCATATACAGGTAAGGCTTTAGACTTTATCCTTAATCAAATAGATACAGACCATTCAATAAAATCAATCGAAACACATTAATAATGAGCGCAATATTAGAAAGAATTTCAGCACCCGAAGGGAGCTATCTTCAAACAGGAACAAGTAGCAACGATGAAGCTTGTAACGCATTCGTAGTAAACACAGATGCAGTAATAGCAGAAATCTACTACGATTCAGACACAACATTCTCAACCAATTTAGCAAGTACTTTAGGCTTATCAAGTCAAACACTTGTAGCAGGTCAAGTATTCTTTTGCAGAAGTGACAAGAAGTTTACAAGAATCAAATTAACAAGCGGGTCAATCGTTAAGCACTAATGTTAGGATTAGGATTAAATATTAAGCCAAAGTCAGGCGGTCAATTAATCGGATATTACAGACTATCTGAGACTACTAATGCAGGGGTATTAATAGTTAAGAAGTCTGATACTGCTCCTAAAACTATTCTAAGATATTTAGATTGGGAAGCTAATAAAAGCGCAGGTACTTACCCTATTTATTGGGATGGGTTAACCGATAAAGGTGCAGATGTAATAGCAGGTGGTGATTGGGAAGCAGAAATAGTGACAAATAAAATAGCATTTAGTTGGACAACTGCACTTAATAGTTCAGCAATAAACCACGGTTCTACACTTTACCATTCTTATAGTGGTGCGAGTGGAGCATTAGCAGTAGATTCTAAAATAGTATTCATTGACCTTTATAATGAGGCGGCAAGTCGTGTAGCTTTTTATTGCAGTCAATCAGCATTACAAGCAAAGACTAATATTTTAGGTTATGGAACTCCAAACTCTGGTAATATAAACGCTACTAATGCAGCATTAACTTATACTACCTATGATGCTAACTATATTTATTTCGGAGGTAATCTTGTATTACTTGGAGGTACTTTACAGAACATAATTCACGCAGTAAAAAGAAGTGATTTAACAGAAGTAACTTTCACTAACGGAATAACAAGAGGAGACGCATCAACAAGAACTTATACATCAGTAATAGGGGATAGTGATTCAACACATATTTTAACAGGCTTATGCGCTGCCAATGGGTTTTTATACGCTGCCTATGCAGGACAAAATAAAATTGATTGTATGGATTGTACAAGTGCTACAACTCCAAGCGGTGCAATAGTTTCTACACGCAGCACTTTAGTAGACAATTGTAGAGAGATAGATTGGGATAGTGGCAAGTCAAGAATAGTAGGATTAAGAACTTTTAGTACTGATACTGAAGCTTTGTTTTTAATGACTATTAACTCAGGTACAGGAGCAATGAGCGCACCTACAGTATTAGGATTATCAGTTACGGCAGTAGGCAAAAAGACTTTAAGAATAAATAATAATACTCACGTTTTAGCGATTCTTTATGGAGATACTGAGCAATGTATTCACATATTCGATATTAACCCTGCAAATCCAACAGGATCGGTTACAAGTAAAATAGGAGTAGTCGGAGGTATGCAGTCAACTTCTACAGTAGCGAATGATAGGTTTATATTTACAGACTATTCAAGTAATCTTACAGATGGTTTAAGGAAGCCGTGGTTAGGGGTTAACTTAGCTAATGACCAATGGATTATTGGCGATGTAGGTAACGAAAGAATAGTAATAACAAGTTCAACAGGAACGTATGTAGATAAAATACAATGGCAGCCATTAACTTATTCAGTAGGGCAAAATACAAGCGACCCTTACTATATGACTGCAGTCGGTTTAGTTGCTCAAAAGTCGGGTAGTGATTGGATTCATACTAAAACATACAGACAATTAATAACTGCTAACTATCAATCGAAGGAGCAGTATGGAATATTCCAAAATATTTTTACTTTGACCATTAGTGGAACTCCGAGAGTAATATCTACGCTTCAAGATTTAAGCTATCAGTCTGGTAAAGTAAATTGGGATGGTGTTTATTCTTATATTAAAACTGAGATAGTAGAATTAGGAACAACGCTAACTTATAAAGGGGTTTATATAAATCCTGCAAATGCAAACTTTGTGGGTGTACTTCAAAAGTATTCTGAAACTGAATTAGTAATTTATAGATTAACTTCTACAAGTTGGGCAGCAGGTGGCACTCCATTATTGAAAAGAACTATTATTGATTATTCAAGCGGCTCTCCTGTATTGGGAAGCGAAACTACTATCTGCACTTTACCTGCAATAGTAACAAATGATGCGTTAGATACAAGTGATGGCTTTACTTACTTAGCAGGTGTTACCGATGATGGTATGGCGATAGTATTTAACAACTCTACAGATGCGAGATTTACAGAACACTTAGCAGGTTTTCATATAGCGAGTGCAAGAAAAGTATTTGGCACTTACTTCCCTACAACGGCAAGAAACCAAGATAGTAAAATAGGTTACGAAGGAGAGTTTCCAGACCTTAGATATTATCAGCGAGGGAACGGAACTCTAAACACTTTTCAAAATGCTAAAGTAGCAGGTAACATTGTATTCCTCCACGAGAAACAAGAAAACTATAGAGCTAAACAAACTGCAATTACTAACTTCTGGACTTCTACAGGTAGACCACTTACTCAGGTAGGCATAACATCCGAAGAAGGAGATGCAATTGAAGAGAGCGCACCAAGAGCAGCAGGTAACGGAATAAGCTTTCACGGAGCATTTGACCCTACAGATTCAAGTAAATTTATTCTTAACTATGGAGATGAGAGTAGAAGAAGTGCAATAAGTATCGAAGAAGGTAGTCAGTTTAATACTATTTCAAGTAAAACTGCTCAGATATTAACCCCTCCAAACTCAGAAGCTTTCACCGCTAATAGATATCCTATACTTTCAGACTTAACAAGAACATCAGTAGTAGCTACAGGCGGTAGAATTACTATGTCACATTCTCAAAGTGCAAGTTTTAAGGCGCAAACAAATATATTAAGATGGGATCAACCCGACATCTATCTTTATTTGGATTGTGCATCTGAATTTGGTTCTTATAAATATGCTGAAATAGCTTTAGATAATCCAAGCGGTGACCTTGCAAGTTGGGTTCTTAATGGGAAGATAAATTGGTATGGGTATAATGGAGGCGAAAGTATTTCAACTTATCCAAACATAGACCCTGGCGCAATGATTCAAGTGTTAGACAATAACAGATTGATAATTGCTGAATTTGGATTAGGCCAAGGCGATGTTACTGATATCTTTAAACTTCGATGTAATGGAGTACAGATGTTGAGTTATACAGACAGATTAACTGCGATAACAAGAACAGGAAGAAACAAAGACTTTACAATTACAACAGATATTGATTCTTGTACTTTTGATTGGGATGGCGAACAAGTAAGTACTACTTTTTTAAATCCTTCCTCTAATCAATTTTATCCTAAGTATGTAAGATTAGTAGTCAGAGATAGAGATACTAACCACGCAGGGCAAAGAATTATCTCAGCGAGTGATTTAATCTTTGAACAAATATTAACAGGTGGTGTTGCTCCTCAATTAGTGAGTGGTAATACTTATGATGCTAATACTTTAGAATTAGTTTTAAACGAACAACCAAGTGTATATTCTTCAAATGGCTATTCATTCTTAGTTAATGGAGTAAGTAAAACCCCTACCTCAGTAAGTAATGTAGGCAATGCTTTAAGGTTTGTATTCTCTTATACTTTCTTATTTGGCGATGTGGTGACTTGTAGCTATACTCAATCAACAGGCGATACTTCAAGAAGTGGATTAGAACTAATAGCATTTACCAATTCATCAGTTACTAATACAATACCAGATACATCAAGTCCTGTATTGCTTCAATCTAAAGTAGATAGTGTAGGCGGTAGTGGTGTATTAGCTTTCAATAGCGCAGTAACGGCAGGTAGTTTAATTGTAGTTCAGTTTGCAGGTACTATTGATTTAGACAATGCAACTTGTTTAGATAGTGTAGTAGGTGCTTACAACTTTGCAGTTAAGTCAAGAAACGGATATAGTAAGTCTACTAATATGTTCTACTATTATAACCATCCAGGCGGTAGTGCTACGATTACTTGTGCAGGTATTAATAGTGCGCAAGTAACTGCGATTTATGAATATAGTAACATCTATACGGCAGGTAATCCATTGTTAGATTCGGGTGGTGCATTAGGTTCATCAAGTCCATTACAAGATTCTTTAACATTTGCAAATAATTCACTACTAGTAGTACATTGGTATAACGAAGGAACAGATGACTACACAGGATTAGTAGGAGCTAACGTAGTAGTTCAGCATTCAGTAGCTAACTATAACTTACAAGGGCATAAATTAAGTCAAGCAGCAACGACTATGAATGTCGGAGTAACTACAGGAGGTAATGGAGACAACGTAATGACTTGCGCAGCATTTAGAATAATATGATAGACCAAATAACATTAGACAGAATAGAACTATTAAGAGTGTCTTTAAAGCAAGAGGCTAAAGATATCTACAGAGACATTTGCAAGGCTTTAAATGGTCGGGCGATATGTAGATTCGCTCATACTTATCGAAGCAATAAAGAGCAAGATGCTTTGTATGCTAAAGGTAGAACATCGCCAGGCAAAATAGTAACCAATAGTCGTGGTTCTGAATCTTACCATAATTATGGATTAGCAATTGACATTGTCTTATTAAAAGACAAAGATGGCAACGGCACTTTTGAGACTGCAAGTTGGGAGACTAACGTAGATTTCGATGGGGATGGTGTAGCCGATTGGATGGAGATAGTAAAAATATTCAAGTCTTACGGATGGGAGTGGGGTGGTGATTGGCATTTTAAAGATATGCCCCACTTTCAAAAGACTTACGGATTATCAATAAAACAATTACAATTCAAAACTAAGAACTTAGGAGGTTCAAACTTTTTGATATGAAAAAAATAACAATACAACTAATAAAATTAAATTCTAACTTACCGACAAATGAATCTTCTCTACGCTATCATTTCGGGGTCATTAAAGGTGCTTGCAAGCTCCTTGCTGACATACTTTTTAAATCACAAAAAAAATGATAAAGACAATAATAAACGACTTCAATAGTTGGGTATATTCTTACTCTGAAGAAATCTTTGGAATACCTTTAGGATTTGTCATAGTTGACAGATTCCAACTAAGGAATGAATTAATCCATACAATTTTTACAATATTCTCAGCACTTGTTTCTGCTTACTTAGTTCACTTGCTGAAGAAGAAGAAATTTCACTTAGAATTTAAAACTTTAATTAAAAAAATATTTAACAGATGATAGCAATAATAGGGACAGTATTATTTACAATGAGTTTAATTACAATCATTAGTAAAGATGATGATGATTACGATAACTTCCATCCAGATACAGAAATATGAAAAAGATATTTAGCAAAAAGAATTTCAGAACCTTTCGCCAAATCTATACTTATTTAGGTGGTGGTGCTATGGCTTCTTACTTTACATTGTACGGAATCCATTTAGATACGCAGGCTAAGGTTTACTTTTGGTTTGGTGTGGGTGCATTTATTGTCCAGTTTTTATGTGATTCTACTAAGGAAAATTTACCGGCACTTAAACCCGATCTAAAAAGATGAAGTATTTATTAATAGTTTTACTTTTAATCGGTTGTTCTGCTGAGAAACGATGCCAAAAACACATAACAAAAGCGAAGGCTTTAGGCTGCTTATCTATTCAAAGTGATACCATCGTAAGGCTTGATACAATTAAAGGCTTTAGGATTGATACATTCGTTAAATTTCACAATGAAATAGATACATTAATAGTAGATAGTGGAGGAATTAAAGTAGTAACAATAATAAAGTGGAAGACTAAAGAAATTGGACAAAAAGTGTCCAAAAAAGACACGATACTAAAATACTACGACATTACTAAACACCACAACCATACTAAGGTTGTTCATAAAATACCTTGGTGGTTTTGGATTATACCATTTCTGTTAGCAATGATGCTAATGTTAGTAATAATTAAGAAATAAATTACAAGCCATTCAATAGAGTGGCTTTTTTTTGCGCCTATAAATCAAACACTTAAGTATATTTTGAAAATAGGTTGTAAATATATTCAAATATATATTATATTTGCTCCATGTCTAACGAATTAAAACAATCGCAAATCAACTTTACCGTTGACCCATCATTAAAGAAAGCCTTTCAAAAGGCAGTCGGTTCAAAGTATATGGCTTACCGATTACGCAAAGAAATGGAACGAATAGTAAAACAAGCTAACAAAATTACACACGCTTAATATGAGATACTTAGCACCAAAATACCCGAATGTTTACTGCCTACGCTTTGATAAGCCATTTGCAGTAAGTCCGCAACAATTTCAAGAATGGAACTCTGATAATCATAGTTGCGAAATGATAACTAAAGAAGAATACTTAGAACTTTGCAAAATTCAACTTGAAGAACGCAAAGATACTATCAGACGCAAGAAAATGCTTGAGCCTATCTTCGCTGAAATATTCACCCCTTATATTTTTAAGTAATGGAAAAGATATTTTTAAAAGGAACTGAGAACGAAGGTATTGAATTTACTTGCATTATTGCAGGTTTTCAAGTTCAAAGAATAACACAAGTAAAATTATTTTGCTTTGGAGTTAGCACGATAGTACCAGACTTTACTAATGACTTCTTAACTGCATCATTAATCTATTGCCAAATTAGATTTGATGAGGATAGTAAATGGAGAAGCATTGAACATAAGTTTATGGAACGCTTTAAAGAAGCTATAACCATTGAGAATCATTCAGCTTATATGAATGCTTGTAGCGAATACCAAACAAGAACCCGACACGATGAAGAAATGAACGATTTAAACAATTAATAAAATGAGCCAAATAATAAACATCAGCATCGACCTCAATAAGATTGAGTCAGCTAAAATTAAAACAGTAACCCTTAAAAGTGGTAAAGTAGCTAAGTACTTAGATGTAACCATCTTTACTAAGGATGAAGCCGACACTTACGGCAACAACGCATCAATGACCTTGAGCCAAACTAAAGAAGAACGCACTGCTAAAGCTCCTGTAGTTTACTTAGGAAATGGCAAGGTAGTATTCAATGCAGATAGCGTGGTTAAAAGTGCGCCTGTAACTAACAATAATGATTTTGAAATCGATAACCTACCATTCTAATTATGAGCAAATCAATCTATCAGAAACTGCTTGAGTTTCAAACTAACATCGAATCAATTAAGAAGGATGGTAAAAATTCCTTCTTTAAGAAACCCGATGGCCGTGCATCAAGCTACGCTACATTACCTAATATTTTGGAGAATGTAAAGCCTATTCTTAACGCTTTAAAATTAGTACTTACTCAACCGATTGTCAATGGTGAAGTATTCTCAATAGTTACCTGCACCGAGACAGGCGAAAGTGTACAGAGTTCAGTAGGCTTACCTACTAACTTAAACGCTCAGCAAATCGGATCGGCTATAACTTATTTCCGCAGGTACACTTTGACAAGTTTATTGAGTTTAGAAATTGATGAAGACGATGACGGCAATAAAGCCTCTGGTAATAATTCTAAACCTGCTCAATCGAATGAAAAGGCTTGGTTGAATGAAGGGCCTGCTATGGATAAAGTATTAGCATACGTTAAAGGTAAAGGATTAGAAAGTATTACTGAGATTGAAAAGAAGTACAAATTCACTGATGAAATTAGAAAACAATTAATCTTAGCAAGTAAATAGTATGAACAGAGAAATTAAATTTAGAGCGTGGAACGGCAACAATATGGTTGACCTTTATTCTACAACACCATTAGCATTAGACGTAAACTTAAAAATAGATGGGTTATTTATTCCATTTATGGATGACTACATACTTATGCAATTTACAGGACTTAAAGACAAGAACGGAGTTGATATTTATGAGGGGGATATTGTTAATCAAGAAAAATGGGTATCAGTAGGCAAGTACGAAAGAACTATTGGAGTTGTAAAGTATAAGTCTATTCAATTTACTTGTGAGTGTATAGGAGATTGGATTGGTAGCAATGCTGATTTAAACGGAAACGCAATTGTTATCGGCAACATTTACCAAAACCCCGAATTAAGTAAATGAAAATAATTGCAGTAACCATAGACAGTCTTCGTAGCCGTAAAGACAAAACGTGGTCAATTACTTTAGGGACTCAAGAACTCACACCCGATGAGTCCCTTGAAGTAATGAAGCTTAACGGAAAACTTTGCTTTGCAGGTTTTAAAATAGACCCATTTACAACCGAGGAGAGCAACTTAATAGATTCTTTGGAAGGAACGCCCGACTTGAATGCTAAAAGCTTATCAGAACGACTTAGAAATGTCTTATACGTTTGGTTTAAACAAAACCCTAAAGGCTTTAAAGAGTTTAGTTCTTTCTACGAGCATTTTATGACTCAATACATCGACAACGTAAAATCAAAATTAGAAGTATGACCGACTTAATAATATCAATAATACTATCAAACACCCTTGTCATTTCCGCTTGGTGGTGTGGGGTTTTAATTAAAAAAAATAGCGAAATAGAAGAAAATTAATTATGAACCAAATAGCATTAAACAACATCCGAACAAACATCCTTACCTCTGACAATTTCAGACGCTGGAGAAAGTATTTAGACATCCAAATTAAACGAGCAGAACACGCAATCAACATTAAAAATCAACAGAATTAATATGAAAACCCCAAACTCACAATTAAGCGAGGTTCTATTTGAACTACTCCGCAAAAGAAAAGTATCACATCGTAACTTTCAAATGCAAGACTTCCGTAAAAAAATAAGCGTTTTAAAGCTTGAATACGGATTAAATTTAAAGCGTGAACTTGTCACTGATGTTACTAGATATGGTAATCATTATCAATATGGCGTACATTACTTGGAACAAAATGATCGTGATAAGGCAGTAGAAATTTATAATAAATTAGTAAATTAATTTTTTTATTCCAAATTATTATATTATAATTGCAGAGTGTTATTGAAGTGTCGGATACTTCTAATTAAATAACAAAGATTTTAGCCACGTTCACAGAGTACTATCCGACAGTCTCTGCGAACTGTGGCTTTTTTATTTAACAAAAAAATGGCAACAGGTAAAAAATCGTTTATAGCGTATGCTGATTGGAAAGGAATCTTTGATGAATTGCCAGATGCAGAAGCAGGACAATTGATAAAACACATCTTTGCTTATGTAAATGATGAAGACCCTACAAGCGATAGTATTTTAATAAGAGCAGTATTTGCAAACATTAAAACTACACTTAAACGAGACTTAGATAAGTGGGAAAGTCAATTAGGACAACGAAGAGAAGCAGGAAAGAAGAGTGCTGAAATTCGTTCAACGAAATCCAACGAGCGTTCAACGAGCGTTGAATCTCGTCTACGAAATCCAACTGATAGTGTTAGTGTAAGTGTTAATGTAAATGATAATGTAAATGTTAAAGTAAATAATATAGAGGAGCGCAAATTAAAATTTGCTGACACATTAAAAGTTTTTAATGATAAGTTTGAAAGGTCTTTACTTTTAGAATTTTATAAGTATTGGACTGAACCTAATAAATCAAATACTAAATTTAGAATGGAACTTGAGAAGACTTGGGAATTATCACGCAGACTTGAAGCTTGGGCAAAGAATGAAAAATCATTTACTAAAAATAAAGGATCTGAAATTCCAAAAATAGATACATCCAAAAATGAATACATAGAAAAACAACCAGAAGAATGGAAATAATAAATCAAACAAACGAAATTTTTAAAAAGCCTAAAGCTATACAACCGCTTTTAAAAGCAAGTGTAAGGGGGTTATGGCAAACGATGGGCAATAGTCTTTGTACAGGTAAAGAACCTTATAAAATTGATAAGTTAACTGAGAAGTTTATATCTTATTTTAGCAACGAAACTCAAAAGGGGTTAGCTATTGTCGGGGAAAAGGGTATAGGTAAATCATTAAACTTCTTAATCTACCAACGAATAAGAACCACGATGGGAGAAGGTATGAATATAATGGTACTGGAAGTAAAAGAGATTGAACACAAATTCAAATTAGAAGGTCAACCTTTCATAGATGAATTGGTAAAAGTAAAAGAATTAGTTATTAATGATGTAGGTACTGACTCAAGTGTAATAAAACACTACGGTAGTAATATTGAATTAGTAAACGAGATTTTAACCCTACGTTATATCAAGTGGCAGAAGTTAGGAGGTGCATTTAAAACGCATATTTCAAGCAACTTGGTAGAAGGGCAGATTGAGAAGATGTACGGAGATAGAATTTATGACAGATTCAAAGAAATGTTTAATACAATAGTTTCAGATAATTTAATTAGTTACAGAAAATGAAATACTTTTATAACTCACCCAATAAACCAGTTGCAGTTTATCACGAAAATAAAGCAAAGCTTATAGAACTTGCTAAAAAAGAAAGATGCGAAATAATAATAAGAGACCATACAGGACAAGGAATACAAACAATAAATAAAAATGAACAATAATAAAGAATATCTAAACTTCTTAAACAAGAAGCAAAAATCACACGTTTTAAGTGGATTTAAAATTAATGAAAGCCTACTAAATGAAAGGATGTTCCCATTCCAAAAATTTATAGTAAAAAGGGCTTTATTAGCTGGTAAATATGCCATATTTGCTGATTGTGGTCTCGATAAACCACTTATGCAACATGAATGGACACATCAAGAAATTATAAAAAATAACAAGACGATATTAATTAGAG
>Ga0105097_10000665_pt1 | contig 15855 bp, 16 predicted proteins | sample PPLLak12cMay2015_FD_87035 | JGI IMG/M metagenome (GOLD analysis project Ga0105097, IMG submission 87035) | Freshwater sediment microbial communities from Prairie Pothole Lake near Jamestown, North Dakota, USA - PPLs Lake P7 Core (1) Depth... | ecosystem: Environmental > Aquatic > Freshwater >... | reverse complement strand
GGCGTATGGCCTGGCTCAGCGTCTGGTGCCCGCCTTCTGCGTAGCCGGCCAGCTCGGAGGCCCTGGGGACGTCCCTGAGCTGGACCGGCAGGATGTCCGCATCGTGGATCAATCCGCTTTCGCCGCCCACCAGCCGGCGGTAGTAATGCGCGAATGTGTCGATGACCAGCGGCTTCAAGCCCGCCTTGGCCATCTTGGCGGCGAACTCTGCCAGGTGGGGAATCATCCGCGGCTGCGCCATAGGCTGCCTCATCCTGAAGTTTCTTCTCCGTCTCAGGCGACCGGCATAATCCAGCCCTTGGGATCTTCGGCGCGGCCGTACTGGATGTCGGTGATGGCTTTGTAAAACCGCTGGGCCAGGGGTCCGACCCGGCCGTCGCCGACCGTGATCAACCGGTCTGCATACTTGATCTGGCCGACCGGCGAGATCACTGCGGCCGTGCCCGAACCGAAGACTTCCTGGAGCTTGCCGGTTTCCTGGGCCTTCAGTACCTCATCGATGCTGATGCGGCGTTCGGAAACCTTCAGCCCCCACATGCGCCCGAGCTGAAGGACCGTGTCGCGGGTGATGCCGGGCAGGATGCTTCCCTGAAGGGCCGGGGAAATGACCTCGCCGTCAATGACGAAGAAAATGTTCATGGAACCCACTTCTTCGATGTATTTGCGCTCCACGCCGTCCAGCCAGAGCACCTGGGTGAAGCCGGCATCGTGGGCCTTCTGCCCGGCCAACAGGCTGGCGGCATAGTTGCCGAGGGTCTTGGCCTCGCCCGTACCGCCCGGGACGGCGCGGACGTGTTCGTTTTCGACCAGGATTTTAACGGGGTTGAAGCCTTCGGGGTAGTAGGCGCCGACCGGGCACAGAATGATGAAGAACCGGTAGGTGTGTGAGGCGCGCACACCCAGGAACGGATCGGAGGCGAAGATGGTCGGCCGGATGTATAGGGAGGTTTCGGGCGCGCGCGGCACCCAATCCTGCTCGATCTTCAGAAGTTCCCTCAACCCCTCCAGGGCGAGGTTTTCATCGAACCGAGGGATGCACAGGATATCGTTGCTGCGGTTCAGGCGGCGGAAATTGTCGAGAGGCCGGAAGAGCTGGATGCGGCCGGCAGCCGTGCGGTAGGCTTTGAGCCCCTCGAAAACCCCCTGGCCGTAGTGCAGGACCATGGTGGCCGGATCCATGGCGATCGGTGCGTAGGGCTCGATCCTCGGATGGTGCCAGCCCTGGTCGGGGGCATAATCCATGTTGAACATATGATCGGTGAATTTCGTGCCGAAGCCGAGCCGGGTTTCATCCGGCTTGGGTTTGAGCTGCTTGGCCGTTGTAATCGACAACTTCATTTCGGTCCCCTCCTTCTGAAGACAAACAAATGATGTCAGCGCCGCCAGCAAAGCCGCTTGGGTGCGGCCGGGAAAAAGAGTAAAATTTACGATATAGTAGATTTTAGGCTGAAATCAAGACGAAAATGGCTGCGTTGACTTGGCCGGCCGATGTGGGATAAGAAAAAACGAAATTTGAAAGGACCTTGTATGGAACAGCTCAAGGAAGGACCGATACAACCCATGCGGCTGGGGCCCGACAGCCGCTTTACGTTCCGTTGCCACAAGGACGTGAAGTGCTTCACCCAGTGCTGCCGCGGGATCAACATCATCCTGACCCCCTACGACATCATCCGCCTTAAAAACCGTCTGGGGCTGACCTCCGAGGAGTTTTTGGCTCTTTACACCGAGCCGCAGATGCTCGAAAAGACCGACATCCCCGTCGTCACGCTCAAGCTTCTGGACGAAGAAGGCGCCGCGGAGGGTCGGAAGGCCTGCCCCTTCGTCCGGCCGGAGGGTTGCCTGGTCTACGAGGACCGGCCGACCTCATGCCGCTACTACCCGCTGGGGGTTGCGTCGCTGGCCTACAAGGAGGACCCGGACGGAGAGGACTTCTTCTTCATGGTGCGCGAGGCGCATTGTTTGGGGTTTGACGAGGATCGATCCTGGACCGTGCTGGAGTGGCGGCAGGATCAGGGGGTCGATACGCACGACCGGATCAACAATCAGTGGACCGAGCTCATCGTCCGCAAGCGGTCCTTCCCGCCGGACATGCACTGGACCGAGAAGGTCAAGCAGATGTTCTTCATGGCGAGCTACGACATCGACCGGTTCCGCAAGTTCGTGTTCGAGAGCTCATTTCTCAAGCGGTATCCCGTGGATGAGGCCACCCTCGCAAACCTGCGCAGCGACGACGTGGCTCTGCTGGAATTCGGCCTGAAGTGGCTCAATGGGCTGCTGTTCAAGGAGGGCGGCCTCCAGGCGGGCCCAAAGCAGGACAGAGAAACGAGGACTGGGGGCTGATCAGGAAATTTTTTCTCAGTCCTCAGTCCTCGTGGACTTTCGACTAATATTCCGCGTAGCAGAGCCCTTCCCAGTATTTCGGATTTTCCAATCGCTCTTCGATGTCCACGCCGAAGAAGTCCGCGATGGGTTTCAGGATTTCAGGGGCCGTGCGCTGCATGGTGCGGGCGGCCCCCAGAACCTTGTTGAGGCCGTTTGGAGTCATTTTGCCTAGAGGGGGTTTGCAGCCGCCCGACGGCATCCCCAGGATGGCCATCAGGGTCTTGTAGGCCAGCGGGTTGCGGGCCCGGCAGATCACGTCGCCGTAAGGGGTTTTCTCGGTGGTCTTGACCGTGACCAGGTTGAAGAGCGGTTCGAGCTTGGCAGCCAGCGTCCGGGCCTCGGCCGTTTGCCCGGCCAGAAGCAGGTTGACCATCTCGGTCGCCGCTTTGGGCGCCACGTTGGAGGCGACCGATATCACGCCGGCGGCCTTCACGTTCGGGTCGGTCATCATCTCGACCGTCATGGGGTCGTCGCCGGAAAAGATGGCGAAATCCGGGCCGCAGCATGCCCGCGTGCGGCGCATGTTCGCGATGTCCCCCGTGGCCTCCTTGACGGCGTTGACGTTGGGGTGTTGCCGGAACAGAATCGCCAAGTCCTCGGGCAGCAGCTGGGTCCCGGTGCGGCCCGGGATGACGTAAGGAATGATGTCAATGGCGGGGAAGGCCTTGGCGATGGGCGCGACGTATTCGCGCCGGATCTCGAGCGAGCTGGGTCCGTTGTAATAGGGGTCCACCAGCAGCACCGCCTGGGCGCCGAAATCGGCCGCATGCCGGGTGCCGTCGAGGGTCTCCTTGGGATTGTTGCTTCCCGTGCCCGCGATGCACAGGCACTTGCCCCGGCACTGCTTGGCGATGCGTTCGGTGACCTTGTTGTGCTCGTCCCAGCTCAGGATGGGGCTTTCGCCGGTCGTACCGACGGCGAGAACGCCGGTGATGCCGTTCCTGATCTGGAACTCGACCAACCGGTCAAGCCCTTTCCAGTCCACGGCGTCGCCCTCGAACGGAGTGATGATGGCCGTGTAGCATCCAGGTTTCATAATCCCTCCTTGGCGGCTCGTCCGCTGGCGCCGCCCTGCTGGTGTGCCAGGTTGTCTTCTCTGTTGGTCTGGTAAAGAAAAGCGAATAGGATGTCAAGAAAAAACAAAGGCTTTCTCCTTCGTTCGACTTGAAATTCGCTTGACTTCACCAGATGCATGCCGTAAGCGCAACTTCGTCCCGAACCAGAGGCTGTTTTTGACAAAGTGCGGATGGTCTATTACTGTGTGCTGAAATCACCTCCGCTGAGGAAGAAAAGCATGGAAAAGCCAAAAAACGTCGAAGAGTATATCGACATCCACAAGAATGCCGTCGCCCAGAACCCCGAGTGCGGCAATTCGCATTACAACCTGGCGGTCGGATACGTGGGGCAGCGGCGGCTTGAAGATGCCGAACGCGAGCTGCACGCCGCCCTGGAATGCAGCCCCAACCTGGCCGAGGCATACGTGTTGCTGGGCGGGATCTGCCTGAGCCGTGGCGACCTGGAAGGGTGTCTGGCATTCAACCGCAAGGCGGTCCATGTCAGGCCAGGCTTCTCCGAGGGCTACGGCAACATCGGCTTTGTGGAGCTGCAGCGTGGCAACGTGGATGAGGCCATCAAGAACTTCGAACGGGCCACCATCTTCAATTTCCGTTACGTCCAGGCCTTCGCTAATCTGGGCAACGCCTACCTCATGAAGGGTATGGTGGACGAGGCCATCGCGGCCAATCAGAAGGCCATCACGCTCGCCCCTGATTTTGCCCCGGCCTACAACAACCTGGCCATTGCCTTTCTGGAGAAGGGGGACTACGCCCAAGCCGTCGAGCACTACGACAAGGCCGTCGCCCTCGGCTTCGACGTGGCGCCGCCGATCCGCCAGGAGATCGAAGATCATCGGGCCAAGCTGAAATGAAGGCTCCAGGAAAGCGGATGCGGTCCAACGGCGCGAAGGCGTCGCTGCGATTCGAATGCTTTCTCGAAACCCCGGACCAGCCGGTCTTGCCGGAACACCCGCTGTGGCGGCGGCCGCTTCCGACGAGCCGGCACGCCTTCACCGCTCCTGCATCGCCCCATGCGGATGCCGAAACCTCCATCCCTCTCGGAGACTATTTCCAGGCGATCCAGGCGTTTATTCAGGAGACCGGAGGGGAGGCGATCGTCCGCGTCCTTGTCGGAAAGGGCGTGGACCCGGCGGCCGCGCAGGTCTTCCGCATTTTTCTGGCCAAGCACGGCGAGTACTACCATCCGGCGAGGGTGGAAACCGAGATCGACGGAGTGCCTTACCCCTGGGTCGTCAATGTGGCGGTGTCCGCCGCCGGCAAAGCCCTTGTGTTCAAGGAATACGCTTTGCTGGAAAGGTTGGCACGGGAATCCACGGCCGCTTATGTCCTTCGAGTTTACGCAGCCGCCGAGGTGGATGCCGGGCGCGGCCGGTCCCTGGCCATGTTTCTGGGGCAATGGCTCACCGGTTTTCACGAATTCCATACCACCCGGGACACCCCGGGAGGCGATCAGGCGCTCGCGCTCTGGGACCCCGCAAGCGACCCGATCCTCCTGGACGCCGCTCAGGGCCGTGCCGTCTATCGCCAGGTCGCCCGGATCCTGACGTATTATCTCAATCTGACCACTTTCGAAGGCATCGGCGCCTGGCATCACGCGGCGGGCGATTTCGTGGTCCGTCTGGAGGGCCGCCAGGCCGAGGTTCGCCTGATCACCGTGCGCGACTATCGGCCCCTGTTCCGCCGCCGGCTGGAATCGGGCGATCGCGTTCGTGCCGTCACGGGGCTGCTTGAGGCGCTGTTGATCTTCCTGCTGAATGTGAGCGTTCGCACCCGCCTGGATCGCCTGGACGGGACGGGGGATTTGGTCTGGTCCGATCCGCTGGCCGTTGAAGCGACGGTGGCCGGGGTGTTCGACGGCCTCGCCGACAAAACGGTCTCCTGGGAGCCGACGTTGCCGATCGATGCGCTTTTCAGTCGTTACCTCGCGGCTTGCTCGGCGGAAGATATTCTGTTTCTCTGCACCGACCTCGTGGAAAAGAATTATCCAGCCGGCAGCGCGGAGCGTTGCATGGTGGAGGCGCACATGAAAGAACACGCCGCCACGTTAGCGGAGGCTTTCGGCCGGCTTTGATCGGCACGGCCTCGCCGATTTCTCACTACATACAGCGTTTGCCGCTGCCTTCGCCTCAAGATGAGGTATGATCCAGAATCCTTCATGATTTCAAGGCCGCTCCAAGGCCCGCAACACCGCTTTTTTATTGACAAGCCCGTTGTTTAATTCTATAGCTTCACCTTGATTTTTTTCGCTGAGATTCCCCACGGATAAGCATACACCACAACGGAAAAACCCATCGTTTCGAGAGAGGAGGTGAAGCGGATTTTCATGTGTTTCATGCGGCCTTTGCGTTCTCAGGTGCTTACTCATCAACTCAAACGGAGGTAGATAATGGCAAAACACCCAACCCCCCTGTTGGATCAGCTGGAAAGCGGCCCTTGGCCGAGCTTTGTCTCGGATTTGAAGGCATTGGCCGAACATCGCGCTAAAACAGCGGATACGGCAAACTATCAAATTCCGGTAGACGTAGCGGACGACATTCTCGGCGTTTTGGAGCTGACCTACAAACACGGCCAAACCCATTGGAAGCACGGCGGCATCGTCGGCGTGTTCGGCTACGGCGGCGGCGTCATCGGCCGCTACTGCGATGCGCCCGATCAATTTCCCGGTGTAGCCCACTTCCACACCATGCGCGTCAGCCAGCCGGGCGGCAAGTTCTACACTTCGAAATACCTGCGCGAAATCTGCGACCTGTGGGACCTCCGCGGCAGCGGCATCACCAACATGCACGGGTCCACCGGCGACATTATCTTCCTGGGGACCACCACCCCGCAGCTCGAAGAGATTTTCTTCGAGCTGACCCACAAGATGAACCAGGACCTCGGCGGCTCGGGCTCCAACCTGCGAACCCCTTCCGACTGCATCGGCGCAGCCCGCTGCGAGTACGCCTGCTACGACACGCAGGCGCTGTGCTTCCAGCTGACCAACGACTACCAGGACGAGCTGCACCGGCCGGCCTTCCCCTATAAGTTCAAGTTCAAATTCGACGGCTGCCCGAACTGCTGCGTGGCCTCCATCGCCCGTGCCGACATGTCCTTCATCGGCACCTGGCGCGACGACATCCGCATCGACCAGGAAGCGGTCCAGGCTTACATCGGCGGTGAATTCCTGCCGAACGGCGGCGCACACAAAGACCGGGACTGGGGAAAGTTCGACATCAAAAAAGAAGTCATCGACCTCTGCCCCACCGAATGCATGTGGATGGAAGGCAAGAAGCTCAAGATCGACAGCAAGGAATGCAACCGCTGCATGCACTGCATCAACGTCATGCCCCGCGCCCTGAGGATCGGTGAAGACAAAGGTCTTTCCATCCTGGTTGGCGCCAAGGCCCCCATTCTCGACGGCGCCCAGATGGGTTCGCTGCTCGTCCCCTTCGTCAAAGTGGAGGAGCCTTACGACGAGATCAAGGAAGTCATCGAGAAGATCTGGGATTGGTGGATGGAAGAAGGCAAGAACCGCGAGCGCCTCGGCGAACTGATGAAGCGCCAGGGCTTCCAGAAGCTGCTGGAAGTGACCGGCATTGCTCCCGATCCGCGCCACGTCAAAGAGCCTCGGTCCAACCCCTACATCTTCTGGAAGGAAGAGGAGGTCGAGGGCGGCTGGACGCGTGACATCAACCAATTCCGCAAACAACATCTGAGATAAGGGGGGGGACGAACTATGGCATTCATATCTTCCGGATACGATCCCAAAGAGCCGATGAAAAACCGCATTACGGACATCGGCCCGCGCAAATACGACGAATTCTATCCGCCGGTCATTGCCAAGAACAAGGGCAAATGGCTGTATCATGAAATCCTCAAACCCGGCGTGCTGGTCCACGTGGCCGAGTCTGGCGACAAGATCTTTTCCATCCGCGTCGGCGGCGCGCGCCTGATGAGCACCCTGCTGATCCGCGAGATCTGCGAGATCGCCGACAAGCACTGCAGCGGCTATGTGCGCTGGACCACCCGCAACAATGTCGAGTTCATGGTGGATGACGAGAAGAAGGTCGAGCCCCTGCTGAAGGACTTGGCCGGCCGCAAGTTCAAGGGCGGCAGCTTCAAGTTCCCGGTCGGCGGAACCGGCGCCGGCGTCACCAACATCGTCCACACCCAGGGGTGGATTCACTGCCACACCCCGGCCACCGACGCCTCCGGACCGGTCAAGGCCACCATGGACGTGCTCTTCGAGGACTTCCAGAAGATGCGGCTGCCGGCCCAACTGCGCGTTTCGCTGGCCTGCTGCCTGAACATGTGCGGCGCCGTGCACTGCTCGGACATCGCCATCCTGGGCTACCATCGCAAGCCGCCCATGTTGGATCACGAGTACCTGGACAAGATGTGCGAGATCCCGCTCGCCATTGCCGCCTGCCCGACCGCGGCCATCAAGCCGGCCAAGATGGAGGTTGGCGGACAGAAGGTCAACAGCGTCGCCGTCAACAACGAGCGCTGCATGTTCTGCGGCAACTGCTACACCATGTGCCCGGCCATGCCGCTGGCCGACAAGGAAGGCGACGGCATCGTCATCATGGCGGGCGGCAAGGTGTCCAACCGCATTTCGCCCCCGAAGTTCTCCAAGGTTGTCGTGGCCTTTATCGAGAACGAGCCGCCGCGCTGGCCCAAGACCACCCAGGTCATCAAGAAGATGGTCGACGTCTACGCGCAGGATGCCCGCAAATACGAGCGCCTCGGGGAATGGGCCGAGCGCATCGGGTGGGAGCGCTTCTTCGAGAAATGCGAGATCCCGTTCACCCACCACCTGATCGATGATTTCCGCGATCCGGCTTACTACACCTGGCGCCAGACCTCGCAGTTCAAGTTCTAGACCGTCTGGATGGAACGGGGGGCACCCGCAAAGGGTGCCCCTTCACTTTAAGGAAAAGAGGGAAACCATGGATTACGCGGAAGCCAAGGCCAAAATCATTGAAGGACTCACCAAGAAGCTCAAGACCAAATCCAAGTTTTATTTCAACGACCTGTCCGACATCCTTGAAATGAAACCCCGCGAGGCCAAGAAGCTGATTAACGAGATGGTGGCCGACGGCACGCTGGAATACTGGTCGAGCGGTAGCACCTCCATGTACGGCCTCAAGGGGACCGGCAAACAGGCGGCGGCAGAGCACGAAGAGTAGAACCGGCCCGTTCACAGCGGTTCCTTGGTCTCTCCCGACAATCATCGATGCAGCTTCGTGAAGCGGAATTTCCCCGGCTGATCATCGCCGCCCTGCGCGGCGGCTCGGGCAAGACCATCGTATCGATCGGCATTATCGCGGCGTTGCGCGCGCGCGGGAAATCCGTCGCTCCTTTCAAAAAAGGTCCGGATTATATCGATGCGGGCTGGCTTGCCCTGGCGGCAGGCCGGCCCTGCTACAATCTGGACACCTTCCTCCTGAACGCGGACCTGATCCGAAGTTCGTTCTGCATCCATGCCTCCCCCGCCGATTTGGCGCTCATCGAAGGCAACCGTGGTCTCTACGACGGCATCGATCTGGACGGCACAACCAGCACAGCCGAACTGGCCAAGCTCCTGAAAGCCCCGGTGGTGATGTGCGTCGACTGCACCAAAACCACCCGCACCATGGCCGCCGTCCTCGACGGATGCGTGCGCTTCGATCCGGAGGTGATGGTGGGAGGGGTGATCCTCAATCACGTGGCCGGCGCACGCCACGAATCCATCCTGCGGCGCAGCATCGAGCATTTCAGCGGGGTTCCGGTCATTGGCGCGATCCCCAAACTCGACCGTCCGGTTTTTCCGGAGCGCCACATGGGCCTGGTGCCCACCGCCGAGCATGCATGGGCTGCAGACTCGATCCTGGCTATCGGCCGTACCGCCGCTCAGCACATCGATTTGGATGCACTGATGCGGCTCGCGCAAGCCGCTCCTCCAGTCGAAGCGGTATGCGAACCCTTGGCCATGGAGCGACCCGACGGCGCGGCCGCAGCCGTCGAACCACCGGTCGCCCGGATCGGCGTCCTGCGGGATTCCGCATTTCAGTTCTACTATCCGGAAAACATTGAAGCTCTCGAAACGGCGGGAGCGCAGATTGTTTTCATCAGCCCGCTGCGGGAAAGAAGTCTGGTGGACATCGACGCGCTTTACATCGGCGGCGGCTTTCCGGAAACCCACGCGCAGGAGCTTGCCGGAAACAGGACCTTCAGCGACAGCCTCCGGGTACTGGCATTGGCCGGGCTGCCGGTCTATGCCGAATGCGGTGGCCTCATGTACCTGGGCGAAGAGCTGGTTCTCGAGGAGAAAAGCTATGCCATGGCCGGCGTTCTGCCGCTGGCCTTCGGTTTGTTCAAGCGGCCCCAGGGACACGGCTACACCGTGGTTTCGGTCGAGCGCACCAACCCCTACTATCCGATTGGGGCTGAAATCCGCGGTCACGAATTTCACTACTCGCGCGTGCTGCGATGGTCCGGAGCGGAGGACGCTTTCGTTTTCCGAATGCAACGCGGCGTCGGCATACACGGCGACCGGGACGGGCTTCTTTACAAGAATGTTCTGGCCACCTACACTCACATTCACGCCCTTGGAAATCCAGGCTGGGCCGGCGCACTGGTTCGCAATGCGGTCGCTTTCCGATCCCAGAGATCCCACACCTAAGTTTGAATCTGCGGCAACCCTTCGTCGCCGCGCCTTGAACCGGATCGGCGGACGCCGCTGCGCTCCAGCCGATCTTATCCGGGAACTGATGCGCGATCTGAACCTATCCCGCGGACCGGTGCAGGCGGGCCTGCATGAGCTGGTGGCCGAGGGAGAACTCGCTTACGTTTTCGAGCACGGACAAACCTTTCTTGAGCCATCCTTCGATCAGCCGGTGCGCGTGTCCGACCGCATCGTGTTGACTCCGCCCGAACGCACCTTTCCGGCCGGCCCCGCGGATGTGCTCATCCGGATCATTCCCGGTGCCGCATTCGGCGCCGGCCGCCACCCCACCACTCGATTGGCGCTGAAGGCCATCGATTTCATTCTGGGGAGTGCCGGCGGATCGTCGGCAGGGGTCCGCAGCAGGATGCTCGACATCGGTACCGGCAGCGGAGTGCTGGCGATGGCGGCAGTGATGCTGGGTATCGAAACCGGCCTCGCCGTCGATATCGACCCCTGCGCCTTAGCTGAGGCGAGGGCGAACGTGGAGCTCAACGCCCTGAGCCGGCGGATAACGGTTTCCGATCAAGCGGCCGAGACCATCGACGGCAGCTACGACCTGGTGACCGCCAACCTGCGCACCCCCACCCTGGCACGCCTGGCGCCCTGTCTCGCCGGCTGGACGGCACCGCAGGGCGCGCTGGTAATATCGGGGATCCGCACCGAGGAGTGCGACGAGCTTCTGGGCGAGTTTGAAAAGCGGTTTTTCAATACCGTGTGGCGGGACGAAGAGCAGGAGTGGGCAGGACTTGTGCTCGCGAGGAAATGACCGGAAGATTTCTCGCTTCGCTCGAAATGACATGATAGCGGGGCTTGTTCCGGATCCATCAAAGAGATGGCGCCAATTAAAAATGGCGGGCATCCCGGGGACACCCGCCATTTTATCTTTCTAATCAACTACAAAGACACATCAGCTTTTCTTCGGATGACAGTCGTTGCAGGTCACCGGGGCTTTTTTGGCCGGTTTGAATTCTTTGTTGTAATTCCGGTGGCAGCCTTGGCAGTTGTCATGGTAGGCCTCGGCGATGAATTCCAGCTTCGCCTTCTTGTCGAGCTTCGGCGCGTCCTTGCCCTTGGGAGCCTCGCCGCACTTCTTGTGGCAGTCGAAGCATTTCTGGACCTTGCTGTCGACGGTCAGGCCGGCGATGGGCTTGCCCTTGTCGTCGTGATGGCATTCGCCGCAGCCGTTGGGGTAAAGCTTGGCAAACTGCTTGGCGTAATCCTCGGAGTGCTTCTTGTGGCTGAATTCGATGTGGCCTTTGGTGACCTCGCAGCCCTTGTTCTCGATCTTGATGACGTCGGCCACCTTGGCGTAGATCCCGCCCGCAAAGAACAAACACGCCACCGCAATCATCACCGCTACCGCCATTTTCTTCCTCATAGCCTCTTCCTCCGCCTCCCTTGAGTTATTGGTTCATGCCTGCCGGCAGTACAATGCAATGACCCAGCTCAATGAATAAAAATTTTTATCAGGGAAGCCCCAAGCTGTCAATGGTCATTTGAAACTCGATCGCATCAGGGCAGTCACGGCGGATGCGATTCGGAGGCCTCCGGCGTGCCTTTCTTGCGGCTTACGAGGTGGGCGCCCAGGATGCCGATTTCGTAAAGCACCATCAACGGAAGGGCCATTAGAATCATGGAAACCACGTCCGGCGTCAGAAACGCCCCGGCTACGAACGCCAGGATGACGGCGTACTTGCGGTTGCGTTTCAAATACTCAACGGAAACGATCCCCAGACGCGCCAGGCCGGTCAGGGCCACCGGGAGTTCGAACAGCAGCCCGAAGATGAACAGCAGCTTGGTGCTGAAATCGAGGTATTCGCGCATGGACGGCAAGGTGCGGATAAAATCAGCGCCAAAGCTGAGCAGGAATTTAAAGCCGGACGGGAACACCACGAAATAACCGAAGAGGGCGCCGCCGATGAAAAAGAAGGATGTGACGGCGACGATCGGCCCCAGCACCCGGCGTTCTTTATGGTAGAGCCCCGGGGCCACGAACATCCAGAACTGGTAGAGCAGGACCGGGCTCGCCAAAATGATACCGGCTAAAAATGAAACTTTCAGATACGTGAAGAACGCTTCGGGAATTCCGGTAAAAATCAGTATTCCGCCCTCTGGCATGACCCGGATGAGCGGGTAAAGCAGAATCTCGAAAAGCGTTTCCTTAAATGCATAGCAGAGGCCGAAGCCGGCGCCGACGGCGATGAAGCTCTTGACCAGCCGCGAGCGCAGCTCTTCAAGATGGGCGGTGAAAGGAAGTTTTTCATCCTCATGCATCATCCGCTTCAAGTTCGTCCCTTGGTCCGGCGGCTCTTTCAGCCGGACCGGGGTTTATCCGTTGCCGGTTTCTGGCCCGACGGCGGTGCCGGAGGTTCGGACGGCGGTGGGCTGGCCGGTGCCGGCCCGGCGTTCCAGGCTTGGAACGCTTTCTTCAGCTCATCCAGCTTGTCGGCCGCGGGGGGCTCGGCGGATGCCGGATCGGCCGGCGCCGAGCCCGGCGCCGGAGCGCCAAGGGCGGCCTGGGGCTGCCCGGCGGGCTGTGTCTCGGTCTTGGCTTCGGGCTGGATGGTCTTGTTGACGTCGGATTGAAAGTCGTTGAAGGCCTTCTTGACCTCGTGGAACTCGCTGTCGACCTGCAAGGTCTCCTTCAATTCGCTGGTGGCTTTTCGGAATTCGCGCACGGCGCGCCCCATGGATTTGGCCAGGTCCGGCAGCTTTTTCGGGCCGAGGACGATCAGCGCCACCACGGCGATCAGAATCAATTCCGGCATGCCGATGCCAAACATAAAGTGCCCCCCTGAAACATGGACGCCGCGTGTGCCCGCGGTGCGGCTCTGCCCGTACGGACTTAAGTGGCGGGTAACATCACGGCTTTATCTACTGGTTTCGCGTAAGCCTGTCAAGGCGAGGCATCGGGTCGGAGCACCAGAAAATAGAGCTTGCCGGGGTGCTTGAGGTGTCCGGCCGCGATTTCAGCCTCAGAGCCGCTGCCCCAGAAAAGGTCTGCACGTCCCGGCCCCTTGATGGCGCCGCCGGTATCCTGGTTGAGCGTGAACCTGCGGCATGCCACCCAGGACATGATGCGGCCCTGGCCGTCGATCAGCGGCTTTTGGGTTTCAACATAACTCAGCGCCGCCGGAGGAAAGGCGGCACGGTCGAGGGCGATCGACCGCCCCGGGGTCAGCTTGACATTAATGGAGCCCAGCGGGCCGTCCGCCACCACCTTAAAAAAAATGTAACTCGGGTTGTGGCTGAGCACACGCTGGATCTCGGCAGGGTTTTCGTTGAGATAGGCCCGGATGCGCTGCATGGACATTTCCTCGCGGCGGACCCTGCCCTCTTCAATCAGCAGCTGACCGACGCTGCGGTAGGGCCGGCCGTTGCTCGTGTCGTAGCCGAGGTTGAGCACCCGGCCGTCCTCCAAAATGATCTTGCCGGAGCCCTGCACGTGCAGAAAGAAAACGTCGATCGGATCGTTGACCCAGGCGAGCGCGTGGGCCTTGCCGTAGAGCGCCGCGCCATCTTCGATTTCCCGGCGGTCATGATATGGGACGACGTTCTTATCCTGAATCCGGCCGATGAGCTTCTCGCCGCTGAATTTTTCTGAAAACGCGCGCAGGTCGATGGTCAGCAGATCGTCCGGCCGGGCATAGATTGGATACTGATACTCGGGGCTGATGGAACGGCGGCCGCTGAGCAGGGGTTCGTAGTAGCCGGTGAACAACACCTCTCGCTGCGGATCCCGGCCGACGGACTGGTAGACCCAGTAAAAGGAGCGGATGTATCGCTCCAGGTCGGATGCGGAGGGCCGCACCCGGATGAATCCCTGGAAGCGCCGCAGTGAAAGCAGGAGGTGGGCCGCGGTGTAACGGTCGCGGCCGAACTCGAATTCGCGGGTCGGCGGGACGGCTTGCAAATATCCGATGCTCTGAGCGATGGCCGGCTCAAGGCTTTCGAAGTCGAGATCGTCGGCAAAGTTCGGATAAGCGGAGGGGTCGATACGGACCAGGGCCGGGGCGGCTTCCACGACGGACGGGCCCGGCGGGGGTTTGGGCGGGCCCGGACAGCCGATCAGCAGAACGGCCGCCAAGACGGCGAGAAAAAGATCGCCTGGTATTTTGCCAGGAAGGCGATGAGCGGGTTTCAACTGGGTCATGGGCATCGTATGAACTGCGACCAATCTATTCTGTAAATCCTGTCTGATGCACGTTCGCTTCTATCGATCGGGGCGGCGTTGGTAGGCTCCGCTTTTGCCGCCGGCCTTTTCAATCAGCCGAATGGCGGCGATGGTCATATCCCGATCGTGGGCTTTGCACATATCGTAGATGGTCAGGGCGGCCACCGCCGCCGCTGTGAGCGCTTCCATCTCCACCCCGGTCTGGTCGACGGCGCGAACGCTCGCCCGGATGCCGATGCGATGCTGACTCGGGTCGGGGTCAAAGTCGATCTGGACATGCGTGAGCTTTAGCGGATGGCACATGGGGATCAGGTCCGCCGTGCGCTTGGCGGCCATGACGCCGGCGATCCGGGCGGTTTCGAGTACATTGCCCTTTTTGACTTTGTGATCCCGGATCATATCGAAGGTATCCGGCCGCATGCAGACCTCGGCCGAGGCCACCGCCGTTCGAACGGTCGGCGCCTTTTCGGTTACATCCACCATGCGCACCCGGCCTTCTGCATCGAGATGAGTGAATTCAGCCATCGGTTTTTACCTGGTATGCAGAAATTGCTTGATCTTGATCATAGCTCTAAATTTTACCTGCAATATTGTCAAGCCGGTCGTCCACCGGAGCGAAACGCTCCGAAGGGGAGAAATTCCCCAGGTGCGGTCGGCCGGGAGCTGCACCGGCGATCGCTCCACCAAAATAATATCTTCAATAAAACCAGTTGAGAAGATAGAAATTAGCGCCCGCGCAACGGTCGCCGACTTTTCTGGTACGGCATCTGCAATCAGAGGTCGCAGAAACCGAACTTGTCCCCGCCGGTCTATGAAAGATGGGGAGATTTTGAAAGCGACATCATCGAAAGGAGTTTATAAAATGGCAAACAAGAACGTTAGAGCGACTTATAGAGCCGACCGCAGCCTTGAAGATGACCGTGAGCGCGCCCAACGGCAGATGGAGCAGCTCGTGCAGGCCAGCTTGTGCGCCAACTGCCGGCATCTCGGCGATTGCGCGTTTCTGTCGAAGGCCTGCAGTCCTGTTCAGAATTGCGAGCTCTACGAATGCGGCCTTTCGGAAAAGCCCCGCCTCGTGGTGGTCAAGAAAACCTGCGCCTCTGTCGAGGAGCCGAAAAACGAAGCTGACCTCCTGGGCCTTTGCATCACCTGTGAGAACCTGAAAAGCTGCAACCTGCCCAAGCCCGCGAGCGGAGTCTGGATGTGCGAGGAATACTGCTGACGACCGCCCGCGATCGGTCCCGGCCGAATTCGGTTCGCTGAGCGGCCGGGATCATTCGCCTCCGAATTCCGCCACCGCAATTTTTTGCATTTACAACACAGAAAAGCTAAAGTAAATCCCGGCAGCCGGCCGAAGGTGCTCGCCGGGGCCGCTCAGTGGTTTTTTGCGCCGCAACCGATTCCGGCAAGGAGATATCATGAGCGAAAAATTCAATGCCTTTGAGATGGCCCAGGCGCAGTTCGACCGGGTGGCCGACATGCTCGCGCTGGAGCCCGGCGTGCGCGAACTGCTGCGCTGGCCGATGCGCGAGTTT
>Ga0105097_10000663_pt1 | contig 15860 bp, 10 predicted proteins | sample PPLLak12cMay2015_FD_87035 | JGI IMG/M metagenome (GOLD analysis project Ga0105097, IMG submission 87035) | Freshwater sediment microbial communities from Prairie Pothole Lake near Jamestown, North Dakota, USA - PPLs Lake P7 Core (1) Depth... | ecosystem: Environmental > Aquatic > Freshwater >... | reverse complement strand
TCGAACCAGGTGCGGCCGGACTGGATGAGGGTGTCGCGCTTGAACAGCCAGTCGGCGCCGTTGGCGGCGCTTTTCGCCAGCCGCCGGTTGAGCGCGAGCCCGCCTTCAATCGCCAACCTTGCCAGGCTGTTCATGCCGCATCCTCCGTCGACTGCACAATGTCCTCCAGTTCCACCAGGGCCCGGCCGAGGTAGACCGCCAGGCGCTGCAGGTGCGGCAGCGTATCGCGGGCGCCGGTAAAGCCGATGTTCAGGGTGCCGGCATAACTCACGCAGTCGATACTCAGGGCCGCGTATTGCAGCAGCTGGCTGATGGGATAGATCGCGTCGAGTCGGGCCCCGTCAAAATAGCGCGGGGTATCGCTGCCCTGGGTATTGGAGATCTTCAGGTTGAACACGGTCGGCACGAACCGCCCCACCGCGGGCAATTGGCTGGCAAACAGCGGCGCGGCGCGCAACAACACGTAGGGTGTCACCGCATCCTCGGGCAGCGAGGCCCGGTCTGCCCGCACCGTCTTTATCGATGCCTTGACCGCCGCCAGCCGCTCCAGCGGCTCGCCAATATGGGTGCCCAGTTCCACCCGGATCCCGGCGATCGCATTGGCGGCGTTGTGGCCACCCCGCTCCCGCAGGGAAACCGGGATCAGGCCGACCAGGGAGTCGTCCGGCAGGGCGTTGTACTCCTTGAAGAAACGCCGCAGTGAGGTCGCGCAAAGATAGGTGAGAACCTCGTTGACCGTGCAGGAAACCGCCGCCGCAAGGCGCTCGATGCGCGCCTGCTCAAACTGCTGGGTGGCGAAGCGCCGCTGCTGGTTGATCGCCCGGTTCAGGGTCGAGCGGGGTGCGCCCCGCGGCAGCAGGAAACCTCTGGGCTTGTCCGGGGACAGCACCGCGCGCAGCAGGCCCGCACCGGCGCGGCCGAGGGAGGAGAGGGACGCGATCGCGCCATCCACGCCTGCGGCAGGGCCTGCCTCAGCGTCGCCACCCGCCAGGGGCCGTGCCCACAAGGGCGGCAGATTGCGGCTGCGGGCGCTGTCGGACAACATCGAAAGTACGGTGGGCACGCAGTCCAGGAAACTGACCAGAGCGTGGTGAATCTTGACGTAGAAAGCGAAACGGTCGCGCTCGAGTCCCTCGATCAGGTGGAACTCCCAGAGCGGCCGGTTGCGGTCCAGCGCCGGGCTGTGCAGGCGCGACACCATGATCCCGAGCTCGCGCTCGCCGCCAGGTTCCGGCAGCGCCGAGTGCTGGAAGTGATAGTTGAGATCCACATCCCGCGCCTCCACCATGCGCGGCACCCTGCCGCTGAGGCCCTCGCCGGTCAATCGCATGTTCCACGGCGCGGTGCGCACCTTGTGCCCGCGCATCCTGGCGGCCATCTGGCCCAGGTAGTCCGGCGCCGCGTTGCGCGGCTTGTGGAAAATAGCCAGTACACCGACGTGCATCGGCGTATCCGCCGTCTCCAGCAGCAGCCACGCCGCGTCCACGGGCGTCAATAGTGTCGTTGGCATACTCGGAAGTCCCTGCCCTGTTGTGGGCCGGAAAGTATAGCAGTCCCGCCCTACAAAAAGGCCAGCTGCCTGATCTCCGCCAGTTGGTCGCGCAGTGCCGCCGCCTGTTCGAACTCCAGATTTTTGGCATGCTGGTGCATCTGGTTTTCCAGTTGCTTCAGCTTGCGCGCGAGGGCCACCGGCGAGAGGTTCGCCACCTCGGTGCTGTAGCTGAGCCGGGTCTCGGCCACTTTCTCCGCCCGGCTCTTGCCCCTGGTGGGCATCCGCCGGGCGCCTTCCATGATGTCCTGCACCGACTTGACCACGCCGATTGGGGTGATGCCGTGCACCTCGTTGTAAGCCAGCTGCTTGTTGCGCCGGCGCTCGGTCTCGGCCATGGCTCGCTCCATCGATCCGGTCACCCGATCCGCGTAGAGAATCGCGCGGCCGTTGAGGTTGCGCGCCGCCCGCCCAATCGTCTGGATCAGGGAGCGCTCCGAGCGCAGGAAGCCCTCCTTGTCGGCATCGAGGATGGCCACCAGCGACACCTCCGGCATGTCGAGCCCCTCCCGCAACAGGTTGATGCCCACCAGCACATCAAACACCCCCAGGCGCAGGTCGCGGATGATTTCCACCCGCTCCACCGTCTCGATATCCGAATGCAGGTAGCGCACCTTGATGCCGTTGTCCGCGAGGTATTCCGTCAGGTCTTCCGACATGCGCTTGGTGAGCGTGGTGACCAGCACCCGCTCGCCGCGCTCGATCGTGATATGGATCTCCCTGAGCAGGTCGTCGACCTGGGTGAGCGCGGGCCGCACTTCCAGCGGCGGGTCAACCAGCCCCGTGGGGCGCACCACCTGCTCCACCGTGCGCCCGGCGTGCTCCGCCTCGTAGGGCCCCGGGGTGGCGGACACGAACACCGCCTGGGGCACCAGCAGCTCCCACTCCTCGAAGCGCAGGGGCCGGTTGTCCAGGGCGGAGGGCAGGCGGAAACCGAATTCCACCAGGGTCTCCTTGCGGGAGCGGTCGCCCTTGAACATGGCGCCGATCTGGGGAATGGTGGCGTGTGACTCGTCGACAATCACCAGCGCATTCTTCGGCAGGTACTCGAACAGGGTCGGTGGCGGCTCGCCGGGAGCGCGTCCGGACAAATAGCGCGAGTAGTTCTCGATCCCGGTGCAGTAGCCCAGCTCGCGGATCATCTCCATGTCGTAGCGGGTGCGCTGCTCCAGCCGCTGCGCCTCCACCAGCTTGTTGTTGTCCTTGAGCTGCTTGACGCGATCCGCCAGCTCCAGCTCGATCTGCTCGACCGCCCCCAGCAGCACCTCGCGGGAGGTGACGTAATGGCTCTTCGGGAAGATGGTAATGCGCGGCAGCTTCGCCGAGATCGCGCCGGTGAGCGGATCGAACAGGCAAAGACTGCTGATCTCCTCGTCGAACAGCTCGACGCGCACCGCGTCCCGCTCGGAATCCGCAGGGAAGATGTCGATGACATCGCCGCGCACCCGGTAGCTGCCACGGTGGAAATCCACGTCATTGCGGGTGTACTGCAGCTCCGCCAGCTGGCGCAGGATGTGGCGCTGGTCGATGAACTCGCCGCGGGACAGGTGGATGACCATCCTGAAGTAGGAATCGGGATCACCCAGGCCGTAAATGGCGGACACGGTGGCTACCACCAGGCAGTCCTCCCGTTCCAGCAGGGCCTTGGTGGCGGACAGGCGCATCTGCTCGATGTGCTCGTTGACCGACGAGTCCTTCTCGATATAGGTATCCGAGGACGGCACGTAGGCCTCCGGCTGGTAGTAATCGTAATAGGAGACGAAGTACTCCACCGCGTTGTTGGGAAAGAACTCCTTGAACTCGCCGTAGAGCTGGGCCGCCAGGGTCTTGTTATGGGCCATCACGATCGTGGGACGCTGCAGCTGCTCCACCACGTGGGCCATGGTGAAGGTCTTGCCGGAACCTGTGACCCCCAGCAGGGTCTGGGAAGCCAGCCCGGCGCGAATGCCCTCGACCAGCTGGCTGATCGCCTGGGGCTGGTCGCCGGCGGGCTGGAAAGAGGACACTACCTTGAAGGGTCTGGACACGAACGCTTAACGCCTGGCGCGAATGAGCCGCCCATTATGGGTTAGCTGGCGCACAATTGCAGCCTGCCCGGCAGCAGTCAAACCGCCGCCGGCCCGGCATACGACCAGGGCATGGCCTGCTCCAGCTCCAGGGCGAGCTCCAGCAGGCGCCGCTCCTGCCCCCAATCCGCGGCAAACTGCACCCCGATGGGGAGCCCGGATGCACTCTGCCCCAGGGGCAGGGAAATTGCGGGGGTGCCGGCGACGTTCTGCGGCGCGGTAAATGCCGCGTAATGCAGCAGGCGCTGTGTCACTGTCTCGAAATCGAGGTCGGGCCCGAGGAAACCCAGCGCTACCGGCGGGGTCGCGAGCACCGGCGTAAGTATCAGGTCGTGGCCCGCAAACAGGCGCCGGTAGTCGGCGGCGAATATTCGCAGCCGGCGAATGGCGCCGGGGCTGCGCCAGCAATGGCTGAGATAATGTTTACTCAGCTGGCAGGTGAGCGGCTCCAGCCGGTGGCGATCAAATTACCGCCCGAACAGTTGCCTGCCCAGGTAGCGGATCGCCGCCGCCAGCCTGGCCCAGTACAGGAAGAAATCATCCGCCATCTGCTGCGTGACCGGTAGGGACACCCGCTCGACCTTATGGCCCTGCGCTGCACACACCGCGGCCACCCGTTCGACCGCAGCGACCACTTCCGGATCGCAGGCGCCGGCCACCGGGTGCCGGACGCTGAGTCCGATGCGCAGGCGCCGGGAGGCGGGCGCGGTAACGTGACCGATGGCGGGCAGGGTCGGCACCGGGCAGTGCCGCTCGGCCTGGGCATAAAACGCGGCCGTATCCCTCACCGTGCGGCTCACCACCCCCTCGGTGAGCAGATTGATCGGCAGTTTCGCCGCCGCCGCGATGGTGGGCAGGCGACCGCGGGTGGGTTTCAGGCCCACCACGCCGCAACAGGCGGCGGGAATACGGATGGAGCCGCCGCCATCGTTGGCATGGGCGATGGGCACCACCCCGGCGGCGACCAGCGCAGCGGAACCGCCGGAGGACCCACCGCTGGAATGGGCGGTACTCCAGGGGTTACAGGTGGCCGGGCTGTGGCCCGGCTCGGTGGTGGCGGTGAGGCCGAATTCGGGCAAGGACGATTTGGCGATGGGGATGAGGCCCGTCGCCCGGAACACCCGGGTGAATGCGCTGTCGGCGGCCACCGGTGCGGCAGAGGTGCCGCGGGATCCGTGACGGGTGGGCGATCCGGCGAGGTCCGTATTGTCCTTGATCAGGGACGGCACGCCCGCTAAGAGTCCCGCAGGCGCGGCGGCTGACAGGACCGCGGCTTCGGCCAGCGCCTGCTCGAAGCGCTCACACACCACGGCGTGCAGCAGCGGGTCCACTGCGCGCAGCCGCGCGATGGCGGCGTTGACCGCCTCCACCGCACTGAAATCGCCCGCAGCGATGCGGCCGCTGATCGAAACAGCATCGAGTTCGCCGAGTACATCACTGCTTGTCGCCAGGACCTGCATCGCCCGCGGCTCCCTGTTCTCTGTTAAAGTGCACATAGGGTACAGGCAGAAGCAGGAGGCACAAAACCCTCTATTGCCAGGAGGGACCTCGCTCAAGACAGCCAGGGAAAAGTGTGATGCCGCCGGGCCTGGCGCCCGGGGCCATCAGATTGGCGTACAGGGCCATACCAGCGCTCGTTTCCCGGGGGGATACTGGCGACGACAGAAAGCCAAAGGCAGAACCCGTGAAATTATTACCCAGTGATGTGCTTACAATCCTCGCCCTGTATGTTCTGGTGCACTGCTCCGTTTACCTGTGGTACCAGACCAGGCGGCAGAGAAGCGATGCGCGCCGACAGAGCATGCCCGCACCCGGTTCAACCGTTGGGACAGACACACCCGGGCGCCGGCGGGTCGCATCCGGCATTCACCACAGCGAGCACCGCAAGCGAGCCCTGGTGCGAATAGCGATGGCCCTCGCCGCCCTGACCCTGGCCGGCACTGTCATCTCCTCTATCGGGGGCCAGGGTTAGGGTCCCTGACCGTGAAATTTACCGTGCAAACAGGCGCGCGCGGCGGCCAGCAATAATGCCGAAATAGCGGTTGACCGCCCCCCCCTCGGTCATTAATATACGCGACCTCTGGTTAACGCCATTCCGCCTTAGCTCAGTTGGTAGAGCAATTGACTGTTAATCAATGGGTCGCTGGTTCGAGCCCAGCAGGCGGAGCCATTTTACAGAACAGCAAGGGGTTGCAGCGATGCAACCCCTTTTTGTTGCCTGTGACACTGGCCTTCACACTGCAGGAATACCCGCCCGGCCCTTGAAAGCTTCGCAAATCTCTAATAATGTGCATAGAAGTAGCTAGCACATTGCCGGACAAAACGGCCGGCAGCATCGGGAAAACAACAAATATAGACGTGAGGTAGTATGGCTAGCCGAATTGCCACCCGCAGAACAGCCATCGCTCGAGCCATTGCCCAACACCGCGCCACACTGCTGGCTGGCGCTACCGCAACTGCCATGATGATGCCCATACTGGCGATGTCGCAGCAGCTTGAGGAAGTTCTCGTAACCGCTGAGAAACGTGTGGCTAATTTGCAGGACACCGCCCTGTCGATGCAGGTGCTAGGTACCGAGCAGATTCAAGAGCTGGGTATTTCGGGTTTTGATGACTATATTCAGTTTCTTCCCTCTGTAGCCTTCACGACTCTACGCCCGGGCATCTCCCAGGTGTATATGCGCGGCATCAACAGTGGTGGTGATGGCAACCATTCCGCCTCCATGCCCTCGGTAGGTGTGTATCTCGACGAACAACCGATCACCACGATCAACGAAGTACTCGACCTGCACATGTACGATATTGCCCAAATCGAGGCACTGGCAGGCCCGCAGGGCACGCTGTTCGGGTCCTCCAGTCAGGCGGGTACTCTTCGCATTATCACCAACAAGCCCAGCAAGGAGTTCGAGGCGAGCTATGACCTGAGCGGGATATCTGTCGAAGAGGGTGACACTGGCTATACCGGCGAAGGTATGGTCAATTTTCCCATCGGTGACTCTGCCGCCCTGCGCCTGGTGGGATGGTACGACGAGGCACCCGGCTATATTGACAACGTTCCGGCCACCCTGACGTTCGAAGGTGCCGGCGTCACCATTGATAATTATGACCTCGTGGAAGACGACTTCAACGATACCCAAACCACAGGTGGCCGTGCCCTGCTGCGCGTCGATCTCAACGAAAACTGGGCTATTACGCCTGGCATCACCTACCAGAAGTTGGACAGCAATGGCGCCTTCGACCACGACCCCGATGATTATGGCGACCTGGAGACAACAAAATTTTACGACACGTTCTATGACGAGGAATGGTACCAGGCCTCACTGACGGTGGAGGGCCGCGTGGGCGACATTGATATTGTCTACGCCGGCGCCTATCTCAATCGCAATCGTGATAGCAACTATGACTACTCCTGGTTTGCCGAGTACTATGACAATTACTACTCCACCGTTTACCTCGGCTACGATTGCTATCTATACGATAATGCAGGTAACTGTGTCGAGCCCAGCCAGTACGTCGACCAGGACGAGCGCTGGACGCGCGACAGCCAGGAAATTCGTCTGCAATCCCAGGAGGGCCGACTGCGCTGGATCACCGGCTTTTTCTACCAGAACCAGGAACACGATTTTGATCTGCAGTATATTTCACCCGAATTAGGCACGGATTTCTCACTGATTCCCGATGGACATACGGCGTGGCAGACCGACCAGACCCGTAAAGACAAAGAGCATGCCGTATTTGGCGAAATCAGCTATGACATTACTGATGCGATCACTGTCCTTGGTGGCGCACGCTACTACAATTATAAAAATAGCCTGTTTGGCTTCAACGGCTGGTATGGCCGCTGTACCGGCTTCTATGACGCGGACGGCAACTTTGTAGAGGACCGGGAAAATGGCAGTCTGCAGTTCCCCTGCTACAACACGGGCGTGCTCGATGACTCCACCAGCAATGACGACGTTATCGGCAAGGCAAATGTCAGCTACGACATCGACGACAACAAGCTGGTCTATTTCACCTGGTCAGAAGGCTTCCGCCCGGGTGGTGTCAACCGTGCCAATGAAGGTTTTTCCTATGCCGAGGACAGCGTCACCAACTGGGAGGTCGGCTGGAAAACCACCTGGATGGACAACCGTCTGCGTTTCAACGGCGCATTCTATTACATGGAGTGGCAAGACTTTCAATACAACTCGCTGACCTTTGGTGAGGGGGTTCCGCTGACGATTATCAATAACGCCGGTCAGGCCGAGGTGTATGGCAGCGAGTTCGATATGGACTACGCGCTCACCGATGAGTTCACGTTCTCGTTTTCCGGTTCCTATAACGATGCAGAAACCACGGACGTCATTGAACTGTCGGCCGGCGACATCCCCGAGGGCACTGCAATGCCATACACTCCCGAGTGGCAACTGAGCTCCATTCTCCGTTATGACACACAATTCGGTGAATACGGTGCCTATGCCCAGGGCGCGGTATCCTATAGCGATGGCTTCAGTACCGACTTGCGGCCTGAGTTCGCGCAAGATACGGATTCCTACAGCCTTGTTAACCTGGCGATTGGTATCACCCGGGACAACTGGCACGTGGATCTTTTTCTCGACAATGCCACGGATGAGCGGGCAGAGCTGGGTAATGTTGTACCCGAGAACCCGAGCGGCTACTACAGCAAGTCAGGCACGTACTACGTTACCAACCAGCCGCGGAGCATCAGCTTGCGCTTCGGCCAGAAGTTCTGATTTGAGCTGAAACGCTTGGCTGTATACCGTGTCACATAGCTGCGGCAGAATCATCCTTCCGCAGCTTTTTTTACTCGGAATCCCGCGCCCGATTCCATTGCATGATGCCGGCAGTGACCGCAGTAATTAGAATCTATCCATGCATACATCCGCTGCGAACACTATCGAGCAACGCCAGAAAGCTCTGCACCGGGCTGGCCAGTCACTCGCCTCGAGACCGGCTCAATCCCTCGCTGAGGTGGAGGCCCTGCTAAGCGAAGATCCAAATAATGTAACGGCGGCACAGATCAAGGGCTCTGCCCTGAGACTATTAGGGCGAACCGGGGAGGCGCTGGCGACACTCTCGGCATTGAAGGAAAAGATGCCAGGGCGCGCCGTGCTGTATCACGAGTTGGGTCTCTGCTTTGGTGCCCTGGGCGACAATCAACAGTCAGTAAAACACCTGCGCAAAGCGCTTGAGCTGAAACCTGACTTCAGCGCGGCATGGCTGGCCTTATCCAACCAGCTGGACTCCCAGGGCGATCAGGCCGGCAGCCAGGCGGCGCTGGAGCGCCACCTGCAGACCTCAACCCGGCATCCCGAATTGATTCAGGCAGCACGCCATTTGCAAGCGGGCAAACTGGGCCAGGCCGAGCCGATTATCAAGGATGTCCTGAAGAAACACCCCGAGGATGTCTCTGCAATACGCATGCTGGCCGACCTCGCTATCCGCCTGGATCGATTCCATGATGCCAGAAACCTGCTCGAGCGCTGCCTGGAACTGGCGCCTGACTTCACCCTGGCGCGGCAAAACTACGCGTCGGTCCTGCGGCGCCTGCATGAGCTGCCCGAAGCCATGCACGAGATCGAAACGCTGCTGCGGGAAGACCCGGCAAACCCGCGCTACCTCATTCTCAAAGCCTCGGTCCTGACGCAGTTGGGCAAGCACGCAGCCGCCGTGGACATCTTCGAGGGAGTGATCAAGGACTACCCCAACCAGTTTGCCGCGCAAATGAGTTATGGCCACAACCTGAAAACCCTGGGTAGGGTTGACGAAGCCATCAGCGCCTATCGCCGCACAGTGGAAATCTCCCCCACCACGGGCGAAGCCTACTGGAGTCTTGCCAACCTCAAGACCTTTCGCTTCAGCGACGAGGATGTCAGCAACATGCGAGCCGCCGTGACCTCCGGTGGCGGCGACGCCGACGACCAGAGTCACCTCGCCTTCGCCCTCGGCAAGGCGCTGGAGGACCGGGGCGAGTACGACGAATCGTTCAAGTTTTACCGCCGCGGCAATGAGATTCGTCGCATCGAGCATAGTTACGACCCCAGGCGCAATATGTACAACGCCGTGCGCCAGGTAAAAACCTGCACGGCAGAATTATTCGCCGCCCGCTCGGGCGCGGGCTGCCAGGCGCCCGACCCGATCTTTGTGGTGGGCCTGCCTCGCGCCGGCTCCACCTTGCTGGAGCAGATACTGGCCAGCCATTCGATGGTGGAGGGAACCACCGAACTGCCGGACATCATCGCACTCTCACGGCTACTGGCCGGAGATCGGAAGGCCAATCCATCTGGCCTGTACCCGGAAATACTCAGGGAGCTGGCCCCGGCCCGGCTGCGCGAACTGGGGGAGAGCTATCTCGAATCGACTCGAGTACATCGCTCGGCGCTGCCCTTTTTCATCGACAAAATGCCCAACAATTGGCTGCATGTAGGGCTGATACACCTGATTCTGCCCAACGCCAAAATCATCGATGCCCGCCGCCATCCAATGGCGGGCTGTTTCGCCTGCTACAAGCAGTTGTTCGCCCGCGGGCAGACTTTCACCTATGACCTGACCGCGGTCGGCCATTACTACCGCAACTACATCAAGGTGATGGACCACTGGGACGAGGTGCTACCGGGCAAAGTACTGCACGTGCAGTACGAGGATATGGTGGCTGACTCGGAAACCCAAATCCGCCGCGTCCTGGAGCACTGCAAGCTCCCCTTCGAAGAGCAGTGCCTGCGCTTTTACGAAACCGAGCGCGCGGTTCGCACCCCCAGCTCAGAGCAGGTACGCCAGCCCATTTTCCAGGAGGGCCTGGAGCAATGGCGGAACTACGAGGCACACCTCGATCCTCTCAAAAAGGCACTGGGGCCGCTGCTCGAACGCTATGCCATCAATCGTGAGGAGGCGCTCGCGGTAAAGCCTTTCCCTGCACGCTCCGTCCTGACGAAAGAGGTGCGGTAGGTGCGTCCCCGCCACAGCCAAAAAAGAGCACTTCTGTTTCCACAATTCTCTGCTATCCTAGCCCCGCTTAACCACCTAACAGGTTTGCGCGGGTGTAGTTCAATGGCAGAACGGCAGCTTCCCAAGCTGCATACGGGAGTTCGATTCTCCTCACCCGCTCCACACAGACAATAAGATAGGTCCCCCGGTATGAAAATCCTGTACTTCAAACTCAGGGCTGTCGTGGTCACCTGGCTGATGCGCCTGCTGCCACGCAATCCGCCCATTGTCTACAAGGGCATCAATTCGGCACTGACCCTGTGCGAGCAGGTGGCCGTGCTGGGCTATACCAAGGTGCTGCTGGTCACCGACCATTTTCTCGACAGCTCCGGCTTGCTGGACGGCATCAAGGCCACCCTGCAAAAAACTGGGGTTGAGTTCCTGGTCTACGATGGCGTCCTGCCCGATCCTGCTTTCGACCAGGTCCAGGCCGGCGAAGCCATGCTAAGGAGCGGTCACTGTACGGCGGTTATCGCCGTGGGTGGCGGTTCGGTGCTCGACGCGGCCAAAATGATGGCGATGTTGCACACCAATCCCGGCGACCTGAAGAGTTTCGACGGCATCCAGAAATGCAAGAAGCCCGGGCTGCCATTGTTCGCCATCCCGACCACGGCCGGGACCGGCTCCGAAATAACCCTGGCGGCCGTGATCACCGACCCGGTCACACACCGCAAGGCGCCCATCGTGGACAGCAAGATGATCCCGGGCTATATCGCCCTTGACGCCCAGATCATGAAGGGCATGCCTCCGGGCATCACTGCCGCCACCGGCATGGACGCCCTGACCCACGCAGTGGAATCCTACCTGTCGAAGGCCTCCTCCACCACTACCGAGGAGCACGCCACGGCGGCCGTGCGACTGATCTTCAAGTACCTGCAGCGTGCATTCAGGGACGGCGATGACATGGAGGCCCGGGATGGTATGGCGCTGGCGGCATTCTATGCGGGCGCCGCGTTCGGCAAGACCTCCGTGGGCTACGTCCACGGTATCGCCCACCAGCTGGGACGGGTCTGTGGCACGCCACACGGGAATGCGAATGCCATGGTCCTGCCCGAGGTACTGGCGGCCTACGGCGACTGCGTGCACCCGCGCCTTGCCAGGCTCGCAGGTGTTGCCGGGATCGGTGAACCCGGCGACAGCCAGGCGGTGCTGGCGGGCAAGTTCATCCAGGCCATTGTCGACATGCGCAGGGACATGGATCTGCCCCTGCAGCCGAAAGGCCTGAAAGCGGGCGATATTCCCGGTATTGTCGACGAGGCGATTGCCGAGGCGGGCGCACTCTACCCGGTACCCCGTTACATGTCCGAAGCGGAGCTGACCACTATCGTCAACGCCTTGCGCGCGGCGTGATCGGCAGGGTAACGTTGATCGCGAGTCGGCGTCGCAGGGGCGCGACACATAACAACGAGGGAGAGAAGTAGATGGCGACAGAGTTCAATGCAGGCAGTTTTCTCGGGCGCTGGATATTCGCGCTGGTGCTGGTGCTGGGCACCTACAACCCCACGCAATGGTGTTACTTCGACTGGGCCACGGCCGGGAGTAAGACCTTTGACCCGATCGTGGCCATTGTGGGCATCCTCCTGCTGATCGGCTGGATCATATTTATTCGCGCCACGTTTATGTCCATGGGCTGGCTGGGTATTATCCTCGGGGCCGCCCTGTTCGGCTGCATTGTCTGGTTGCTGGTGGACCAGAAGTGGCTCAGCCTGGACTCACAGGGGGACATCACCTGGGTGGCACTGGTGATCCTCTCGCTGATCCTGGCCGTGGGGATGTCCTGGTCGCATATCCGGCGGCGCATGTCGGGCCAGGTCGACGTGGATGAGAAAGACCTTTAAGGCGTGGATGGGGTCAACCTGACCCCACCCGACTATCCAGCTGGTGGCGGACCTTGCCGAACTCTTCGGCGATGACCTCCCGCAGCACCCGCAACCTCGCGCTGAGGCGCAAATCCTTGTGAGTCAGCACCCACATATCCGATTGATGGACGATACCTGCCCCGGGCACCCGCACTATTTCCGGGTCGTCGTACACCGTAAAGCACGGCATATACGCCATCCCCATTTTGTTGCGCACCGCGTCGGTCAATAGATTCAAGTCCACTATGGCGTGACGCACGGGCTGCTGCGGGAAATCGGTGAGGGCCAGCCACTCCTCTTTCTGGTCCGCCGAGCGCTTGCCAATCCAGCTCAGGTGCGAAATGTCCGAAGGGTTGTCGGGATTCAGCAGGCCCTTGTGCACGTACGTTGAAGCGGTAATCGAAGCCAGGTGGCGACCGATCAGGTACTCGGGGGGCGGCAGATTTGCCGGCATCACCCGCACCGCGATATCGGCCTCGCGGCGGCTGAGGTCGGCGGCGTCGACGCTCGAAGTGAGTTCGAGGTCGATACCGGGATACTGTTCGGCAAAACGGACGAGGCGACCGACCAGGAACCCCAGGCGGCCGGCCGGTGGCAGCGTCAGTCTTATCGTGCCCTGTAACTCCCGGTCGCCCCCGGTGATCCTGCGTTCCACCGCCATTACCAGCTCTTCCACGTGCTCCGCGGTGGGCAGTACCTGCTCACCCGCCGCGGTCATGCGGTAGCCGTCCGGGGTGCGATCAAACAAGTGCGCCTGCAGCTTGTGCTCCATTTCGTCGAGGCGCCGGGTGATGGTGGAATTGCTGACACCCAGTACCTGGGCGGCGCCGCGGGCCGAGCCCTTGCGGCTGAGGGCCAGGAACACTTTCAGGTCGTCCCAATCCATGCGGGGCTGCGCCTGGGAAAGTTCAGCCGCGGGCGTAGAAAGCGGCGAACGTATCGATAAACTCGCGTAACATTTCCCCGGGCAGGTCGTTGACGCCTGCGGCAGCCTTGCGCCCGCCCCCGGTGGGAAACTTCATGCACAGCTCGTCGGCGCCGGTCTTGTTGTTGAGAGGCGCCCTGACGGAGACCAGGTAGCAACCATTGGCCTTGGTCGTCAGCACCGCGTGCGCGCGATCGGGGTCATTGTTGGCTAGATCATTGCTGTAGACCCCGCTGACGCGACGCGCCCAGGGCTCATCCGGCATCATGAATACCGCCACGGCGGCATCCCTGTATTCCGGCGTCAGTGATTCGGCGGTGGCCATATCCTGCCTGTAGCCCTGCTCGAGCTTGCCAAAATGCGCGCGACCATGGTGCATGAAATCAAAGGGGCTGGCGTAGGGGCTCATGACCAGGAACAGTTCCGCCGGCTCAAAGTGCAGGTCCGCCAGCTTCGAACCGTAGCCATTGTAATTGATGTAAATGCCCAGGTTCTCCAGTTGCTGCAGGCGGGCTTCGTCCAGCCCCAGGGGCCTGGCGATGCGGCGCGCACTGTCCTGCAGGTTATCCCCGAAGGCACCCACCACGGCCCACTCGCGAAACGCCCCCTTGAGGTGCTCGTTTACCAGGATACTGGTGCAGACATCCGGCGCGGTATTGATCACTGCCTGCAGGCGCTCGTTCTGGGGAATGTCCCCAGCGAAGTGGTGGTCACAGTAAAACACCTGGGCACCGGCGGCGAGTGCACGCTCAAGACCGGCGCGGTTGGAGTCCAGCGACACATCCAGTACCGTGACCAGCGAACCGGCTTCCGCATCCACCTTATCGAGCAGGTTGATATCGCGTTTAACGCCGGTGATCAGTTCGGCCTCGCGCGGCTGTGCGTTGCGCAACTGGGTCAGGGCGCAAATGCCGTCGGCATCACCATTGAAGACGTCGAAATGAATCATGCGGTTTCCTCGGCTGAATCGGCAGGCTGTCAGGGCGGGCGGAAATTGATCAGGGCTTATCGGGGAACAGTTCCTTCACGTTGGAGACGACCGCGGGCACTGCCGCAGCAGTCTGCAAGGCCGCGGCACCCTGTTTTTTCCACAGGTGGTCATAACGTACTTCGTCACCGGCAAAGCCGCTGACGGCGGTGTTGAGCACCGAGGTAATCCCGGCACAGTCCATGGCGTCGCAGTAGCGCACCAGATCCTGCAGCAGTTTATTCATCCTGCCGTAGGAGAGGCACTCCTCCTCCGCCCGCATGATCATGGGGTGGCCGGTACCCGTGACGTTACTGCCGAGCAACAGTTCCTCGTGCAGCTTTTCGCCGGGCCGCAGGCCGATAAACTCGATGTCGATCTGCCCGCCCACGTGGTCGTCGTGGTCCATCTCATAACCGCTCAGGCGTATCATCCTGCGCGCCAGGTCAACGATGCGCACCGGCTCGCCCATGTCCAGTACGAACACATCGCCGCCGGTGCCCATGGCGCTGGCCTGCAGCACCAGCTGGGCCGCCTCGGCAATACTCATGAAATAGCGCGAAACCTCCGGGTGGGTCACGGTAACCGGGCCGCCGCTGGCGATCTGTTCTCGAAACAGCGGCACCACTGATCCGGATGAACCCAGTACATTGCCGAAGCGCACCATGCAAAAGCGGGTCTTGGTCTCCTGCTGGGCAAGGCCCTGCAGGATCATTTCCGCAAAACGCTTGGAGGCGCCCATGACATTGGTCGGCCGCACTGCCTTGTCGGTGGACACCAGCACGAAAGTCTCCACCCCGACCTTGCGGGCGGCCTCAGCGGCGTACCAGGTGCCGAATACGTTGTTGGCCACACCCTCGGCAATATTGTGCTCAACCATGGGCACATGCTTGTAGGCCGCGGCATGGTAGACCGACTGCACACTGAAAGTGCGGTAAATACTCTCCAGCCGTCGCTGGTCCTGCACTGATCCCAGCAGCGCCACCAGCTCCACCTCCCGGGAGGACCCCGCCATCAGGTCACCCAGTTCCCGCTCGATGTTGTACAGGGCATATTCCGAATTATCGAACAGCACCAGCGTGCGCGGCCCGGACAACAGGATCTGTCGGCACAGCTCGGAGCCGATGGATCCGCCCGCACCTGTCACCATCACCACCTTGTCGGTGATGCAACGATCGATGAGCTCGGGATGCGGGGGTACGGCATCCCGGCCCAGCAGATCATCCAGGCTGATATCCTGGATCTGGTTGACACTTGCCCGCCCGGACACCAGCTCATTAATCCGGGGGATAGTACGCACGTAAACCGGCAGGCCGACGAGGGAGTTGATGATTTGCTTGCGCCTCTCCTGTGAGGCGGAGGGAATGGCGAGCAATACCTGGGTGATATCATGTTGGGCAATCAATTGCTCGAGTTCGCTCGGATGCGCCACCTGTACGCCGTTGATGACCGAGTGCAGCAGGTTGCTGTCATCGTCCACAAAAACCACGACCCGGTACTGGTCACCCTGG
>Ga0105097_10000662_pt1 | contig 15866 bp, 13 predicted proteins | sample PPLLak12cMay2015_FD_87035 | JGI IMG/M metagenome (GOLD analysis project Ga0105097, IMG submission 87035) | Freshwater sediment microbial communities from Prairie Pothole Lake near Jamestown, North Dakota, USA - PPLs Lake P7 Core (1) Depth... | ecosystem: Environmental > Aquatic > Freshwater >... | reverse complement strand
TTGGCAAGCGCCGGAGTGTAACCGGGACCGGCGGGAGGCGTCCCTTGGCCTAAGAAGTCCTGAGTCCCAAATTCCTCCGGGGCTTCCGATTCGGGGGCGCGCGTTGCAGCCAAGTCTTGGTTCATAGCCTTGGCGAGGGCGAGCATGTCGGCATCGCCGGACGCCTTCGCCTTCCGCATCGTTTCCTCGATCAGCGACATGGCTTCCTGACTGCCGGCGGGTTCACGCGGGATGCCGAGGACTTTGCTGCCCGCACCAGCGACGAGGCGCCCAAGGCCACGGCGGAACCCGGTGCGCGCGGCGTTCTCAGCCGCGATGCCCTCGGGCGATTGGAACAGCGTTGGCAGGACACGGTTTCTTTCACCGCGTTGCAGGGTGCCACCAGCGGCGCCAGCCTCGGGTGACTCATGCCGGACCAGCTTGGTCAGCCCCTCGCGCTCCTTCTGTGCGGCATCGACGACATCGGGATCGCTCCAGAAGCCGCCGTAGGTGCCGATGATGGTGTCGAGGTCACGCATCCGTTGCAGCACCTGCTTCGGGTCTTTCTTGTCGTACTCCTGCCCGGCGATGAACAGGTTCTCGGCGTAGCGCTGGCCCTTGGCCTTCAGTGCTTTCTTCTCCGCCTCCGGCAGGAACGAGTTCTGACCCTTCTGGATGGCATTGGCCATGGCGACCCTGACGCTGGCGGCGTCGTTCAGGTTCGGCACGTCGAGCAACTGCGCGGCCCGGGCCGTGATTTCCTGAATGCTGCCCTTGGGCAGTTCCTTCTGTGCGGTCAGGAACGCACCCTGCCATTCGGCGTCATCGACGTCTTCGAGGTCATGCCCGGCACGGATGCCCTGCTGCTTGTAGAGCCCGACTTCCTCGGCGGACAGGTTGCCGGCCTTGCCGCTGCCGGAGCCACGGCTGAGCCCGCCACCGCGCCGGGCTGCGGCGATCGTCGCCGCCCGCTCGTAGTCGCCGGCCTTCATGGCGTCGAGGATCTGGCGCTCGGTCTCGGCATCTACCTGACTGGTGATGTCCTTGACCGGCCGCTGCCGCTGGATATCCTCCTGCCGGCTCTGGTGCTCCTGCTCGCTGATCTTGACGCCGCGCTCGCGCAGGCCCAGTTCCGCCCAGTTGCGCAGGGTGCGGTCGGTGTAGTCGGCCTCGTCGAATATGCGCTTGCGCCGGTCCATGTTGATGTTGTGCTGGGCAAGCGTGAGGTCTTGCGTCATCAGCGGGCGCCGGAGGTTCCGCCGCGCCAGTGAGGCGTAGTCGTGCTGCGGCTGCATCGGCGGCGCTTTGCGCGCGAGCGTGTCGAGGACGTTGGAGTGTTCCTGATAGCGCCGCATGGTGTCGAGGGCGCCTTGCATCGTGCCGTACCGGCTCATGTGAGGCTCCTTGCTGGTGTTATTGTAGCCAAAAGTTGCTCCATGTTCAAGGTGCGGTGACGAATGCAAAGCCGTCCGTCACGTCCCATTGCAGAATGAACAACCAACCATCGTAGACGCAGCCCTTGAACTGGGTGGCGTCCGGGTCGCCCCAGCCGCCCGGCTTCACGGGCTCGTCGCACCATGATAGGTCAAACTGGTGTAGCCGCGGATCCTTGCCGAACCAGCCGGTGACGTGCCGCTCTGCCGGTACTGGCCCCTGTTCCTCATGGATGAACCACAGTTCTGCGTCGTGCCCCTCGGGCTCATGGTAGACGTAAGTGCCGCTGGGCGGATCAGGCTGAGCCACCTCCCGCGGGCGCATGTAGAATTGCGCCTTGTGCGCCAGCCCGGAGTAGATGCCAGAGACCTCCATCTGATGCCGATGCCGGTAGCGGTTTGCATCCATGACCATGGCATGGTCGCCGCCGCGGTTCCGCTCGATTCCGTACGAGTCGACGTGAGACTTGGCGTAGTTGTCGTAGAGATACCAGTTGGCGTACGGTGCCCGGTAGGACGCCTGCGCATCTGCGAGGAATGCCCAGTATTTGGCGGTGGCCCAGTCGTCCGTCTTCTGGCATGGCTCGCTGTAGTAGCCGCAACTGGTGAAATTCTGGTTTCGGTACTCGACCGACACGTAGGTCGGGCTCTTCTTCGTCCAGCGCAGCATGTTCAGCAGGTCGTACTGCTGCTTCATCCACTCCCACGAGATCGGCTTGTGCGGTTCCTCGGTGTGCCACGGCGTCGGCGGGCTACCCTTCTGCCACAGCCGGCTGCCGGCGCCAATGGCCGTCAGAATGTCGGCCTCGGTCCACATCGGCCCGGGCGTCTGCGCCGATTGCCCGGTCCAGTCGCCGTCGAGGTTGGTGTGGTTCACGTACAGCGGGATCAGTGTTGACATCAACAGATCGAAGTCGCTGCGGTAGTTGGACACGGCCCCTGCCGCGGCGCCGATCCGTAGCAGGCTGCCGGCACCGATGACTGGGAGCAGCGATGTCGCGATGCTCGCCCCGGCCGCGTTGGCGCGCTCGATGATCGCCAGCCGCAGCGCCTCGGCATACTGCCACTGCGGCGGGTGATCCACGCGATCAACCGCCCAGTCCATGCCCTCGCTTGTCCAGTTCTCGATGCTCATAACCAAACCGGCGGTTGCCCCCAGTACGTTTCGCCAACGCGGATTGCCATGACGTACGTGCCGGCCGGCATCGTCGCCGTGGCGTAAATCTGCGGCACCTTCAGCACGACGCCGGTGCGCGTGGCCGCCACGCCCGGCCCGTTCTCGTAGATGCTCGCGACGTACTCCTGCCCCGGCCCGCCAGCGGTGATCTGCGCGATGACCGGCACCGTGTCGCGGCGGTCGAGAAGATGGATGGCCTGGCCGCCTTGAAGGTTCAGCAGGCGCCAGTCGTAGCGGTTGTCGTCGCAGGTCAGGAACGCCAGCGGCACGTTGTAGTCGTCGTAGGGCGCGGTGTACTTCCAGCCGAAGATCGGGTTGGCCCAGTCGTCGCCCGGCGTCCGCGACGTCCGCTGGATGCTCACGTCGTCAACCGTGCTGTCGGCGGCGAGCCGGACCCGGAGGTAGAAGCAGTGCTGGCTGGTGTCGTACAGCTTCACGCCCGGCAGATTCGTCGTCTCATCGAAGTCATAGCTGAGCTTGGCGTCGAGGAAGATCGGGCCTGCGGTCACGCTGATCCCGGGGGCGTAGCCGGTGGCCATCCAGATGTAGCCCTCGTAGGCGCTGCGGTAGTGGAATGGGTCGAAGTCGTCGCGGCCGATGAACGTGACGATGAACGGCCACGCCATCAACTCGGCGACGATGACCTTCAGCTTGCGGATGTCGCGCTCACACTCGCTGATCCTGCCCTCGTGGTCCTTGAGGGTGTAGGTGTGGTTGCGCAGGTCGCGCTGGATGGTGCTGTCATCGAAGGGCGACACGGTGGCAACTTCTGGCACCGTCTCGGCCTTGAGTGCGTCAACTGCCGACTGAAGGCGGCGGATGTTGTCCTGGACCTCGACGACGATCCGTTGCAAGGCGGTGTTCTGGACGTCGAGCGGGGTGCTCATGCCGCCGATCCCGGCGTTGTCCTTGGTGCGCCTGAGCGTAGTGCCCATTCGTTACGACCTTGCCATGATCTCGGCGGTGGACGTGCCGATGGCGATGCGGTTGATGTTGCCGAGGCTGCGGACGCGGTAGCTCCAGAAGCGGCTGGGCGGCATCTTGGGCAGCTTCTCTGGGTGCCGGCTGGAAATCTGCCGGGTGCCGCACAGCACATTGTCCTCATTGTAGAGCAGGAGCGTGACCGGGTAGCTGTCCGCGACGATTTGAACGGCGGTCAGCGTGGTCAGTTGGCCGAAGTCGAACGGCCGGCTCTTCCACTCGAACTCTTCCACGTTCTCGACCCGGGTGAACCGGGTGACGGTGGCTTCCTTGGCACCGAGGTCGAAACGAAGGTTGTTGTTGCCGGTGAGGTTGACGATGAGGAAGACGTTGCGGTCGTTCACCCACGCCTGCATCAGGTCCGGCCGCTCCAGCGTCCACTCGTCACGGCTGAAGAACGGCTCACTGACCAGTTGCGGTGCCCCGGACCCGACGCGCATCAGGCCGTCGCGGCTGGCGTAGTAGATGGCGCCGTCGATCCGGCAGATGGAGGTCTTCACCAGCAACGGGCTCACGTTGGCCACGTCGTAGATGGCCAAGTGCGCCGGATGACTGCCGACGACCTGGAACACCTTGCCCTGCTCGCCCGTCGTCGCGTTGGCCTCGGTGAACACGATGATGCTGCCGCCGGCCAGCGCAATGGCCATGATGTTCGTCGGAAACGGCACGGCGAACTCGTCCGGGTAGGCGTGGAGGCGGTAGATGTCGGACGGCCGCAGTTCGTTGCCATAGACGATGGCAGCCCACTGGTTCGGATGGATCACGCTGCCTTCCATGGCCTCGGCGAGGGTGTCATTCGGGTAGTTGCCCCAGGCCGGGATCTGATCGGTCGGCTCTTCTTGCAGGTCGTCGTAGAACATGTCCGAGGCGACCGGCGACGAGCCAACGTCGAGCAGGCCAAACCCGTCCGGCGACGTGTTGGTGCTGCGGTAGATTTTCTGCCGCACGTAGGGCGGCACGGTTCGCGGCACGTACAGCTTGGCGATCTCACCCGGGCTGATCTCGACGATGGTGCTGGCATCTGACGGCGGACCTTCCATCTCCATGGTGTCCTCGTCGATGACCTCCGTCACGGCGTCCTCGGCATGGGCGTAGACCACAACCTCGGTGCCGGTCTCGAACTGGTAATACTCGTTTGCGGCGCCCGGGTTGTGCTTGGTCCAGCTTGTGTACGCCACAAACTCGGCGGATGCCGTGCCCTTGCCGAGCAGCAGCAGGCCGGTGTCCGGGATGTCATCGTCATCCCACTCGAAGTCGGTCAGCTTGATGTTGCCCGGCACGCCCGGCGACAGTGCGCTGCGGAGTTCGCCGCGCGCCACGCGCGCATCGACGTAGGTTCTGGCGTAGTAGTAGAAGCGCCGCGTGTTGCGGTAGTAGTTGACGCGGAAGTAGATCTGGACCTCGCCGGCCTTGAAGAACGTGACGGTGACGGAATCATCAAGGATGGTCCCGTCGATGTAGACCTCTGGCGAGCATACGGGGCCGTTCACGTCAACCAGCGACAGGTCGGCAAACGGGTAACGTGTGCCGCCCCAGGTGCTGCCGGAGTTGACGTAGTTGACCATGCTCGTCGGCCACGCGAGTTGCTTGCTGAAACTTGGCCACTGCGGCACGGTCCAGTCGAACGTCTCCGGGTATGTCCCCGACGTCTCGGGGCCGCCGCGATAGTGGCCATCGGCGGTGAACACCAACTTGTAGCACGGTCCCCACACCTTGAACAAGACACCGCGCGGCAAGGCGAACGTGGCGGTCGGGACGGTAAACGTCAGGACGAAGCCGTCCTCCTTGTACTCCGTGCGCGAGTACGTCATTGCGGCGTTGTAGATCGTGTCCTCAACCGGCCACGCAATGCCATCGTCATCGATGTAGATGGCCGTCACCCACAGGCCCAGCCACGCCGTCACCCACAGCCGCGGATCGGTGATCATCCTGACGTTGCTCTGGACCGCCGGAGCCGTCGGCTTGTCGATGCTGAGGATGTCCTGTTCAGTCAGTTGGCCGACCATCTTGCCGTCGTCGTCGTGCAGGCGCTGGAACGGGTTGGTGAAGCTCGCCGGCCGCAGCTTGCCGCTGCCGAGATCGACGTTCTTCGCCACGACGGCCGCCATCGGCGGTAGCGCCAACGGCTCAAGCCTCGGGAACAGGCCGCCCCATCGGTCATGGATGATCGCAGGCATCATGTCACCGCAATGAAGTTCTGGACCTTGAACCGCTTCTGCTTCGTGTTGTAGACGCCGCCCACCAGCGTCTTCACCAGCAGCGCGCGAATCTCATAGGCTTTGGTCTGGTCCGTCAACGCGAGGTCGTCACCGCTGAGGGTGATCCGCGTGGGATTGCCGGGCGTGGCGGACACGTTCGTCCGGCTGTTGATGACGGTGCCGGCGAGGTCGGTCAGCGTCCACGTCACGCTCGTCGGCGTGGTCAGGTCGCCGGCCGAATCACGGGCGTACACGTCGATGGCGAACACGCCTTCCTCCGGGGCGAGGACGATCAACCAGTCATCGGGATTGTTGCTCATTGCTCATCAACTCCTGTCGGGTTGCTGACACTATAGCCTGACAACGGCCACCAGACGAATATCCACTGGGCTGGCTTCACCTTGTAGTCGGTCTTCTTGCGGACGACGCCGCCTTGCTGCTCGTAGTAGAGCTTCCAGCCCCACACGAACCGGTTGCAGCGCTTGGAGTCGCCGTACTGCCGGACGGTGTTCGACATGAAGGCGTTGTCGCAGACGGTCAGGCAGTGCCCGCTGTGGCCGATGGGCCGGTTCTCGGTCAGCGGGTCGCCGCCACGCGCCACGTCGCCCTCGGGCCACAGCCCGGCATACGTGTACGAGAACGTGCCGACGGGGTTGCGCCACAACCACAGGATCATGCCGATGCGCGTCTTGTACAGCTTGGGGTGGTCACGCTGCCAGTCGCCGCCGCCGTAGAGGTCGTGGTCGTAGGTCTGGAACCAGCGCAGCCAGCCGGGCAGGAATCCGTTGCGCTCGAACAGGACCGCGAACGGCACGACGACGTAGCTGAGCAGCGTCATGCCGAAGATCGCCGGCAGCAGCTTCCACCAGCGGCGCTTGAGTTCGTTGGGGATCACAGGTGTCATGATAGTTGCATCACCATTATCGTTGTGTAGACCTCGGTCGCCTTATTCGCCGCTTGACCCATGTCCTCGCCGTTCTTACCGATATGCTGTACCTCGAAGGAGTCGCCGCCAGCGCCAACCGTGACAAGGGCCTCGACGACGCTGGCGTTTTGGACGTTGCCGCCATCGTCGGCAAACCCGCTGGTGCCATAGTAGTAGGACGGTGAGCCGGCGGGGTCTTGGCACAACCGCGCCTGGTGCCCTTCGGCTTCCATAGCCGGGCAGATGGCGCGAATCCAGTATGTGCCAACAGCCATGGACCACCGGTTGGAGCCGATGAGGGTGATGAAGGCGCTGGGGTCGTACTCGGTATTGATGTCGCGCGTGGTCCAGCTTGCGCCAAACGTTCCCGGTCCGGTGTTCTGCGACTTCTGGTCTTGGATGATGGCGACCTTGATAGTCGATGATGCCGGCAGCGCGTGGACGTGATCCCGGCGCGCTGCGGTCATCGCCGTGCCCGGCGCGGCCACGCCCAACGCCGCGGGGTTGGTCGCATCGAACAGCGGCTTGCAAGCATACGCGGTCTCGCCATTCTCGATACCGACAATGTTCATCAGCCCGGCGCCCGGCGCCGTAGCCTTGAGCAACAGTCCGTGCCGGCTGGTCGAGGCGTTCAGGTCGGTATTGTCGTCGGGCGTGCTCAGGTCGTCCAGCTTCGGCATCGCGTGGATATGGTCGCGGTGGGCGGCGTACAGCGACGTGCCCGGTCCTACCGATCCCAGGGCCGCCGGGTTGGTCGCATCGAATAGCGCCTGATAGCTCGGTGCCGTGTCGCCATTCTTCATCGCCACGACGTTGAGCAGGTTGGCAGCGGGCGCACTCGGCACGATGCCAGTCTTCAGCCAGCAGCCGGTCGTGCCGTCGTACAGCGGTATCGCGCCGTCGTTGGACGCGCCGCCGCCGTCAATGAGCGTTTGCAGCGTCAGCGCGGCCGGGTGCGACGTTCCGGCGGAGTAGTATTTGCCGGCGTATAGCGCGTCGGCAAGTGCGTCGATGTCGGTGATCGACACGTTTTCCCAAATCGAGAATTCGTCAATCATCTCTAGGCACTGGTGACTAATGGCCGGGCCAACCGTTCGCCGGCAGCCGACCGCGAAATTGGCCGGTGCCGTGATCGTGCCAACCGACGTAATGGTGCCGATGCTCACGCCGTTGACCTCGACGGTAATCGTGGTCGTCTTGCGGCAGATGAGAATGTCATACCACGTTCCGCCGGCGAACACGCCGGCCACGTCCAGCGATTTCACGCCGCCGTCGTAGACCTGCAAATAGAACCGCGACGTGCTGTAGCGGGTGCAGTATAGGCTGCCGTTGTCGCTGGCATCATATCCGGCGAAGTATGCGTTGTTGCCGCTCGCCAGTGACGCCGGCGTCTTGACGCAGAACCGCAGCGCCCAGTCCTGATTCCAGTTCATGATGTTCTCATCAATGTAGAGCGCGCTGCTGCCGTCGCCCTGCCAGCCGTTGCCGCTAACTCCGGCCGCCGTGGTCCCGGTGCCGGAGTTGGTCAGCGTCTTGCCGCCGACTGAATCGGTGCGGCCCGAGCCGGTCGCTTCCTCCATCTTCCACACGTGCGCGAGGCTGCCGCTGTATGCGTCAATCGTTTCGTCGTTGAAGCCGGTGCCAGACACATACGCCGCCACGACGCGCGGAATCATGTCATCCTTGGCGGTGTACGTCGTATCGCTGACGTCGGTCAGGTCGAGGAACGCGGACGCGCCAGCGGTCGCCTCGGCCCAGCCGGGTTCGTCCGCGCCCATGGTCAGGACGTAGCCAGCCGTGCCCTTTGCCAGCCGCGTCCACTTTGGTGTGGCGCCGGACCCGATGAGCACGTCGCCGCGGACAACCGCGGCTGCGGTAACGTCCGAGTGCGACGTGGACAGGAGCGCGTGCGCGGTGGGTGCCCACGTTGCCGGACACGCATGGGCATGGTCGCGATGGCTGAAGACCAGCGACGTGCCTGGGGCCGCCGCCGTAGATTCTGCCACAGCCGCCGGGTTAGTGGCATCCAGCGCCGTCTTCCAACTCGGCCGCAGTTCGCCGTTGTCCACCCCGAGGACATTCCGCACGTTGGCGGCAGGGATGCTAATGGCCAGTGTCGACCACTTCGGCGTCACGTTGCCGATGATGATACTGCCATCTACCACAGTGCCAGTCAGGGTATCCGAATGGCTCGCGGATAGCATGGCATGAGCCGTCGGTGCCCATGTCGCCGGCGCCCCGTGCGTATGATCTCTGCGGGCGGCCACGATTGCACTGCCAGTTGCAGCCACAGCAGATTCGGAAACGGTCGTCGGCACCGTGCCGTCGAACAACCCCTTCCAACTTGGCCGCAGTTCCCCGTTGCCGACCGCGAGAACGTTGATGTAGGTCGCGGCCGGGACGCTGATGGCCAGCCGGCTCCACTTGGGCGTGACATTCCCGATGATCGTGTCACCGTCGAGGACCGTATCGGCCAGCGTGTCGCCGTGAATCGCCGACAGCATATTGTGCGCCGCAGCAGTCCAAGTGGCTGGCGATGCGTGTTGATGATCACGGTGACTGAACACCAGCGACGTGCCCGGCGCGGCAGAGTCACCAACCCCGATGGTGGTCGGGTTGGTGCTGTCCAGCGCCGTCTTCCACGTCGGCTCCGTCTCGCCGTTGTCGATCCCGAACACGTTGCGGACGTTCGCCGCCGGTACACTGATGGCGTACCGCGTCCACTTCGGCGTTGCGCCGATGCCAACAATGACATCGCCACGAACACAGGCGGCGCTCGTTGTATCAGCGTGGGTTGCGCTCAGAAGGTTGTGCGAGGTCCAGAGCGAGTAGTCCAGGTACGTTGGCACCCCGTCGGAGTCAAATGCCGCGACCCTGGACGCTGTTCCCGTGTGGCCGCTGGAAGCCCACGCCAGATTGGAAAGCGCCGTGTGGTCGGTGGCGGTGTAGCTTCCAGCCTGCGCCAGTAGCCGGCGGTAGTCTGTCGTAGACGCCTTGGTGACGACGGCCCCATTCCGCTTCCACACGATCCGGTACAGCAACTTCGACTCAACCGCAAGCTGGGACGGCAGGGTCAGCGACTCAGGGCCGATGGCCTCGGCCTGGGCCTGCGTCGAATACTGGCCCTGTCCCATCACCATGATGACCTTGTTGGCGATGTCGTTTGACCAGTAGACCCAGGTCATGCTGTACTGTGCTGGCGAAACGTCAGCTATCGTGCCGGCGTTGTCGTACTGCGGCACGCTTGAAACGGCGTGGTAGTAGGTCGCGCCGGCCGTTGTCCACGTCCACACTCCTGACGCCCGGTACAGGATCGGTGCCGTCGTGATCGTTCCTGGCTCTACCTCGATGTCGTCGTCATACCACTCTCCACTCTCAACTTGGAAGGTTGACCCGTCGGTGGCCGCTGTCAGTGCCCCGCCAAACGCATGAGCGGCGCCGCGGGTTTCATGGAGGTACTCGTGCGTTCGGCCGTCCATCTGTATGCCGTGCCGCTCATCCTGGCAGCGCCCGGCGGTGCCATTCCAGTAGACCAGCGCCACCGGCGCCTTGTTGCCGGCCATGTCCCACGCTGCCGTTGACTCCTTGAGCACGCCGTCGGTGTCGATGTAGCAGTAGTGCAGGCCCACGTCCGTGCTGATCGTGACCGTCTGCGATGCGGTGTAGTCGTGGCGCGTGCCGGCGGTGTAGACCGAGAAGTTGCTGACCTTCGTCAGTGTCAGCAGCCGCGGCCCGGCATCATTCCAGGCCAGCGTCGTGTCAGTGACGTTGACAAAGCCCGTGGGTTCATTTCGATGGACGCACTGCACTAGGTACACCGGATCGGTCTCGGCCGCAGTGGCGGCAAACTCAAGCGCCGACGCCCCGCTGTTTACCCGGACCACGTATCCGCCGCAGCCGGCATAGCTTGCCGGGGTGTCGCTCAGTTCGAGGAACGTCGGTTGGCTCCAGACCGGGATGGCGCTGATCGCCCCGGTGCCCGTCTGGCTCAGGTACTTCTTCGTCGTCGTGGTATTACCCGCGAGCGTCGTCCACTTCGGGTCGGCGTCGCCGTAGATGATCTGGCCCAGCGCCGTACACGCCGCCGGGATGAACTGGCTGGCGTGGTAGCCGTCGAGAAGGTCGGCGTTCAGGTTCGTCACAACCGTCGTCGAGGCGATGCCGAGCGGGGCGGTCCCGGTGGCCACGGTCGAGGTCAGCACCCCGCTGTCGTCCAGCGTCCAGTACGTCGTCCCTTGGATGGCCGTCCCGTCGTTGCCATTCCAGCGGACCAGGGTGTTGTCGACGCTCGATCCCGGCCCGGTGATGCCGGTGAAGGCGCTGAACTCCAACGCCGTCTCACCCACGTTGCAGCGCAGATACTTCAGGCTCTGGCCGGCGAGGGTGGCCGGGCCGTCGCTGAGGTTGGTGACAGACCGTGTTGCGAGGTCGGCGAGGCTGCTGCCAACCTTGCTCACACTGTCCCATGGGATCGTGCTGTCGAGAACCCAAGTGTTCGCCGCTGACCGACGGGCGTAGCCGGTGCCCGACAACGCCGCCAAGGCCGTCAGGTCGGCGTCATAGGCTTGGACGTTGGTGCCGATCACCAAGCCAAGGTAGGTCCTGACCGCATCTGGCGTCTCACAGGCGCCGATGGTGTAGCCGGCCTGCCGGTACGCGAACAGCGTGAGGTTGTTGGCCCCTTGGAACACCGGCAGCGAATACTGATACCCACTGGGGCCAATCGCCGACAGGCTGGTCAGCACCGCATGGAGCGGCTGGTACGCGGTCCCAAGCCCGTCCAAGATGGTGTCGATGCCGTCCAGCGCATCCTTCACCGTGTCGCCGGGCGCTGAACTGTCGTTGTCGATGTCGCTGGCCGCGAAGTCGTCCGGCGTGTTCACCAGCAGGTAGTCCAGCGCCGCCTTGACCGTGGCCCCGGGCACGTCGCTGGTGTTGGTGATCTGCGCGTCGGTGTAGTCGCCGACGGCGGCCGTGACTACGCCAGACCGGCCGTTGAACGTCTTGACGTAGATGCCGCCGACTTCGCCCGGGTCTTCAGGGAAGGCAATCTCGCCGCCCTCACCAGGGTCCATGTCAGCCACGGGGGAGATGTCAACGGCGGGCACCGCCGGCACGACATCGAGCCCATACGGAGGACCGTCCGGGTCAGCGAGTGGCGTGGGAACGACTTCAAGGCCGCTGGTGTCGATCTCAATGTCCGGGGTGCCATCCTCATCGACCGGGCGCGGGAGCACAACCATCCCGCGCAGGTCGGCTTCAACTTCGACACCATACGGAACCACGCTCATCGTCGGCACTCATCGTTATTCAGCGGCGAACCTCAGCACGTTCGCCAGCAGTTTGGGCTGCTTCCACGGGCACTCGTCCTTCTTCAGCGGGATCGGGTAGAACTCGAAGTCGGCCTCGGTCGCCAGGAAGTCCTCGGTCTTCTGCTCGAACTCGGCGATGTTGTGCTTCGTGCGCAGCGTCTCGAACTCTTCGTCGTAGGCGCGCTGGTTGGCGATGACGTGGATGACGCGGTTCGGGCCGACGGTCTGCGTCTTCATCTTGCCCTTGTCGTCGCGCTCGGCGTGCTTCTTCACCAGCTCGTCGCGGTCCTTGACGAACGCCTTGGGCGGCTCGCAGGCCGCCTCGATGGCCTTGGCCTCGCGCTCCAGCAGTTCGAGGGTCTTGGCGACGGCGTAGGCGATCTTCGGGTCGGCCAGTTCGGCGTTGGCGGTCTCCTGCACCCGCTTGAGGGCCTCGGCAACTTCGCTGTTCTTGATCTTGATGGTCTTCATGCGCTGTCTCTCTCCGTGTTGGTGTTACCGTGTCAGATGCGGGAAAGGAACTTCTGCCGGTGGTCGGCGGCCTGTTTGAGGTTGAAGTCGTCGTTGCCCTCATCCTCGTAGGTTCGGGCGGCCATGATGTGGGCCACGGTGATGCGGAACGCCTCGGGCAAGTTGACGGTGGCGGTGGGCAGGGCGAGGTCGGTGAACGGCGCCATGGTGCCGTCGGTGGACAGGGCCAGGTCCGGCCGCAGGTCGTACAGGGTGCGGAGCGCGTCGTTCAGGATGATGAGCGCGTCGGCGGCACTGTACCGCTTTTCCTCAAGGTCGTCGTTGACCATCCCGCGCCAGCGGGTGATGATGTCGTCGCCGATCATGGGTTGGTCACAGTCGGTTGCGTGTTCACGACGCGCGGCTTCTGCTCCGCCGGCTGCCGCTGGCTGCGCTCCCCGGCGACAAAGCCGCTGATGTAGGAGATGATGGGGGCGAGGACCAGCAGGACGATCTGAAGCCATGCGCTCAGGGCGAAGTCCTTCTTCTTCATGTGGTCGGCAAGGTGGTCATCGACCTTGAACCGGATCGTGTCCATCTGCGGGAGCAGGCCGATCCTGCCGGTGTTCTCATCGACGAAGAGCAGCGCCTTCAGCTTCTTGACCTCGATGAGCACGTCCCGGCTGGCATCCCGGGCCTCGATCACCGCCTGTTGCAACGGCTCATGTGCTGGGCAGTGTTCCGGTCGCAGATACATGTCACTCATGGTTTCTTCGCCTTCAGTTGGACGGCCTTGACCAGTGCCTTGGCATCATCGCTCTGCGCCGCTTTGAGCACCGGGGCGATTTTCTCTAGCCATGCCTCGTTGCCGATGGTGGCGCGGACGGTATCGACGGAGTTGACGAGGTTGCCGGCCGCGGCTTCCACCTGCTGCTTCTGCGCCCGGGCCTGCGCCTGCCGCACCCGCTTCCAGACGGCGTAGGCGAGGACGCCGCCGAGCAGGCCGCCGAGAACCCACACGCCTTGCCTGGGGTACAGTATCAGGGTGCCGCCGGCGCCGGCCGCCAGTGCGCCGAGGATGAGCAGGTCTTCGCCCTTGTCCGAGCCCTTGATGGCGAGGTAGGCGCCCAGGATCATGCCGATCAACCCGGCGACCAGCGCCGGAATGCCGATGGCGCGCATCAGGTTCCGCGCGCGCGATTCCTCCTTCGCCCTGGCCTCGTCCGCCTCGTGCTCCCACTCCAGCTTTTTCATGGCGATCATCTGCGCCACTTCGCTGTCGGACATCGGCACGGGCTTCACCCAGCCGAGGCGGTATGGTCCGAACGGCGCCGGGATGGAACCGAGGACGGTCATCTCGTAGCGCTTCGGCGGCTCATCGGCCCTGGCGTTGCAGATCGTCCAACCGGTGATCACCATGACGGCCAGCAGCAGGGCGATGGCCTGAACCACGTCGATGGTGGTTGGCCATGGGCGCTGCATCGCTACACGCTCCAGCAGTTGATGAACACGTTGGCGAGGTTGCTGCCGCTGGCGATCCGCTTGACCTGGATGGCCTTGCCGTTGAGCTTGATGCTCGGGATCAGCAGGTCCATGTTCGCCTTCATGTAGAGCCACGTCGTCCCGGCATCCGGGCTCCACCAGCCGGCGACCGCGCCGTTCTCGACGCGCATCCCGTAGTGGCCGCGGGGCAGTGAGGTCGCGGCAATCGCCTCAACCGCAGTGTCCGCCGTGGTTGCGATGGCGGTGTTTCCGCTCGTTGCGTAGGCCATGCGTTATCTCCTGGTTCCGTGCTATGCGTTTTTGCTAACCTGTAGGGCCATTCGACTCATTTATCATCTCCCATCGGTTCTGCGTCTGCTGCGCTGACCACCGGCTGCCACTTGGCTTCGTCTTCCTTAGCCACGGTGGTTAGTTTGGCGGCGTCTGCGATGAGCGCCACGGCGACCAGTGCTGCGCTTGGCACCCGGCAGGCAAGTTCCTTCGTGTCCACTTGACGCACTGGCACGTCATAGCACTTCGTCACGCGCCGCTCTTTGGGCGTAGGACAGCGCAACAGGTCGCAGTGCCGGTCATACAGTTCCTCAGCAATTTTCATCGCCTCGGCGAAGTCCTTAGCGGGAATGATGTTCACTAGAAAGCCTCATACTGGTCGTTCAGCCACGCTTCCATGTTTTCTTTTTCGGTGGAGTCAATTGCCCCGGCCTTGTGGAAAAGGCAGGAAAAGCGCCCGGCATAATTATCGACGTTTGCGTTAGTGCCCACCACAATGCCCGTACTGATATAAGAGTTGGTTGCCCCGGTGTGCTCGTGTCCGTTTATCCGCAGGATTGAGTTGGCCGCATTGCAAACCGCGAACCCGATAATGCGATTGTTGCGGGCGGTATTGTCATTCAGCAGCAAAGCACTGCTAGGATAGGTGCGTATTCTCAAGAACGATGCCGCGTCGTCGCACCCAATGCGATGTACGTTCCACTCGCCGGCCTTTGTCACGTCAATGATGTTAAGCGCGCCGGTGCCCGTGTAGGTGTCTTTGCAAACCCATACAAGCGTCTCCGGCTCAGGCCGCGCCAATCCATTGGCGGATAGGTAGTCGTTGGCTGAGCCCAGATATAGCAACTCGGCGTTGTGTAAAGCGTCTTCCAGAACATTGCCGCTAACATCGCAAATCGCCGGCTGATTCGCGGCAGTAGAACAGGTCAGATCTGACGTGCCTATGCGGTCATGCAGCGTGGTAACGTAAGCATACCCACCGGACGCGAAGGAGGCGATGCCCGCCGTGTCTACCTTATCGCCAGCACCAAACCCGAAGTCCGCTTCGCCGTTATCGCTCGCCCTTCGAACCCGTATCACTGTGCCGGAGTCAGTGCGGGAATACTTGAACAACGTCCAAGCATGGTCAAGCGTTGCAATGTCGGCCAAGTATGTTTTGGCCGCGCCGCCTATCACCTGTCCCATTCTGCTGCCCATAGAACTACACCCGCTGAATCTTGATGGAGTAGTACAGGTCAGTGAGATTGCTGGCGCTCGACAGCACCAGCGTCAAGGTTTCACCCGCAGCCACGCGCTTCGCAGCCGCGCCCGCCGTCGTCGTGCTCTCATCAGTGGTTGCCGCAATCGCCCCGCAGTCCGTGATTGCAGTACCGTCACGCTTCAGCGCCACGGTCACGGTGCCGGCCAGCGTCTTCAGCGTGATATCAACCACGTCGAAGGCAAACTTCGCCAACTGCGAAAGGACATAGGTCTTGTCCTCCGCAGATACAATCGTGCTGCTGATTTCCTCAATCGCAGCCGCCGGCATGAATGCCGTTGCCGCCTCAACTGCGGCTGTTCCCAGTCCGAGGCTCGTGCGCGCGGTCGCAGCGTTGGCAAGGCCATCGAGATTCCCAGCCTTGGTCAAATAGTCGGTTG
>Ga0105097_10000657_pt1 | contig 15976 bp, 14 predicted proteins | sample PPLLak12cMay2015_FD_87035 | JGI IMG/M metagenome (GOLD analysis project Ga0105097, IMG submission 87035) | Freshwater sediment microbial communities from Prairie Pothole Lake near Jamestown, North Dakota, USA - PPLs Lake P7 Core (1) Depth... | ecosystem: Environmental > Aquatic > Freshwater >... | reverse complement strand
GACCTGACTCTGGCCGGCAATGAGAACAACCATCCGGGTTACCTGCGCACAGCCCACAGCGACTCTGTGCAGGGCTCTGCGGCTGCCCAGTTTGCCTGGGAGAAGCTGGGCGTCAAGAAAGCCGCCACCATTCACGATGGCAGCATCTATGCCGAGCAGCTCCAGCAGGTCTTTGCTGATGCCTTTGTGGCGCTGGGTGGTGAGATCACTTCGCAGGAGTCGGTTGACCCGCAGCAGACCGACATGAGCGGTGTTTTGACCACGATCGCGACTGGTGCCCCCGAGCTGATCTATCACCCGATCTTCATCCAGGCTGGTGCTCAGATCGTCCGCCAGGCAAGGGAAACCACTGGTCTGGAGAACACTTACCTGATGGGCGCTGATGGTATGTTCTCGCCGGATGTTGCTGAAGGGGCCGGCGATGCAATCGAAGGCGTGTTCGTCTCCAGCCCGGACTTTTCTGCCTATGGCGATGCCTACACGACCACATTTGTACCGGCATATCAGGCTAAGTTTGGCTCCGTTCCGGTTAGCATCTTCCATGCCCATGCCTATGATGCCTTCAACATGCTGTATGCCTGCATCGAGAAGGTTGCGGTGGGTGACAAGGAAGGTGGAAACTTGCTGATCGGGCGCCAGGCAATGCGCGACTGTATGTATGCGACCAAGGACTACCAGGGTCTGACCGGCAATCTGACCTGCACGCCCACCGGCGACTGCGCCGACCCGAAGATCGCCGTGTACGAATACCATGCCGGCGAGTATCCTCCCGTCAAGATCTGGCCATAACCGCCAACGTAAGCTTCGATCCAGTTAGTATGGGGGAGGGGCGAGGCTACCTCTCGCTCCTCCCTTTTTATAACCAGGAGGCCAGGTATGTTTAAGAGACGGCGTCAACGTGCGACTTTCACGGATATTGTAGTCTGGGCCATTGGTGCGGTAATTGGCATCGCAGTGATTTATGGCACCTTCGTCACATGGCGCACGGCACAGTATTCGGCAGAACAATGGATTAACCTGACCATCGATGGTCTTAAGCTTGGGGGCGTGTATGCGCTGATCGCCCTGGGTTATACGCTCGTTTATGGCATTTTGCGCATGATCAATTTCGCCCACAGCGAAGTATTCATGAGTGGGCCTTTCACTGCGGTATTTTTAGCCAAATATCTCGATAGTATCGGGTTTTATAATGATCACCCGATAATCAGTCTCATCCTAATCACGCTTTTATCCGCAACCGTAGCAGTCACCATCGCCCTTCTGCTGGAGCGCATCGCATACCGACCCCTGCGTTACGCACCTCGTCTGGTGCCCTTGATAACAGCGATTGGGGCTTCATTCTTTTTGCAGTATACCTTTCGCGGTCTGTATGGGAACGACTTGGAAGTCTACCCTAACATGGACATTTTGGACGGCACGGTTGCGATTGGCTCGATTGATGTTCCAAAAACCGATATCGTCGTCATCATATCCGCCTTTTTGATGATGTTCCTGCTGTACAGCATCGTGCAGTTTACCAAGACTGGCAAAGCGATGCGCTCGGTTTCCGAAGATAAAGAAGCTGCGGCGTTGATGGGGATTAACGTCGATCGGGTGATCGTATCGACATTTGCTTTAGGTGGCGCTTCAGCAGGTGTGGCAGGAATCCTGTATGCACTGATTTTTCATACGGCACATTTTTATATGGGTTTCATACCAGGACTGAAGGCATTTACCGCCGCGGTCCTGGGTGGGATTGGCAATGTCGTGGGCGCCTGGGTGGGAGGTACTTTGCTAGGATTAATTGAGTCGCTAGGCCCCAATCTGTTCTTGAGCGGCCTGGGAGTCCCGGCGGCCAATCAGCTAAAAGATGGGATTGCGTTTGCCATCCTGGTGCTGATCCTGATCTTCCGCCCAACCGGTATATTGGGTGAGCGCCTGAGCAAGGCGAAAGCGTGAGGGTCGAGCCATGAAAAAAGAAACCGCCTCTATCTGGAAACAAGCCTTTACCAGCGGGTTGATTGCCGGTGGTACCGCAGTCCTGGTCTCGCTGGTTGGCCTGGTAGAAGCCTTTGGGGATATCTATATCATCAGTGGCTTACTCACGCTCGGAGAGCTGATCCTCTTCGCGCCGATTTTGTTATTTGCTTACTCGGCGATCCGCCGCGTGCCAAACCAGCCCCGCAGGGTGCACTTCGGGATGAGCGCCGTGATTGGCCTGGTTGCAGGTCTTATCTTAAGCCTGCTGGTCTTGATTGGCAACCTGGTCGATCTTCGCCCGATCTTTGTCAATGCTTCTCCGGCGCTGTTTGACTACCTGACCCGCGGGGTTCCAGTTCCGCTGGGGTTAGTCGTACCCCCGTTGACCAGTCTGCTGGCCGCGTTGGCGGGTTTCGGCATTTTTATGATCCCCGAGCGTCCCCGGAAAGCAGTGATTATGGGATTGTTAGTGGTCATTTTGTTGGGGACTTTGCGGGATCAAGTCCTGCTTGCCAGTGCGGCGCAGCTCAGGCCGGTTTCGGCCGTCTTGAGGGCCGTTGTTTTTTCATCGAGCGGCCTCAAACCTCTGGGCGCGTTGATTGTCTTTTTGGTTACAGCAGGATTGTCTTACTACGGCAGCCGCAAAAAGGCTGTGGCCGTGACCAGGACTACTTCCGAGCAAAAACGGAAGCGCATCATCCTGTATAGCATTATCATGATCGTGATGCTTTTACTACCCCAGGTGCTGGGGCTCTTTTATACGGAAATCCTGGATACGGTTGGGCTTTTCATTATGATGGGCCTGGGGTTGAACATTGTAGTTGGGTTCGCCGGTTTGCTAGACCTCGGGTATGTGGCGTTTTATGCCATTGGGGCATACACCATGGGCGTGTTGACATCTGATGGGTTAGGCTTATTCAACCTGACCTTCTGGCAGGCACTCCCCATTGCGCTGGTAGTAACCTGGTTGGCAGGATTCATCCTGGGCTTGCCAGTTCTGCGCATGCGTGGCGATTACCTGGCAATCGTTACCTTGGGCTTTGGTGAGATTGTGCGCTTGTTGGTGTTGTCCGACTGGCTCAAGCCCTGGTTGGGCGGCACGCAGGGCATCCAAAGCATAGCCCAACCGCAGATCGGCTCCTTCACCTTCGATAAACTGCAATACCTGTATTACTTGATCTTGATAGGGATAGGTATCGTCGCCTTTGTCGCCTGGCGCCTTAAATCATCCCATCTGGGCCGGTCCTGGATGGCGATCCGCGAAGATGAGGATGTTGCCCAGGCAATGGGTATCAATCTGGTGTGGACCAAACTGATGGCTTTCTCCACCGGAGCGCTCTTTGCCGGTTTGGCAGGTACCCTGGGCGCGGCCAAGCTGACATCCGTCTATCCACACAGTATGACGTTTATCATCTCCATTAACGTGCTGGTGCTGATAATTATCGGCGGTATGGGCAGCATCCCCGGTGTCTTTGTTGGGGCGCTGGTGCTGATCGGTTTGCCAGGCTTGCTGACCGAGTTCGAAGATTATCGTTTGTGGTTTTATGGGTTGGCGTTGGTGTTCATGATGCTGACCAGGCCGGAAGGCTTGTGGCCAGAGGCAAGGCGCAAACTGGAGCTGCACGATGAGCAGACGACAGATCTGGTGCCAGAGCAGGACATGGCGCCCGCAGCGACCTTCAGCGAGTAGGAGGCAGTGATGGCAATTCTGAGTATTCAGAAGGTGACAAAACGGTTTGGCGGCCTGGAAGCACTCCGCCAGATCGATCTGGAAGTGAAGGAACAATCGATCCAGAGTGTAATCGGGCCAAATGGCGCCGGCAAGACCACGCTATTTAACTGCATCACTGGTTTCTACACCCCGGAGGAAGGCGATATCCTGCTGAGCGGACACTCGATTGTTGGCTACGCACCCGACCGGGTTACACACCTGGGCGTGTCGCGTACCTATCAAAATATTCGATTGTTTAAGAATATGACGGCAGTCGAGAATATCATGGTTGGCATGGAGCCCCACCTGAGCTCCAATATCATCACCAGCGTATTCCACTCCCGAGGCGAGCGGCGAGAAGAAAAAGCGGCACTAGATGAAGCATTACGCCTGCTGCGATTCATGGGATTGACTGGACAGGGTGATATGCTGGCTAAGAACCTGCCTTATGGCGCTCAGCGCCGGCTGGAGATTGGCCGGGCCCTGGCAAGTAAGCCGCAAATATTGCTGCTAGATGAACCAACAGCCGGGATGAATCCCAGCGAGACCCAGGCGATGACCGACTTGATCCGCCGCTTGCGTGACGACCTGGGAATCACGATCCTGATCATCGAGCACCAAATGCGTGTGGTGATGGGCATTTCCGAGCTGATCACCGTGTTAGATTACGGTGCGAAGATCGCTGAAGGGCTGCCTTTCGAGATCCAGCATAACCCGACGGTAATCGAAGCATACCTGGGACGGGGCAGCGCACAGGTTGCCCTGGAAGGGCATGGCCATTCCTTGCCGTCGATATCCAACCCGGCTAATCCAACTGGTCCGGCTGCTTGACGGAGTGAACAATCATGGCGATGCTGGAACTCGACAACGTTCATACGTACTACGGTAACATCCATGCCCTAAAAGGTCTCTCCATCACGGTGGAGGAAGCCGAGATCGTCAGTCTGATCGGTGGAAATGGGGCAGGAAAATCGACGACTCTTAATACGGTCAGTGGAATTTTACGGCCGCGCCAGGGTCACATCCGCTTTCTGGGTGAGGACCTGGCAGCTTATAAAGCCCATGATATCGTTACCAAAGGTATCGTCCAGGTGCCGGAGGGCCGTCGCATCTTTGGCCGCCTGACTGTGACAGAAAACCTGCAAATGGGCGCCTTTACCTTGACGGACAAAAAGCAGGTCAGTAATAACATGGAGAGAGTATTCCATTTATTCCCGCGTCTGCGAGAGCGCCGCACCCAGCTGGGTGGTACGCTTAGCGGCGGCGAGCAGCAAATGTTGGCCACTGGCCGGGCGATGATGTCGGACCCCAAGCTGCTTCTGATGGACGAGCCTTCGATGGGCCTGGCACCGGTTTTGGTGGACAGTATCTTCGAGACGATCCAGGAACTGAACCGAGCCGGCACGACTATTCTGCTGGTGGAGCAGAATGCTCGTGTGGCGCTGCAAATCGCTCACCGGGGATACGTACTGCAAACAGGTGAGATCGTCCTGAGCGGTACGGCTGAGGACCTGCGGAATAATGCCGATGTACAGAAATCGTACCTGGGCATCGAATAAACCAGAAGGACTGCAGCGCTTCTTTCGACGCGATCTGTTGTGTGTTTTGATCCGGAAATCAGGCCGGAAATAATAAATAAAGAGTGCAGGAGCAACGCATGTCGCTCCTGCACTCTTCCCATAATAAGAAAAAGGCAGTGAAAAGTTATGGATTTTCCTAAAACCAGCGATATTGTCATTATTGGCGGCGGTGTGATGGGAGCCAGCGCAGCTTATCACCTGGCGCTGCTCGGTCAGAAAAACATCCTGCTGCTGGAAAAAGAAGATTTTTATGGGCAGGGTGCAACTGGGCGCTGTGCCGGTGGTGTACGCTACCAGTTTGCCACCGATGTGAACATCCGCCTGTCTATAGAAAGCCTGCCAATGTTGGAGCGGTTCGAAGAAGAGACCGGACAGGCGATTGATTTTCGAAAGTGTGGTTACCTGTTCCTCCTGACCCGACCGGAAGATGTGCGCGTTTTTGAGAATAATGTGCGCCTGCAGCACAGCCTGGGAGTCCAGACAGATTGGGTGGGTGGGGATGACATCCGGCGCTGGCTGCCAATGATGAACCTGGAGGATGTCCTGGCAGGCACATATAATCCTCAGGATGGATTGGTTGACCCGAATGGGGTGGTGATGGGGTACATAAGCGCAGCCCAAAGGCGAGGCATCAATACCCAAACCGGTGCGGAGGTGCTGGGCATCCGGGTGGAAAAGGGGAAAGTTACCGGTGTCGAGACCAATCTGGGTCACGTGGCGACCGGCGTCGTTCTCAATGCAGCCGGACCCTGGGCGGGCCTGGTCGGTCAGATGGCGGGAGTCGAGATCCCTATTACACCGCTGCGGCGTCAGATGTTGACCACTACCCCGCTGGCCGAGATTCCGGAGGCCTTTCCTTTCGTGATTGATTTTGCCCAATCGCTGTATTTTCACCGCGAAGGGTTGGGGCTGCTGACAGGGATGTCCAATCCGGCTGAAATCCCTGGCTTTGATCAGAGTATTGACCAGGAGTGGGAACTGACCCACCTGGAGGCGGCTGCACAGCGCTTACCGCTGCTCGAAAAAGCAGGGCTGCAATCCCATTGGGCCGGGCTGTATGAAGTGACACCGGATGCGCATCCTATCTATGGGCGCACGCCAGTGGAGGGTTTTTATGTGTGCGCCGGATTTTCCGGTCATGGATTTATGCACGGGCCGGTATCCGGCAAATTAATGGCTGAGATCATGCTGACAGGTGCGGCATCTACGTTGGATGTCGGCATGCTCGACCTGGCTCGCTTCAATGAGGGAAGGTTGATTCGGGAGTACAATGTGGTCTAATACCCTTTCAACCCTGGAGATTTGATCGGATGCCGGCGGCTGAGATCATTACGATTGGGACTGAAATCCTGCTGGGCGAGATTCTCGATACCAATGCCCGCTACCTGGCGCGCAGCCTGCGAGAAGCGGGCATCGACCTTTATCGCAAGACTTCTGTAGGAGATAACGCTGTGCGTATCGCACAAGCCATCCGGCAGGCCATGGAAGGCAGCGAGATCATATTCACTACCGGCGGGCTGGGGCCGACGGTCGACGACCCGACCCGGGAAGCAGTCGCCCTGGCACTGGGAGTGGAGACGGAATTCCGCCCCGAGTTATGGGAACAAATCCAGGCTCGCTTTCGGCGTTTTGGGCGTGTACCTACAGAAAACAACCGCCGGCAGGCTTACATTCCGAAAGGTGCGCTGGGAGTGGAAAACCCGGTGGGAACTGCACCGTGTTTTATCGTGGAGCGAGGCGAGCAAACCATCCTGGCGCTACCTGGCGTGCCGCGAGAGATGGAATATCTGCTGCAGCATGCCTTCCTACCTTACCTGCGCAAGCGTTACAATCTGACGGCAGTCATTCGGACTCGCACCCTGCATACTGCTGGGGTGGGCGAGTCGCAAATTGACGACCGCATCGGCGACCTGGAGAGGCTGAGCAACCCGACGGTTGGGTTGGCAGCGCATTCGGGCCAGGTGGACATACGCATCACAGTCAAGGCAGAATCGGAGGCGCACGCCAGAGAGATGATTTTGCCGGTGGAGGCGGAGCTGCGCCAACGGCTGGGCACCTGGATTTATGGGACGGATGAAGAAACCCTCGAGCAGGTGGCGTTGCAGCATGTACAAACCAAGGGCTGGACCTTGGTAGTAGTGGAAGCCGGGCTTAATGGCGAGCTGGTGCGCCGGCTGGCGGCCGCCCAGGGGCCTTTTCATGGCGGCGAGGTGCTCTCAGAGCGACCTGCGCCGCAGGAATTAGCTGTATTCACCGGCGCTTATCGGCAGGCGCGCCAGGCAGAGGTTGGCCTGGGTGTGGCCATTTACCCATCCGGCGAAAAACAAGATGTTTGCCTGGTATTGATCACGCCCCAGGGAACGCAGACTGAGACCCGCCCCTATGGTGGTCCGGTGGAGTATGCACCCCGCTGGGCACTGCATCACAGCCTGGACATGATCCGGAATCTATAAACAATGGAGGTGTAAGTGACTCAATCAGCAGATATTCTCCTGACTAATGCGATTGTCCTGACGATGGATATCGCCTTGACAAAGTACGAGCCGGGGGCGGTGGCTGTGAAAGGCGATAAGATCCTGGCGGTCGGACCCGAAGCCGAAGTCAAAGCGGAGTTTGTCGCCCGGGAGACAATTGACTGTCGCGGGCGCGTGGTGATGCCCGGCCTGGTAAATGCTCATACCCATGTGCCGATGACCCTGCTGCGCGGCCTGGCCGACGATTTACGGTTGGATGTCTGGCTGTTGGGGTACATGATGCCGGTTGAGCGCGAGTTCGTCTCGCCGGATTTCGTGCGACTGGGTACTTCTCTGGCCTGCATGGAGCTGATCCGCTCTGGTGTGACTTGTTTTGCGGACATGTATTATCATGAGGAGCATATTGCCAAGGCTGCTGCGGATGCCGGTCTGCGGGCGGTCTGCTCGCAATCGGTGATGAAATTTCCGACTCCGGATGCGCAATCTTACGAGGAGTCGCTGGCGGCGGCGCGTGATTTCATCCAGCGCTGGAAAGGCCATCCTTTGATCGAGCCCTCCGTTGCCCCGCATGCTCCCTACACCTGTACGGAGGAAATCCTGCGCTCCACGGCCGCCCTGGCGGCCGAGTTTGACGTGCCGTTGCACACCCACCTGGCAGAAACCGCATTGGAGGTGGAAAACTCCCGCAGCGAGTATGGCATGCCGGTCATCCCTTATGCTAAAAAGCAAAACCTGTTCGACGCCAAAGTCCTGGCGGCGCACTGCGTGCATATCGATGAAGGTGAGATGCTGACGCTGCGCCACCATAAAGCAGGGGTGGCGCATAATCCTTCATCAAACCTCAAGCTGGCTTCCGGCTTTGCACCGGTCCGGAAGATGCTGGAGCTGGGTTTGAACGTGGGGATTGGCACGGATGGCCCGGCCTCCAACAACGACCTGGATATGTTCGAAGAAATCCGCCTGGCTGCTTTTGTAGCCAAAGCTGTCAGCGGCGATCCAACCGTTCTGCCGGCGCAGCAGGCGTTGACCATGGCAACCCGCCTGGGGGCTAATGCCGTGCACCTGGGCCACCTGGCGGGGACGTTGGAGCCGGGGAAACGCGCCGACCTGATTGTGGTGGATCTGTCTGCGCTATATAATTCGCCGCGCTTCACCCGCGACCCCAATGGGATATACGCCCAGCTGGTGTATACGGCCAAAGCGGTGGATGTGAAAGATGTGATGGTCAACGGTCGTTGGTTGATGCGAGATCGTGAAATCCCTCACATGGACGAAGCCGCGTTGCTAGAAGAAGCGGAAGAGTATGCTCGCCGCATCGATATATTCTTGATCGAGCGGGAAAAATCTGTTTTATCCAAACTGATTGCCATTGGCGGAGCTACGCAAGGCGAAAGTTTCGAGGTGCAGGCTAAGGTGCGTATTGATGACCCGGCGCCGGTAGTGGAAGCGATGCAGCGGCCGGAGTTTGAAATCCTGCACTACCGTCACTATCATGAATTTGATACCTACTTCCTGTTTGAGGATCCCATGCATGGGACGATCCGCTACCGTGAAGACGAGTATCTGGACGAGAAGGGTGAGGTCAACAATGTGCGCTACCGGCTGACACTGATCGGCCCAGCCCGCGAGCGCGAATTCCCCAGCGACGTGCTGCTCTCGCGTAGCCGGTTTTTGGCTCAGGCAACCCACAGCCTGCGCTTCTACCGTGAATATTTTAAGCCGGAAAAAGAAGTCGATATCGAGAAAGACCGCCTGCGCTGGCGGATTCTTTTCATGGGGACAGAATTCTTCATTAACCTAGACCAGGTCAAGAAGCCGGACATGGGATACTTCCTGGAGGTAAAAAGCCGCACCTGGAGCCGGAAAGATGCCGAGCACAAGGCGTCCCTGACGAAAGAGCTGATCGCAGCGCTGGGTATCACGGAGCAAGCCAGCATCCCGAAAGATTATCTGGAAATGGTCGCCGACTGATGGACCCGGCGCTGGATTTCGCCATCCAACTGGCGCGCCAGGCAGGGCAGTTCCTTTCCAGCCGGTTTTTCGCGCCGGATAACGAAACGCGCCTGAAACCGGATCACTCGGTGGTAACCGAGGCCGATGTGGCGGCAGACCGGATGATCTGTGATGCTATCCAGGCTGCCTATCCGGAGGATCTTTACCTGAGCGAGGAACTGCACCCAGCGCTGGAGGGCTTGCAAGGAGAGTCTGCGCCAGCGATCTGGGTGGTAGACCCGCTGGATGGCACAACGAACTTCAGCCTGGGTTTGCCGATTTGGGGTGTACTGCTTTGCCGGCTGATATCTGGGAGGCCGGATGTAGCGGCTCTATATTTCCCATTGCTGGATGAGCTGTATACGGCGCAACGCGGCTTGGGGGCATTCTTGAATGGGGAGAAGCTATGGTTGCCGGAGCAAGGGAAGAGACGACCGGTCTCGTTTTTCGCCTGCTGTTCGCGCACCTTCCGCCATTATCAGGTGAATATCCCCTTCAAACCGCGCATCCTGGGCTCGGCTGCTTATAATGTGTGCTGTGTAGCCCGTTCGATCGCCATATTGAGCTTTGATGTATCTCCAAAAATTTGGGATATTGCGGGGGCCTGGCTGCTCCTGGAAGAAGCCGGGGGTTCGATCCAGACCTTTGACGGCAGCCAACCATTCCCGGTCAAGGCGGGCCAGGCCTATGCGGAGATGAATTTCCCGGTTCTGGCTGGGGCGACGCCGGAATTGATTTCCAGATGGCAGCGGGAGATTCAACCGAAACCTAATTAACCAGCTGGCAATTTGATGCAAGTTGGCAATCAATCTATCAATAGAGGAATAATATGGAATATCGATTTTTAGGAAGATCAGGTTTGAAAATATCCGCCCTTTCTTTGGGCGCCTGGATCACATACGGCGGGCAGGTGGGTGAAGAGGTAGCTACCCAATGCATGCAGGCCGCTTATGAAGCCGGGGTCAATTTTTTTGATAACGCAGAGGCTTACGCAGGGGGCAGCGCTGAAACTGTGATGGGAAATGTCATTAAAAAGGCTGGCTGGAAGCGCTCGGACCTGGTTATTTCAACCAAGATCTTCTGGGGCGGCAAAGGGCCGAATGATAACGGCCTGTCGCGCAAGCACCTCCTGGAGGGTGTGGATGCCTCCTTGAAGCGCTTGCAAATGGAGTATGTGGACCTGGTGTTCTGCCACCGACCAGATCTTTATACTCCCATAGAGGAAACCGTCAGAGCTATGAATCATGTGATTAACCAGGGTAAGGCCTTTTATTGGGGGACGAGCGAATGGGGTGCAACCCAAATAATGGAAGCAAACGGCATTGCCCGACGGGAGCACCTGATCCCGCCTTTGATGGAGCAGCCGGAATACAATATGTTCCACCGCCAGCGGGTGGAAGCCGAATATGCGCCGCTTTACCGAGAGATAGGGCTGGGTACTACGATCTGGAGCCCGCTTGCCAGCGGAATGCTGACCGGCAAATACAACCGGGGTATTCCTGATGGATCACGCATCACGCTTACGGGGTACGATTGGCTGCGCAAGCAATTTGAGGGCGAAGAAGCCGCTCAAAAATTAGGAAAGGTCGAGCGCCTGACACAGATAGCCGGTGAGCTGGGTTGCAGTATGGCACAGCTCGCGCTGGCCTGGTGTCTGAAAAATCCCCATGTTAGCTCCGTGATTACCGGGGCGTCACGGGCCGAGCAAGTCGATGAAAACATGAAAGCCCTAGAAGTGACTGCGCAGCTATCGGATGCCGTTATGCAGCAGATCGAGGACATTCTGCAGAACAAGCCCGAAGCGGAAGAGGATCAACGCTAAATAGCATTTGCAGATTATTCCCTTGCTGGCTATAATAAAGGCCCACAAAGGAAGGTGATTGTGACCGGTGTTTTTCAGCGTTTTAAAGGTCGTAGGAAACCAGGAGAGAGTGAAGTTGTGCAAGCGAGCCAGGAAAAGACCGTGCCGGTGAAGAAGCAGGAGCAGGAGGTGATTGGTCCGGACCAGTTCCTTGTCGGATGCGCGCAGTCGATTGGAAAGAAGCGCGATCACAATGAGGATGCCCTGTTCACGATGACGGCTACACTGTCGGTCGATGGAACCCGTAAACCGTTTGGGATTTATATCGTAGCAGATGGTATGGGCGGGCATTTGTATGGAGAGGTCGCTAGCGGGATCGCCACGCGCTCGATGGGAAGTTACCTGGTCAGCAAACTTTACCCGGCGCTGATCAATGCCGAAGCAGATTTACCCGAGGAAACCATCCAGTCGCTGATGTCGGCGGCGATTCAGGAAGCGCACCAGGCGGTATTGGAGGAAGCCCCCGGAGGCGGTACGACACTGACAGCGATGGTCGTGTTAGGGGTTTCGGTGACGATTGCCCATGTGGGTGACAGCCGCGCTTACCAGGTTGGTCGGGATGGGTCGATGAAAGCCCTGACTCGCGATCACTCACTGGTCAAGCGCCTGGTTGAACTTGGTCAAATCACCAATGAAGAAGCCTCCATTCATCCCCAGCGCAACGTGCTCTACCGGGCATTAGGTCAAGCCGAACCGGTAGAAGCGGATTTATTTACCGTCCAACCCCAGGATGCCAGACACCTGCTGTTATGCTCGGATGGCCTGTGGGGGGTCGTAGAGGAAGAGAAGATTGCCGGGTTGATCCAGGAATTTGCTGACCCCCGGCTGGCTTGCCAGAAAATGATCGAGGCGGCCAATGCGAACGGAGGGCCGGATAATATCACGGCGGTATTGATCCGGCTATCGGATTGAAGGAGGGTAATATGAACGCTACCCGAATACGAGACCGGAAAATCCTGGTGGTGGATGATGAGGAGCGCATGGTGCGCTTCATCCGTTTGAACCTGGAGCATGACGGCTTCCAGGTGTTTGAGGCTTACAACGGCACCCAGGCAGTCAACCGCATCCGCACCAATCTACCGGACTTGATTTTGTTGGATGTGATGATGCCGGATATTGACGGCTTCGAGGTGCTCAAAATTACGCGTGAGGTCAGCTCGGTGCCTGTGATTATGCTGACCGCAAAAGGGGAGGAAGATGATCGGGTACGAGGCCTGGAGCTAGGTGCGGATGACTATATCACCAAGCCGTTCAGCCCTCGCGAACTGGTCAGTCGCGTCCGGGCGGTATTGCGCCGAACAGAAACCGGCAGCAGTGACACCCATGGCCTGATCGAGGTTGACGAGCGCTTGAAGATTGACTTTGATCGGCATGAAGTCTGGGTGGATGGCGAGCTGGTGCAGCTTCGCCCGACAGAGTACCGCTTGCTTTACCACCTGGTGCAAAATGTGGGCAGGGTGCTGACTCACGACCAGTTACTCACCCGGGTTTGGGGATACGAATATCGCGATGAGCCGCACTATGTGCGCCTATACATCAACTATTTACGAAAAAAGCTAGAGAAGGATCCCGCGAACCCCAAGTACATTCTGACCGAAAGGGGCACCGGGTATCGATTTGTTGATTTTCGTCGCCAGACACTTCCTGGATCATGAGTTGTAGGCAGCCTGCTTAGAGGAAATTAAATGGAGAAAGACAGCGTGACAAAACAACGGATTTTACTGGTAGATGATCATGAAGTGGTACGTCTGGGATTAAAGGCGCTACTGGAACGTCACCCGAGTTTTGAAGTGGTGGCAGAGGCCGCTACAGCCCGGGAAGCGGTGGAGTGTGTGGAAGATTTCTCTCCGGATGTGGTCGTGATGGATATTCGCCTGCCGGGTGGGTCGGGAATAGAAGCCTGCGAAGAAATCGCATTACGCTTTCCCAGCTCAAAAGTAATCATGCTCACCTCCTATGCGGAAGACGAGATGCTTTTCTCGGCAATCCGGGCCGGCGCCTCCGGCTACGTGCTAAAACAGATTGGCGGTGAAGACCTGGTGCGGGCGATTGAGGCAGTGGGTCGCGGGGAAGCCCTGCTGGACCCGGCTGTGACGCAGCGTATTTTCCAGGAGGTGCGCAAGGCGGCCAAAGAAGAGGAAGCCTCGGCTTTTTCGTCACTCACCCAACAGGAAAAACACGTATTGCTCCTGGTATCCGAAGGCAAGACAAACCGCGAGATTGCGAAAGCCTTGTTCCTGGGGGAAGGCACCGTTCGCAATTATGTTAGCAGTATTTTATCTAAACTAGGCGTGAGCAACCGGGCAGAAGCTGCAGCTTATGCAGTTGAGCACAACCTGAAGGATTACTTATAGAATCGACAGCCGACAGCCGATCCCGCGCAAGTGCTGCGCGTGACTTCGCCGACGACCGCCAACCGAAGATCACGGTTATCCCCGGCAAGCGAAGCAGGGACATAGGGCGCGCAGGTAATGCCAGTTATAAATACCGTAATGATGGCCGTCTTCCCAGCCAATGGTGAGGGCATAGGCGCCCACGGCTTCAACGGAGGTTAACTGTGTGGCAGGTGTGTCTTCCTCAGGCATGTTAAATACCGATGGGTCGGGCTCTGCCCCCATCTTATCGTGACCGCCGCGGCACTCTGCACACGGGCAGGCATGGCGCAGTAAAGTAAATGAATAGATGCTGAAATGGCCATCCGACCAGATAATGGCCATTTCTTTTTTATTCCGGTCGGCGGTTATGTTTATGGGTCGATTGGTTTGGGTCATCCAAAGAATCCTTATATGTCACGGGTACTGGGTGGGTTGCATAAAGTCAGCCACAGCCCAGCCTTGCCTGGTTTCATCGTCGGGGTCCACCAGGTACCACCAGGTATATCCATCGGCCTCTTGAGGGCCATCTTGAACCCGGTAAACTTCGCCTTCGCTGCCCAGTGTCTTGATCTCCCCGCTCAACCCGGGAGTTGCACGTAAGCGCAGACCATCGCCGCCTGTGCCAGTTACCTGTACATACTTGCCAATGGAGAGGGCGCCCGTGGATTCTGGTGTGTCCGTTGCAGTGGGGACTGTGCTAGGCGTGGGCAGAGCCTGTGTGGCGGTGGGGGCCGGCGTAACATTCAATACCACTGAGGCAGGGGGTATAGCCTGGGTCTCGGGGCGGGTGAACCATAATAAAAGCAGTGCGCCAACAAACAAGAGGATGCCCAGGAGCAGGCCGGAGAGAAGAACGCGGGAGGTAAACAGAGAACGCAGCATAGTGTTGATGAAGGTGCGCCAGCACAGATTGACAGGCGCGCTTAGATCAAGAATGAGGCCAGGGCAATAATCAAGTAGATGGCGAGAAGCTCGGCGCCTTCCAGCCAGTTGGATTCGCCGTCTTCGGAAACCAGAGCGGTGATCAACACGGCGGCGATCAAGGCCAGTAGCTCGAAGTTATTGAAGATCAGATGAAGAGGATTTCCCATAATCAGGCTGATGAACACCAGAGCAGGGGCAACAAACAGGGCAATCTGCAGGCTGGACGAGACGGCAATTTCCACGCTGAGGTCCATGTGGTTTTGCAGCGCCACTTTTACGGCAACCAGGTGTTCGGCCACGTTCCCAATCAGCGGGATCAAAATGATGCCCACAAAGAACTCGGATATCCCCAGGCTGAGCATCACCGGCTCCACTGCGCCCACCAGGAGCTCGCTCATGTAGGCGACAAATGCTGTCGAAACCAGTAGAACGATGATGGCGGTGCGGACAGACCAATGCGCATGATTGCCCTCCGGTTTGATTGTTTGCGGAGCGGGGGGTGTTTCGGAGGCTGCGCTTGCAGCCGGTGGGTGGGCAGCGCCAGCCGCGGGGTGACTGGCAGGCATAGTAGCCACGGCTGCCAACGGGCCACTCTGAGTCTTCAGGGTGTAAATCAGCCCCAAGGCGTATAGAACGATCATCACCAGGGCAACACCCAGGCTTAGGGCTTCGACTTCCAGACTTTCGGCGGGACCAATCGTTGAGCTGAACATGGAGGGGATGAGCAGCGCCAACACAGCCAGGACGAGCAGGATGGCGTTATTGCTGGCGCGTTTCTGGTTGAATACCTGGGTGCCGTGCCGAAGGCCACCGAGCAGCATCGACATGCCCAGCACCAGGAGCAAGTTTCCCAGGATGGAACCGGTAATCGAAGCGAGTACCAACTCCAGCAGCCCTTCGCGGATGGCGACAATCGTGATAATCAGCTCGGCGGCGTTGCCCAGGGTGGCATTGAGCAGACCACCGATTGCCGGGCCGGTATGGCTGGCCAGCACTTCGGTCGAAGTCCCGATGTAGCGCGCCATCGGGATCAGGCCAATGGCAGAGAGGGAAAAGACGGCCAGTGGAGGCCAATCCAGCAAGGAAGACAGGATTGCCAG
>Ga0105097_10000655_pt1 | contig 15981 bp, 29 predicted proteins | sample PPLLak12cMay2015_FD_87035 | JGI IMG/M metagenome (GOLD analysis project Ga0105097, IMG submission 87035) | Freshwater sediment microbial communities from Prairie Pothole Lake near Jamestown, North Dakota, USA - PPLs Lake P7 Core (1) Depth... | ecosystem: Environmental > Aquatic > Freshwater >... | reverse complement strand
AATTCCTGGGCGTTTTTAGTTTAATCCCTTGACAAACAGTTGATAATAGTGTATTATTATTGATAGTAAAGAAAGGGAAACGAGAATGGCTAAGGCGAAAATTGTAAAGTGTCCGGTTTGTGAAAGTCCTCGAATCATTTCAGTCAGGCATGATGGGGATTGGGGCGGGAAAAATTTAGCACTTCCTGTCAACAAGGTCGAATTATATTCCGAAGGCGATTTGGATGAGAATGGATATCCTCCGTATGGGGATATCAAGATTTTCGAATGTTTGAACTGCGGTTATGTCTGGAAGAAAGACGGGATTTTTAAGTTTCCGGGGGTGGTTCCTGTTGTCACGGTAAAAGGCGGGAGTATTTTTATTGACTTGGTTCGGGAAAAATCTCCGGATGATATTGACATTGAATTTACGAATAAATGGCTAAGCTAAAAGGGAAATAAACAATGTGGGTCACGATTATCAAAAGACTTCCGATCGAGAATCCTCCTCCGCTGTTATCGATGTTTTGGGCTGTTCCGTGGCCTGATGACAAATACAGCGAGGAAGTATATTGCAATAATTGCGAAGAGCTTGTTGAAATCAGGTCTAACGATTTTATGGCGAAGAAAAAGAATATTTCCGGTCGAGGATGGCGACAGGTAAAGTACAGCGAATTAGAAGATTTGGGGGTAGTTTGGAACAGCGGGTTTGGATATTTTCCAAGAGATTCGGACGTAAGATGTGGGTGCGAAGAAAATCCGATTGTTCAGAGTAAAGATAATTCGCACCTTTACACGAAGCAATCGTCTGCATTCAGGATGAGGGAGCATAATTGGGCGGGGGCGATCAAGATTGTTCATGCGGGAAGAGATGTAAGGGTATTTCCGGATGAATATAATAGAACAAATCCGGATAAAATGCGATTGACACTTGAAGCCTACGAATTGGTACATGAAGATGCTCCGCTGGCTGAGGTTGCGAAAAGGATTTTGGAGACGGAAGAAAAAGTATTATACGAATTTGCTTTAGTTGAAGGGGCTGATGAAAATCTTGCGATGGCGATTGCGACTGGCAAGAATATTTCGGAAGATGAGATCGAGCCGGACGAGTTTCCGGCGATTGGATGGTATAAATTAATTCCTGAGTACCAGGGAGTTTTCGGGAATGGATGAAACAGTAACCAATGTTTGGGCTGAAAGGATAAAGAGCTTTGCGGTCGGATGTGCAGTAATCTGTATTCCATTGGCTTTATTTATCGGGGCCTTGTATTGGATTGCGGGAATATTCAGAATTACGGTTGGGGCTGCTTTTGTCTACGTTAGCCTTGTGTTTATCGTATTCATTGCAATCGGATCAGTTTATAAGTTTGGGGAGTTTATTCGTGGAAAATAGTCAATGGGTAAATGTTAGGGATAATGTTCCTAAAGATCGTAGGGTATTAGGGTTTGACGTATTCTACGGAGTAATAGGCGAGGCGTTTTGGAATGGAGAACGGTTAGTATTCTGCGGGGAACAAAAGGATGATTGCTGTATATTATTTTGGATGCCGTTACCTGAACCTCCGGAGAAAGAAAATGACGGACAATAAACCGCTTTGGACAAAATATGATTTAAGCATTAATGGTCATTTTATTCAATCAATCAGGTATTTTTGTTCTAGCAGAGAAGTTCAAGATTACATAGACTTAGTTAGCGAAGCGCATGACAGTGTTGCTCAGTACTGGGAAGCATTCGGTGGAAAAGTATATGATTATTATGAAACACTGAAGTTTTCCAATCCGATTGTTCTTGAGAAAATTTTAGATTGGAATAATACGCTTGATGGAAGAATCGCAGAATATAAAGCAAAAGTAGACAATTACACTTGTCTGATATGGAATCCGAAAATAAAAGATTATGTTTCAACAAAGATGAAGGATTTGAAAAATGAGTAATTGGCAGAAAATGGATCATGCGCCGAAGGATGTTCCTATTCTCGTGGTTGAGGATGGGGAGATTTATATTGTCGAGCATCAGAACGGGTATCTTATTGACAGAGAGTCTTGGGTAGTGCAGCATTCTTATGATAGTGAATGGATGGAAGATAAGGTTCTTTATCATCCTGAATTTTGGATGCCGTTACCTGCGCTTCCTGACAAAGAAGAATTATCGAGTGATGGTTACTGCACCTGGACTTTCAATTCGTACAGCGGTTATTATTGCGAAGACGATCATTGGAATACTTCTTGCGGTCAAAGTTATGTAATGATCGAAGGGACTCCGAGAGAAAACGATTATAAATTCTGTCCAGCTTGCGGGAAAGAATTGGTTGAAGTTGTTATTCCATTTGATGAAGGCGAGGATGGTAAATGACGAAAGTTCCTTACGTGCATAGCGGGTATGATCGAATAAAAGATGACGACTATAAAACCGTTGACAAACGGTGTATTTACGGATTCTTGGAACACTTCAAGCCGGAAGGATTGTGCGTTGATGTTTGCGCTCCGTCTGGAAGCGGAATCGTAGATACTTTGTTAGAAAAGGGATATGAGGCGGTTGGGCTTGATGATGCTTTTCGGGACGGGTTCGAAGCGGATTGGATCATTACAAATCCGCCTTATAAACGTCCTATGGTGGATGAAATTATTTACCGGCAGATAGCACGGATAGGCAAGGGGGAAGTTAAGGCAGTTGCTTGTCTGCTTCGTTCTAATTTCAGTTATGCGAAAAGTCGTCAGACAATGTTTCGCTACAATAGGTATTATTATGGGGGAATAAAGTTGCTGTTCAGGGCATGGTGGGTAGAAGAAGAAAAAAGGGATAGCAGAAGGAATGGACCTATTCACAACTTCACTTGGCATATCTGGAAGCCAACGTGGAATTTGATTCCGGCTGAATTATTTTCGGAAGGGAAAGAATATGACTGATATAAGGTTCCCATCTCAGTTCTGGATTATCGCTATAATTCCGTCCGCTCTTTTGGGGATATTTAACGTGTGGTTTTTATGGGATGTAAATCCATTTCTCGCTATGATAATCGGGGATGCTGTTTTTGTAATTTCTACCATTACATTGATTCTTGCGTTTTATTGTTCTTATCTAGAGTCTCTAAAACGAGATGAAAAAAACAAGATTAAATTATTGACGAATTTACTATTGTATTCGCAGCGTTTCAGACGATTTGTCTTGGATTACAAAATGCAGAAATGAAAGATCATTTGATTGATGCACGTATAGATCGAGTGAAAGAATGATAAAGATTAATGGACTTGTTCGGAAGAAAAAGGAAAAAATAAATGACAGGGATAAAGTTTCCAAAGATTGAGATTGAACCTGCTGATATGGATCGGCTAGAAAACATCGTCAAGCGTTTCGAGGATAGTTGTAATGAGATTATTCACAAGACCCATGTACTAGCAACTAACTGTGTATGGACTTATGTCGTCGATGACGAAGATGAATATTGGTCAACGTCATGCGGAGAGGAATTTGTAACTATTGAAGGCACGCCAAAAGAGAACGGGAACAACTTTTGCCCATCATGCGGAAATCCGCTTGTTGAGTTTTATCCTCAAGAAAGTGAAGATTGATAAAGATTAGACGACTTCGAAAAGGATATAGGTATCTAAGACCATATTATGACCATTGGTGCTATGTAGAAGAACACGGATTCTCCCATAGATATATTTATGATTTTGGATTCTATTTCTTCGCCGTTGTCATAGATTTTACTTTTGAGTCTTGACAAATTCGGATATTTGTTTATAATAGTACTTAGATAGTTCGACTGCCAATCGAACGTAAAATCGAAAGCTTCAAGGAAACCAGAACCATAAGAAACAACTTCCAGGATTTTCACATGGTGTTCTCGGTTTGTCCCCTGGCAAGGACGTTCCTTGAAGCACCGTAGGACATCAGGTGAAAATTTTGGAGGTTTTTTATTATGGATAATTCCACAGAAGTTGATGTTTCCCCCCTTAAAGAGCGTTCTTATTTTACGATAATTCCAAACATGATTGATAACCTGAACTTGAGTCCGTATGCGTTCAGGTTATATTTTCATATTAGAAAAGTTGCTGGCGAAGGAGGACATTGCAGCCAAAACACTTCGTCTTTGGCAAAAGTTTGTAGTATGTCAACGGGGATGGTCGTAAGCGCAAAAGACGAGTTGGAAAAGAGTGGTCTTATTATGATCGAAAAAATTTCTAACAGTCAAGGCTTTAGGACAAAAGATAAAATAACGGTCATTGATATTTGGAAAGAAAACTTTACTGAATTGTCCTTATTGAAGGAAAAAAAGAGTGAGAATAATCCCGTTGTTCATGTAGTGAACGACGTTGTTCATACAGTGAACGACTGTTGTTCATGTGGTGATACAGTTAAAGAAGAACCTATTAAAGAAGATTTAAAAGAATCTAATATTAAAATAAATTGCGAGCTAAAGCTCGCGGGAGATTCAAGTGAAGGTTTTCTTTCCGGGAGAACTGAACCGGGAGAGAATCAGGTCTGCTCCGAGACAAAGCTGAGTGTTCCGCCCCGACCAGAGCCGGAGTACGTTCCTGTTTCCGTTCCCAGGATCGGGGGATTTGGGGGGTTGGCTAAGTTGAGCCGGGAAGATTTAGAATATCAGCCGGTAAAGACAAAGACTAAGAGTCCTCAAAGTATCAGGCATGAACTTGAGGAATTCTTTTCTGGATTGACCAGTATTCCGATGGTGTCGGATTACAAAGAGCGGAATCGGTTGTGGTGGAAACCGTTGAATCAGATTTTGGGATGGTATGAAGGGGATGTTTTAAAAGCAAGCAATCTGATTCGGGATACGATTCAAGAGATGGAAGATGCGAAGTTAGTGATATCGAGTCCAAATTCCATTTTGAATAATGCCGTGAATTTGTTCAGGAAGGAGCCGAATGGAAAAGAAACTTCAAAGACTACCAAGACAAATGTAACGGGAGTCGGGAGAGAGATTCGGTATTAGAAATGGAAAATGATGATAACGATATACGAGTGTACGGACTGCATATTTTGTATAAGTTTTGGTTTTGGTTTCCGTGTTGCTTGCGGTAATGCTCAATTGCCGGCAGACGAAGTATATAAATATGCGCCAGTCGAGCAAACTGGTGACGCAAATGATTGCGATTATTTCGTAGAGGGGAATCCAACGGAATATTCAGAACATGACATAACTAAGGCGGTTGAGATGTTCGGGGACGATGTAGCTTCTTTGCGAAAATGGAACGAACAAAAGAAGTAATATTACGACTTGACAGTTATATCAAGTTGTGATAATATTCTTTTGAAAGGGAAAAGATGACGTGACGGATGCTGATTACAAATTACATTCAGAAGAAATGGAAAATGCTTTTCTTGGTTGCGTGATAATGGGGGTAAGGCCAGAAGATATTGAAGAAGTTGACGAAAGCTTTTTCTTGCTTCCAAGATCGAAAGAGATTTGGCGATCGGTTGTAGGGGTGATTAGTAAAGGGCATTCCCCTGATTATGTTACAGTTTCAAACGAATTATACGAAAATGGGAAGTTAGACTTTGTCGGGGGGAATAGTTTTCTAACGTCTCTTTTGACAGATCGATACAGCGTTCTGTATATTGACCAGTATTCTACGGTGCTGAAAGAGAAGAGATTCCGCAGACAAATTCTTGATAAAGCTAAAAGGCTTGCGAAGATTGCGCTTGATGAGTCGAATGATCCAATGGCGTTGTACGAAGATATTGATCGGGAAGAAATCAGCCTGGAGCATTCTGGAAATGGGGCGGTGCACTGGAAGGAATATTTATCGCAGGTGTACGATCAGGTTGCTGAGAGGGCGAATGATCCAAAGGATGTTTGGGGAATCCCGACCTATTTCAAGGACATTGATTTTGTGACGGGCGGGGGACAGCCGGGGGAATTCTGGCTTATATCGGGGCCACCTGGGAACGGCAAATCCATCTTAGGCGACCAGATGTCTTTGCAGAGTGCTGGCGGGGGAGTAATTGGAAGGTTCGAATACGGCAAGCAAAAGCCGTTTGTGATTTATTCTTTCGAGATGTTGGGGATGCAGGTTGCGAGGCGATTGCAGTCAGGGGTGCAGAAGATTGCTACCAGGAAGTTAAAAACTGGTGATTTGTCTCAGGATGAATGGTTTGATTTTATTTCAACTATCGAAAAGAATCAGAGAGTGCCGTTGTATATTTGTGAAGAGGGTTCTATTACGTTATCTGAATTAAGGGCAGATTTGAAACGGTTGAAAAAGAATAATGGGATAGTTGGAGCTTTGATTGATTATGTTTATCTCATGACGCCGAGTATCGGGGGGAATCGTCCTCCGTATGAAAAGGCTGAAATAATTTCTACCACTTTGAAACAGATTGCGCAGGAACTGGGAATCTGGATTATCGGGATAGAGTCAATGACTAAGACTGGGATGGATAAAGAGACTCCGGAACAGCAGGACATGAAGGGCGGTGGGGAGCAAATTCATGCGGCAGACGTGATTATGTTTGTGAATAAAGTTACTCGAAAAGAGGCGAGAAACGATTCTCAGCTAGGGATTCTCACGGATGCTGAATTAGCGAATGTTCGGAAGATTACATTCGGAAAGGGGAGAGAGTTGGAGAATGATGCAGTTACGGTTTATCTGGTGAAACAAGAAAAATGGCCTGTATTTGGAGATTATTACAGAGGATAGAATATGGAATGGATGGAATGGATCGAACTTGCTTCTAAAATAAAGGTACTTGAATTTGCCCTTGGGCTTATCTGCGGTGTAAGTATGATTCTTGTAGGAATCGGGTATGGAATTTATACTTTGATCGAGACAGTCAAGTTATCTCGACTTAAAAAGAAAAGGCAACAAGAAAGAGAAAAAAAGAATTCTGGAGGAATCTATGGAAACTAAAGAAGTTGAAACGATGCAGTACCTTGATATTACTGCACTTCCGGTTTGTGAGGAAGTCGAGGAAGTTGACGAAATTGAAGAAGAAACTGGTTTTGCTAGCTACGAGGAGTTTATTGAAGCACTTGGGGGAGTTACGAATGCCTGTATTCATGTAGTGAACAACGTGAAGACGTTTGAAGAAGCATTGAAAAAAATCCGTGAAAGTGGCGTTCTTGATCTTGAAAGGATGCGAGCGTCAATAGATTCGGATGTAATTACGCTTCCTTACCATTATGGGATGTATAACGCTGGAATTCGTTTTGCTGAGTTGCAGCCAGCCGTGCGGCAGTCAGAGGTAGAGCTTGAGACTAGCGAGAGGCTTCAGAGGAATCAGAATATTACTTACCGTCCGTTGTGCGGTCCTTCAAGATATTGGATTACTGCGCTTCATCAGGAAAATCTACCGGATTTCAAGTGGGAGTAGAAAATGGCAATTACGTCCAATATTGAATATATCGATTCTAGCCTGAATTTGGAAATTGGGTGTGATGGGTGCGAAGTTGGGGCAGATTGCTACGCCAATAAGCTTGTTTCCAGAACAGCGGGAAATTCTGGTATACCGGATAAGTTTGATCATCCGGTTATTTATCCAGAACGGGTGAAATTGGCTTCAAAGTGGTCTGATTTGACTGGAACTAAGCGAGATGGGAAAGAATGGCTAAATGGGTATCCCAGGGTAATATTCTTAAATGACATGGGGGATACATTCACTCGCTCTTTGTCAAGGGATTGGATTTGGCCTTATTTTGAGCAGTTGGGGAACACTCCGCATATCTACCTGTTGCTTACAAAGTATTCTTCACTCATGAAGAAGAGTTTGGACGAATATTGTATTCTTTCTCAGCCGTACGGGAAACCCCGTACTCTTCCGAAAAATTTTATATTCGGTGTATCTGTTACTGGAAGGAATACCACCGGAAGATTAGACGTTTTGAGAGAAATCAGCCATCAATTGAATCCCTGGCGAACATGGGTAAGTTTTGAGCCGGTATTATCGGCCATCACCCTTCCGGATGTTAGCTGGCTGGATTGGGCAGTAGTCGGCGGGATTTCGAACAGTCGCCTGAAGTCGAGTTATTCGCAGATTCTTCATCTGGTGATGGAGTTGCAAAACCAGGGCGTTCCTACGTTTTTCAAACAATGGGGAACAAAAGAGATAAATCCGTACCAGGATGATCACACGATAGGAGATGTAAAGGGCGGAAGGAAAATTTTGTCAGGATATTTGAATCGGATGTTTCCGCTTGAATTGTACGAATCTAATAAATAGTGTAATAGAAGGGGATTGCATAGAAGTTATCCCTTCTATTTCCGAATCGAGCGTTGATTTAATCATGACCGATCCGCCTTATTCTCTTGGATATGATTTCGAGAACGACAAATTATCGTATGCAGAACAGGGTGCGTTTATGGCGAAGTATTTACTTAGGATGTATCGGGTATTGAAAGATGGCGGAACTGCCTGTATCTGCATGAGTCAGGAAATGAGCCATTTTCTTTATTTTGTCGGGTTAGGGTCTGGATTTGTTTGGCAGAATGAGATTGTTTGGCACAGAGATGGGGGACAAATGCCGAAAAAGAAATTTGGCATTTGTCACGAAATTGTAATGATATTCACGAAGGGCGAAAATCATAAAACGTTCAATTTGGATGATGTTCGAGTAATGAGTAAGTATGCTGAGACGGATAAAAGATTAAACAAGGCCGGTAAAAATCCTGGTGACGTATGGTACGTTCCTGCTTTATTCGGAAGGAAACAAGAAAGAATAAAGGATGATCTTACGGGAAAGGCGATTCACCCTACTCAAAAGCCGGAAGGATTATTTATCCCGATGGTAAAGGCTTATTCGAATCCGGGTGATATTATCCTTGATTGTTTTTGCGGAACGGGAACTGTATTGAAGGTTGCGAAGGATTTCGGAAGGAATTTTATTGGGATAGACATATCTAAAAAGTATTGCAATATAGCTAGAAAAAGAATTGGAAGTTGACTATTGACAGCACTTATCAATAGTGTATAATTATCGTCAAGAAAGGGAAATCAAAGATGACGATAAATCAGGTTGCTTGTAAGGCTGTTTGGCATGGGTGCATGGACGTAATTGCAAGTGAGGGTGGGGATATGGGCGATGTTCAGGAACTTTACGAAAAGACGATTGAAGAAATGAATCAGATTCATTCCGAATCTGATTCGGTCACTTTTCTCCAAGAATCGCCTGAGCCGTTGGGATATTCTTTCGGATGGGGCGAAGTCGAAGTTTATTTTGATTTCGATGATCGGGATTGGAAGTAAAGATGGAAAAATTATCAGAATTGACTTTTTTCGTAATCGGTAAAATTGGGTATACGCCTACGGAAGCTGGCAAAAGACTTCTTGAACTAATTGATGAGTATACTAATGCGGCAATTGTGTGTGAATCGTCCGATTGGCCTACGAATGAAATGTATAAAAGAGTAGACGAGGCCAGGGACGCGATGCTTTACCATTTGTTCAGGAATTCTTTTGAATTTGCTGAAATTCGCTGATCAAGAGATAAGGAAGGTGTAAAGATGGCTAAATTAGCTGAAATCATCCTCAAGGTTCACTGGTGTTATTTTTGTTTATTGACTGGCAACAAGGTTCAGGCAAGGGTGCAGTGTTTGAATTGTCGTCAATGGTGTTGTTGGGATCATTTTGACAGTCATGTAGATTGATGTATCAATACTCTTGACAAGTTATCAATAATGAATTAGAATGAATTATATCGAATAAGAAAGGAGAAATGAATGGGAGAAGTATATACAACTGATCAAGTTAATACTAAAGTGTCAAAAAGTGCAGGCCTGCCGCCTACTCCTTGCCTTCAATGGCAGGAAGATTTTGTTCGTAAACTTTCTGCTGATCAAGAACGGAGTCTGGCTTGGGTGATGCGAACTGCGATTACTCGTTATGCTCAATCGGACGATCCTGCGGTTGTTGCGTTTCGAGAAGCAAATCCTGGTCTTATCCCTATGCCGTAAGGTGTAGGGATAAGAAATAATCAAAATTCTTTATTCTTGGCTAACAATGGCGGAAAGCCGATAGCCTAAAACACAAGGAGAAAATGAAATGAGTAAGTATGATCAAGATGCTTTGAACGAATTGGAAAATGGGGTTGCTCCTGGCGGCGAAGGGAATCTGCCGTTTGATGTAGCAATCTGGCGTGCGTTGAATGGGCAGAGTGCGCTCAAGTCTCTTTCTGCTACGCCGGTCAATGCCGTTTATTTCGGCGGATGGGCGACTGGAAAAACCGAGACTGACGAATATGCTCAGTCATCCGGGAAAGCTCCGTTGCCGTTCGGTGTGCATGAGATGGGAGAATTGGATAAGGTTTATGATGCGTACGTGACGCGCGAATTGTTTGTCGCTCCGATCGTGTCTCGCGTGTCATGGGTCAAGAAAACTGGTGCGATGCCAGTCCGTTCACCTGAATATTTTGAAGGTTCTAGCAGGCACTTTCAATGCGTTGGATTCATGGGAATTCGTTCAACTGCCGAAACGACCGAGATTGAGCCTTGGGGATTGGTGATGCTGACCGTCAAGGGAATGCAAGTAACGCATGTTCTGGACGGGATCAACAAATGGAATTCCTCAACTGCTCCTGTTCGGCGTAAGATTGCCGCAAGCGAAGGCGTGAGTAATATTCCGGCATGGGTGTTCTACATGAAAATGGGGACATTCGGACAAACGCCTAACTTCTTGAAGGTAGGAAAAGGAAACAACACTTCGATCATCACTCCTATCAGTACATATATTCCGCAGCAGATCACGGATGAATTGCTGGACAAATTGTATGTTGGTGAGGGGGTGACTGCGGTCATGGTTGATGCGAAGAAATCTGCGGCTGATTGGGCGGCTGGATGGGACAAGGCTTCACGGTCTGCTCCTGCTCCTGCTTCAGACGAAGAGCCTTCTTTCAACGAAACGGACGAAATTCCGTTTTAGAAAAAATTATTATACCGAGGACGGTTGTTTTGACGAGGGGACTTGAAGGGAGGTTAATGACCTCCCTTCTTGCATAAAAAGGGAAAATGGATACTGCAAATATTCGATTGAAGTTATTGAAGGAATGGGCGACAAAGATATCTCAGGCGTCAATGCTTGGAGTGTTCACAAAGGCTAAATTCATGCCGAATGAGATTGTACTGGTGAACGGGCCGAGGGCGGGTGCTTTGGAGATATCGGCTGGATTAAATGCGGGGAAAATGCTTGGGGGGCTTTCTGCTGATGATTATGCTTTACACCGTCAGTTTATTCCGTGGGATTTCATTGGCGATCCGGTCGTATTCATGTCTGGAAGGTTCGTAAGACTAGAAGCGGCGTGGCCGATGGGAATTTCAGATCGGGATATTCCGTTAGCTTCAATCGGTGCGAACCCAAAAGATGTTAATCGGTGGATTGCGGGAAAGACGGAAACTGGGGCGACTCTCACTTTGTCCATATCGGACACAATTCCGCATTATTTATTTGCGGGGATTACGGGGAGTGGGAAAACGGTTGCGATGCGGAGTGCAATCTATCAATTGGCAAAATTCAATCAGAACAAATTTGTTTTGATTGACGGGAAGTATGGGGATGGACTGAATATATTTTCGAATATTCCAAACCTTGTTGGGCCAGTTGTTACGAACCAGGACATTGACGAAGTCAGGAAGGCGATTGCGTGGGTCAAGGCTGAGATGATGCGGAGGTATTCATCTATTCACGAAACATTTGATCAGCTTATTTTAGTGATTGACGAAGTACAGTCTTTTGTTGATGATCAGGCGATTACGGGGATGCTGGCAGATATTATTTCTCAGGGGAGAGGGGCGAATATCCATGTATTCTTAGGAACTCAACACCCTACGGTTGAAAACGTTGGAGGGGCAAAAGTGAAGCGGAATTTATCCGGAAGGGTTGGGTTGCATGTCAACGACTGGAAAGCTAGTGAAGTTGTTGTTGGAGGGACTTCTCCGAGATTGTCCAGTTTGATGGGAGCGGGAGATGCGTATGCGATTGCGCCGAACAACACATTACGGACGCAGATTGCTTATGCAGACCGGCGGTTGATCGAGCAGATGAATATTGGGAGAAGTGATTTTGAGTGGCCGGAGTATTCGCTTGAAGATGCTTCGTATTCCGGTGCTTCATTTTCTCCAATTGAAACGGCAATTTCTATCACTCATGCGTTTGAAAGGAAGAACGGAATCAATCGTGGTGGGAGAGATTTGTTGAAGGAAAAAATTCGTTCAATGACGGGTGCGAGTATCGGGTCTCCGAAGGCTGGATCACTTCGCAATTACGGGCGAGAAGTATTCGAAGAGATAGCAAGATTGGGATACTGTATATCTGAATGCGAGGAAGAAAATGACTCTTAAGGAATATCCAATTATTTTCACGGAAGAGAATCTACGCCTTATTTTGAGAAAGAAAAAGGTACAGACCAGAAGAATCATAAAGCGATCAGATTATTATTTGAAGTGGAAAAAAGATGACTTGATGTATGTCAAAGAGCCGGTTACCAAACTTGGCGATGAATGGGTTTATAAATGGGATTATTCGATTTCGACTCGTTCTATGTTCGCTAAATGGAAGAGTCCGATTTTCATGCCGAAGAATTTAGCCAGGATTTGGCTTCAGATCAAGGATATCCGTACAGAAAAGTTGCGGGACATGAAATCGGAAGATTTCAGCGCAGAGGGAATCCCTAAAGATTTAAGTGGATTCGGGAACGAATTCGGATATTATACAAAAATATTTAGTGTGCTTTGGGATTCTATTAATTCGAAATATGGCGAAAGATGGAGCGATAATCCTTGGGTGAGAGTGATTGAATTCGGATTATACGTTCCGCTGGAAGGACTGACCGACCGTGATTCGTCATACACAATACCGTCTAATAGCTGGCTTAGATCGTGATATTTGTGTGTTTTAATTGCCAGTCAGTCGGTCAGTTTCTTGACAGATATATCAACTTGTGATAATATACTGTAAAGGGAAATTGAAATGACTGATAATATTGAATACGGATTAATCACAAAGAGAGCTGTTGTCATGTTCGAGATTCCGATTAGTTTCTTGGTGAACGGGACTAATTTGGAGATATACGAAAAAGGAACGTGGAATCTGGTAATGAGCGTTCCGCTTTCGGAAGGTGAAAGAGTCATTATCAGCGAAATAGAAAAGTTGCATGCGTTCCTTGTTAATATAACCGGTACTGTATTGGGGATTGGGTATTCGGAAGAGAAAAAATTTGCCGATATATTAGACTACTCGTATCAGATTAGGAAGATAGTAGACGGATGAAAGAGAAAATAGCATTTTGGGCCTGGATCATAGTTGCATTTTGCCTCTTATCGAGTGGATTGATTTTCTTGATTTGGAAAGTTGTCGTATCGCTTGATGCTGAAATGCTTTTAAAATGGGGAGTATTTTCTGCTTATGCGGTGCTTGTAATGCTTGTGCTTATTCCGGCTGGAATTGGAGTTGGGTATTATTTTGGAAGGACAGAGGCAAGGGGATGGCTGGCGGGAGCGGATCAGGTGATGGATAAGACGTTAGGAAGGATGATAGATTTATCATCCAGGGTGAGTAAAGAAGCGAAGCCTTCGCAGACTGTTGTATTATTTCCGGAAGGGAAAATGCCGCAGTTATCTACCAGGGCAAACTCAGAAGATGTGATTGATATATAGGAAATAAAGAATGAAGGCTTTTTCGGCAACTATTATTCGAGAACGTGCAATTCAAATTTCTAAGGCGACCTCCCCTACTGAATTTAGTGATGGGTTATGGGGTGCAATTATCGGGATATTCGATTCCGTGTTCTATAAGGTTAATTCGACTGTTGAGCCGACGAGGGAAGATCGGGCATATGCGAAGCAGTATGCGGAAACGAGCCGGTATCTTGTGTTCGGGTATTTGTTTACGGATAAGGGGCAATCTTATAAGAAGTTGCAATCAAAGGATTTGACTCCGCAGGAAAAGAACGCTGTTTATCAATGGATGAAGCCTGAAAAGGATGAAAAATCCGGAAGATGGAAGGCATCCAGGCTTGAATGGTATACGGAAGTTATTTGGCTTCATGGAAGGGCGATGATGGCAAGTGCCATGACGCAACACTCTAAGTACAAGGATTTCGGGGATATTTTGGCTGCTCAGGAAGAGATGTACAATGGTTTGTCCATAGATGGCGAAGCTGGCGGGATGCTGTTTGCGGGGATAAATCTAGGCGGGGATGTTCTTACAAACAAAGAGGGTGCTCCTGGTGTCTTTCTTGAGAAGAAATTAGCTGGTGAGGCGAATTCCTATGAAAAGCAGGTTTTTAATGGAGATTCCGAAAAAGAGATGTTAGAATTAGAAAAGAATCTCAAGAAGAACTTAGAGACTTACATTGACAAAGGGACAGAAGAGTTTATCAAGGAAGAGCAGGCTTGGGCCGAAACCGGAAAGCCGCCTAAAGATGAAGAGAAAAAAGAGCGAGATATTTTGAAGGAAATGGGATTCTAATGGATCAGGAAGAAGCGGATCGTAAAAAATTCGAATACATGAAATTTGTTGATGCGTTGAATAATGGAACGGTACAAATGACAGGCCGGTCATTAATTCAAGGCGTAATTATGGCTCACGGTTTGACTGTTGGATACACTTATTTCAAGGCGGTTTTTATTGACGAAGCGTACACTATCATCCATCCAGACCTTAGATATACTGACAGTCGATGAATATAAGGCTTTATATGGGAACAAGCCCGTACGGATAAAGAAAGAAAAGAAAAAGAGCTATGATCTTGAAGGGAAATTTTTTGAACAGATCAAAACTGCTGGATTGCGAATTCCAGAGAGACAGCATAAGGGATGGCATCCGTCAAGGCGAATGGGAAAGTATATGCCTTATCGGTGGTCTTTCGATTTTGCGATTCCGGAGTATAAGATTGCAATCGAGATCGAGGGAGGGACGATGATGATCGGAAGGCATCAGCGTCCGGCTGGATATGAGAAGGATTGTATTAAATATAACGAGGCTCAGAAATTGGGCTGGAAGGTGTATCGGTTTACGAGCGGAATGGTGACGAGTGGAAGAGCTTTAGATTTTTATCAAAAAATTTTAGAAGATTTGTAGAAAAGGAAGGAATGAGATGACTACTGTATCAGATTTATTTACTACTCTTAAAGTGCAGGAAACAGGGGAATCGTATGCGGAACGGTTGTTTGTCAGGGGGAGGTATCTAAGCTTGATGATTTTCGAAATTGCCGATGATATTTTGGCGATCTGCAAGTTTGTTCAAGAGAATCAACTTGAAATCGATTTTCTTGATGTGTATACTGAGGCAGCCAAACTCTTGGGGTTAGAATCTCCGCGCACGGTTCAGAATTATGTTGCGGTTGCAAGATTCTATTCGAAGGATACTCGGGAGATATATTCAGAGCTTCGCTATTCGCATTTCAAGTTTGCGATGGGATATGATTTTTGGCTGGATATACTCAAAGAAGCATCTGCGTACCTTGATCAGTACGGAAAACTGCCGACCAACCATTACCTTGAGGCTCTTTTCGCCAATCGGATCGAAGAAAAACAGCAGGATGACATGGATGAAATTTCAAAGCATTTTGATCTTGAGGCGGATGTTGAGATTGCGTCAATGGCTGATGATGATTTTACTGCTTTCTCAGACGATACGTCTCCTGATGAAGAATCGGAGATTCAAGTAGCGGTTAATCCAGCGCCGTATTTTGTCACTATAATTAATTCATTGAAGCACATGATCCATGTAGCAGTTTTACCGGATAAGAAACGGCAACGGGCAGAAGAGTTGGTATCTGAAATTGAATTAGTCTTGACGGAAGATGATTTTTAAGACATAATGGCGTAGCTTAGCTGTTATAGCTTAGGTTATGAAAAGCCCATGCCCCTTTCATGGGCTTTTCTATTATCACTTGACAGAGTTATCAACTTATGATACTATACTAAAATAAGAAAGGGAATCGAGTAATGAAAAATTCTAAAGGCGAAGTTATCAGCAGGGCAAATTTCTATAATAAAGTACCGAAGAAATATACCGATTTAGCGGTCGAACTTCAAAAATTTTT
>Ga0105097_10000654_pt1 | contig 15982 bp, 11 predicted proteins | sample PPLLak12cMay2015_FD_87035 | JGI IMG/M metagenome (GOLD analysis project Ga0105097, IMG submission 87035) | Freshwater sediment microbial communities from Prairie Pothole Lake near Jamestown, North Dakota, USA - PPLs Lake P7 Core (1) Depth... | ecosystem: Environmental > Aquatic > Freshwater >... | reverse complement strand
CGCCCCAGGTATCTGCGCAGACACGGGTCAGCGCCGCCGTCAGCGTCGTCTTGCCGTGGTCAACGTGCCCGATGGTTCCCACGTTCACGTGGGGCTTCTTACGCTCAAACTTTTCCTTTGCCACTTTCAATCACCTCTTGATGGGTTAGCTGATATTACTTGGTCTGGTTTTTGGAAATAATCTCTTCGGCCACATTCCTTGGGGCTTCCATGTACTTGGCAAACTCCATCGTATAGGTCGCTCGACCCTGGGTCGCTGAGCGCAGGTCCGTAGAATAACCAAACATCTCCGCCAGGGGCACCTCGGCGTCAATCACCTTGCCCATGGCATTTTCATTCATACCCAGAATCAATCCGCGACGGCGATTGAGGTCGCCCACGACGTCGCCCATGTTCTCCTCGGGCGTGACCACTTCCACCTTCATGATAGGCTCAAGCAGCACTGCACCGCCCTGCTGGGCCAGTTTCTTGGTGGCCATCGAGGCGGCGATCTTGAACGCCATCTCGTTTGAGTCCACATCGTGGAAGGAACCGTCAAACAGGGTGGCTTTCAAGCCCAGCAGGGGATAACCCGCCAGTACGCCGTTCTTCATCTGCTCTTCGATACCCTTCTGCACGGCGGGCACATACTCGCGGGGAACCGTGCCGCCAACAACCTCGTTGACAAACTCCAGCTTGTCGGCGTTGCCATCCTCGCCCGGTTGAAACCGGACCCAGACGTGACCATACTGGCCGCGACCACCCGACTGGCGGACAAACTTGCCCTCGATCTCTGCGGTGTTGCGAATAGCCTCGCGGTAAGCCACCTGGGGTTTACCGATATTCGCCTCCACGCCGAACTCGCGACGCATCCGGTCAACCAGGATATCGAGGTGCAGCTCACCCATTCCCGAGATAATGGTTTGGCCGGTCTCTTCGTCAGTCTTGACGCGGAAAGAGGGATCTTCCTGGGCCAGTTTGCCGAGGGCAACACCCATCTTCTCCTGGTCGGGCTTGGACTTGGGCTCCACCGCCACCGAGATCACCGGCTCGGGGAATTCCATACGCTCCAGTACTATCGGTTTGTCGAGGTCACACAAGGTATCGCCGGTGGTAACGTCCTTGAGACCAACCGCAGCAGCAATATCCCCCGCCAGCACTTCCTTGATTTCTTCACGGCTGTTGGCGTGCATCTGCACCATACGGCCGACCCGCTCCTTCTTCTCCTTGACGGAGTTGTATACCGCGGTGCCGCTTTGCAGCTGGCCGGAGTAGACCCGGAAGAACGTCAGTGTTCCCACGAATGGATCGGTAGCAATTTTGAAAGCAAGTGCGGAGAAAGGTTCGGAATCGCTCGCGACCCTGACTGCCGGGGTGCGGTCCGCATCCAGCAGAGTGCCTTCTATCGCCTTGACCTCTGTTGGTGAGGGCATGTACTCGATGACGGCGTCCAGCATTGCCTGCACGCCCTTGTTCTTGAAGGCTGATCCGCCAAGTACCGGCACGATTTGATTGGCCAGCGTGCGCAGGCGTATGCCCAGCTTGATTTCCTCTTCGGTCAGCTCACCACCTTCGAGGTATTTATTCATCAGTTCGTCATTACCTTCCGCGGCAGCTTCAATCAAGTACTCCCGCATTTCCTCGACTTCGTCCAGCATGTCGGCCGGAACCTCGCCATAGACAAAGGTCATGCCCTGGTCTGCCTCGTTCCAGTAGACGGCCTTGTTCTTGACCAGGTCGACAACGCCCTTGAACTCTTCCTCCGAGCCGATGGTCATCTGCAGCGGTACGGCAATGGCACCCAGGCGAGTTTTCAGCTGGCCGACCACCTTGCGAAAATCCGCGCCTGCCCGGTCCATTTTGTTTACGAAGACCATTCGCGGCACTTCGTACTTGTTAGCCTGGCGCCAGACCGTCTCGGTCTGGGGCTGCACGCCGGAGGTGCCACACAGCACAACGACGGCGCCATCCAGCACACGCAGGGAGCGCTCTACCTCAATGGTAAAGTCCACGTGGCCGGGCGTATCGATGATGTTGATACGATGATCGTCAAACTGCGCATCCATGCCCTTCCAGAAACAGGTGGTTGCAGCAGAGGTAATGGTGATTCCACGCTCCTGCTCCTGCTCCATCCAGTCCATGGTAGCGGCGCCGTCATGCACTTCACCGATCTTGTGTGACAGCCCGGTGTAAAAAAGTACGCGCTCGGTGGTCGTGGTTTTACCCGCATCCACATGGGCGCAAATGCCGATATTGCGATACCGGCTGATAGGAGTCTTACGTGCCACGATTAAATCCCCAATGACAGGTTGCTAGGCAACAGGTTAAAAACGGTAGTGGGAGAAAGCCTTGTTCGCTTCGGCCATACGGTGCACATCCTCGCGCTTCCTCACGGCATTGCCCTTGCCCTGCGAGGCGTCGATGATTTCACCTGCCAGGCGCTGACGCATGGACTTTTCACCGCGGTTACGGGAGTACTCCACCAGCCAGCGCATGGACAGCGCCACCCGGCGGGAGGGACGCACTTCAACCGGCACCTGGTAGGTAGCGCCACCCACTCGGCGGGACTTTACTTCCACCATGGGTGCGATATTGTCCAGCGCCTCGCCAAATGCTTCGAGGGGGTCCTTGTTCAGGCGCTCACGGACGATATCCAGGGCACCGTAAACGATGGTTTCCGCTACTGATTTTTTACCACTGATCATCACGTGGTTCATGAACTTTGCCAGCGTCACATTGCCGAATTTGGGATCCGGCAGCACTTCGCGCTTGGCGACTACTCGTCTTCTTGGCATGTCTTTGCCCTTCTCTCTTCAGGTTGATCCGGACACCGTCCTGCCACAGAGGTGGGGGAGGCAGGGGTCCAGCCTTACTTACATCGTTAAACCAGGCGGTGCTGGTGGTAGAACTCGCTTACTTGGGGCGCTTGGCACCGTACTTGGAGCGACCGTTCCTGCGAGCGGAAACTCCAGAGGTGTCAAGGCTGCCACGTACGGTGTGATAGCGCACACCGGGCAAGTCCTTCACACGACCACCGCGAATCAAAACCACACTGTGTTCCTGCAGGTTGTGGCCTTCACCACCGATATACGAGGAAACCTCGTAACCGTTGGTCAGGCGCACACGGCAGACTTTACGCAGTGCGGAGTTTGGCTTCTTTGGCGTAGTCGTATAAACGCGAGTACACACTCCGCGTCGCTGCGGACAGCTCTGCAGGGCGGGTACGTCGCTCTTTTCTACCTTGCGCTTCCTGGGTGTACGAACCAATTGGTTAATCGTGGCCATCCAGTTAAAACTCCAGAATAAAATCGTTTAGTTTTATGGCCTTATGGCCATCCACCACCCGGAAGCCGCGATTCCGGCCCGATCAGGGAAACGGGACGTACGGAACCACCCCGGGAAAGAGGAGGCGGCATTCTATAGATGCCACAAAGAGGAGTCAACCGGGAAAAACGCCCGCCCGCAGCCCACAGGCCAAAAGAAAAGGGGCGGGGGGTGTTGCCACCCGCCGCCCCTTCAGCAAGGGGGCCGCCCTCAGCTGTTGTCTGCCCGCAGCGCCTCGGTCAGAGCCGCCTCGATTTCCTGGGCCGACACCGTGACAGCGGATCTGCTGTCCTTTACCCGCTTGCGCTCGGCATGATATGCCAGGCCAGTACCCGCGGGTATAAGGCGCCCCACGACCACGTTTTCCTTGAGGCCGCGCAGGTAATCGCGTTTGCCGGTAACCGCAGCCTCGGTCAGAACACGTGTGGTCTCCTGGAACGATGCTGCCGAAATGAAGCTCTCAGTCGCCAGGGAGGCCTTGGTAATGCCCAAAAGCTCGCGCTCGGCAGTCGCCGGCACCAGACCCTCGGCCAGCAGGCGCTCATTCTCCTCGAGGAAGGTGGTGTACTCGACCTGCTCGCCCTTGATCAGGTTGGAATCACCGGAGGAGGTGATGACCACCTTGCGCAACATCTGGCGAACAATCACCTCGATGTGCTTGTCGTTGATCTTCACGCCCTGCAGGCGGTAAACCTCCTGGATCTCATTGACGATATACTTGGCCAGCTCCTCGATACCCTTGAGGCGGAGAATATCGTGCGGGCTGGGCGGCCCCTCGGAGACCACCTCCCCCTTCTCCACAAATTCGCCCTCGAACACAGACATGCTGCGCCACTTGGCGATCAGGGCCTCGAAGTGGTCGGAACCGTCTGCCATCGCAGTGCTGTCGGTAGGGGTTATCACCAGGCGACGCTTGCCCTTGGTTTCCTTGCCAAAGCTCACGGTACCGGAGATCTCCGCCAGAATGGCCGGCTCCTTCGGCTTGCGGGCTTCGAACAGGTCGGCCACGCGCGGCAGACCACCGGTGATGTCGCGGGTCTTGGATCCTTCCTGCGGGATGCGCGCGATGACATCGCCCGCTTCCACCTGGGAGCCGTCCTCGAGGCTGACCAGTGCAGACGCCGGCAGGAAGTAATGGGCGGGCACCGTGGTACCGGCGAGGCACAACTGCTTGCCCTTGCTGTCAACCAGGCCCACCGCGGGGCGCACGTCCTTCCCGGCTGCCGGGCGCTCGCCCGCATCCATTACCGAGATGCTGGACAGGCCGGTCAACTCGTCGGTCTGGCGCCGAATGGTAATGCCCTCTTCCATACCGCTGAACTTCACCGTGCCCGCCACCTCGGTGACGATGGGGTGAGTGTGGGGATCCCAATTGGCTACCACGTCCCCTGCCGAGACCTTGGAATGGTCCTTCACCTTGATCACGGCGCCGTAGGGAACCTTGTAGCGCTCGCGCTCCCGACCCAGGGTGTCGAGCAGCGACAGCTCGCCGGAGCGAGACACCGCCACCAGGAAGCCGTCTTTCTTGCGCTCTACAAACTTGAGATTGTGCAGGCGCACGGTACCGTCGTTCATCACCTGGATATTGTCCTGGGCCGTGGCCCGCGAAGCCGCACCACCGATGTGGAAGGTACGCATGGTCAGCTGGGTGCCGGGCTCGCCGATGGACTGGGCTGCTACCACACCGATCGCCTCACCCATATTTACCCGGTGACCTCGGGCCAGGTCGCGACCATAGCAGGTGCTGCAGATACCGTGACGGGTTTCGCAGGTAATTGGCGAACGCACCTGGATCTCATCGATGCCCATTTCCTCGAGCCGCTTGATCCACAGTTCATCCAGCATGGTGCCGGCGACGATGGCAATTTCCTCGGCGCTGCCGGGACGCATCACATCCCGGGCAACAATCCGGCCCAGGACGCGATCGCCCAGAGATTCGATAATGTCGCCACCTTCGATAACCGGTGTCATCAGCAGGCCCTGGTCGGTGCCGCAGTCCACCTCGGTGACCACGAGATCCTGGGCAACATCCACCAGGCGGCGGGTCAGGTAGCCCGAGTTGGCGGTTTTCAACGCCGTATCCGCCAGGCCTTTACGTGCGCCGTGGGTGGAGATGAAGTACTGCAGCACGTTGAGCCCCTCACGGAAGTTGGCCGTGATGGGCGTCTCGATGATGGAACCGTCCGGCTTGGCCATCAGGCCGCGCATGCCCGCCAGCTGGCGGATCTGGGCCGGTGAGCCCCGCGCGCCCGAGTCGGCGTAGATATAAACCGAGTTGAAGGAGGCCTGCTGCTCTTCCTTGCCGTCGCGGTTGATCACCGTTTCCTTCGACAGGCCCTGCATCATCGACTTGGAAACCAAGTCATTGGCGCGGGACCAGATGTCGATAACCTTGTTGTACTTCTCGCCCTGGGTCACCAGGCCGGCAGCATACTGGTGCTCGATCTCCTTCACCTCGGCATCAGCCCGGGCAATCAACTCCGCCTTGGCGGCCGGAATCTCAAAGTCATTCACACCAATGGACGAGCCGGAACGGGTGGAGTACTCGTAACCGGTGTACATCAGCTTGTCGGCAAAAATAACCGTCGCTTTCAATCCCACCGCGCGGTAGCAGCGGTTGATGATACGGGAGATGGCCTTCTTGGCCATGGGCTGGTTGACCATCTCAAAAGCGATCCCCTTTGGCACGATCTCCCACAGCAGGGCCCGCCCCACGGTGGTATCGGCAACAAAGGTGCTTTCGATGCTATCGCCTTCGTCCGTGTTGATCACTTCGTTTATACGCACTTTTACCCGTGCCTGCAGGTGCACATGGCCGCCGAAATAGGAGCGGTGCACCTCGGAGACATTGGCAAAACACCTGCCTTCACCCTTGGCGTTAACCCGCTCGCGGGTCATGTAGTAAAGGCCCAGCACCACGTCCTGGGAAGGCACGATGATCGGCTCACCGTTGGCGGGTGAAAGGATGTTGTTGGTGGACATCATCAGGGCCCGAGCTTCCAGCTGCGCCTCGATGGTCAGGGGAACGTGGACCGCCATCTGGTCGCCGTCGAAGTCAGCGTTGTAGGCTGCGCACACCAGCGGGTGCAGCTGGATCGCCTTGCCCTCGATCAGCACAGGCTCGAACGCCTGGATACCCAGGCGGTGCAGTGTCGGTGCGCGGTTGAGCAGTACCGGGTGCTCACGGATAACCTCGGCGAGGATGTCCCACACTTCCGGCGGCTCGCGCTCAACCATCTTCTTGGCAGCCTTGATAGTGGTAGCCAGGCCGCGCGCCTCCAGCTTGCCGAAGATGAACGGCTTGAACAGCTCCAGCGCCATCTTCTTGGGAAGACCGCACTGGTGCAGGCGCAGGGTGGGGCCAACCACGATCACGGAGCGGCCAGAATAGTCCACGCGCTTGCCCAGCAGGTTCTGGCGGAAGCGGCCCTGCTTGCCCTTGATCATATCGGCCAGTGACTTCAACGGGCGCTTGTTGGAGCCGGTGATGGCCCGGCCGCGGCGGCCGTTGTCCAGCAGCGCATCGACGGATTCCTGCAGCATGCGCTTTTCGTTGCGCACGATGATGTCCGGCGCATTCAGGTCGAGCAGGCGCTTGAGACGGTTGTTGCGGTTGATCACCCGGCGGTACAGGTCATTCAGGTCGGAGGTGGCAAAACGACCGCCATCCAGCGGCACCAGCGGCCGCAGGTCCGGCGGCAACACGGGCAGCACCCTCAGCACCATCCACTCGGGCTTGTTGCCGGAGCTGGCGAAGGCCTCCATCAGCTTGAGGCGCTTGGACAGTTTCTTTATCTTGGTCTCCGAGTTGGTCGCGGGAATCTCTTCGCGCAGGCTGGCGATTTCCTGCTCGAGATTCAGCTGCACCATCAGGTCCTGGATGGCTTCGGCACCCATCTTGGCGGAGAACTCGTCGCCAAACTCTTCCATCGCTTCGTAGTACTGCTCATCGGACAGCAACTGCCCCTGCTCCAGCGTGGTCATGCCGGGGTCAGTCACCACATAGGATTCGAAATACAGTACCCGCTCAATGTCCCGCAGGGTCATGTCCAGCAACAGGCCGATGCGCGAGGGCAGTGACTTGAGGAACCATATGTGGGCAACCGGGCTGGCCAGCTCGATATGGCCCATGCGCTCCCGGCGCACCTTTGCCAGGGCCACTTCGACGCCGCATTTTTCACAAATGACGCCGCGATGCTTGAGCCGCTTGTACTTGCCGCAAAGGCACTCGTAATCCTTTACCGGCCCGAAGATCTTGGCGCAGAACAGGCCATCCCGCTCGGGCTTGAAGGTGCGATAGTTGATGGTTTCCGGCTTCTTCACTTCGCCGAATGACCAGGAGCGGATCATCTCCGGCGAGGCCAGGCCGATGCGAATGGCGTCAAACTCTTCTGTGTGTCCCTGGGACTTCAATAAATTCAATAAGTCTTTCAAGGCGTATCCTCCACGAGGTTAATGCTACTGGGGCGAGCGGCGCCACGCGCCGCTTTCACCACTGAGTCCAATGTTACGTTTGTTACTCGCTCTCGAGCTCGATATCGATCCCGAGGGAACGTATCTCTTTAACCAACACATTAAAGGACTCGGGCATACCCGGCTCCATTCGATGGTCACCATCGACAATGTTCTTGTACATCTTGGTGCGTCCGGCCACGTCATCCGACTTGACCGTCAGCATCTCCTGCAGGGTATAGGCGGCACCGTATGCTTCCAGCGCCCACACCTCCATCTCCCCGAAACGCTGGCCACCAAACTGGGCCTTGCCGCCCAGGGGCTGCTGGGTTACCAGGCTGTAGGAACCTGTCGAACGCGCATGCATCTTGTCGTCCACCAGGTGGTTCAGCTTCAGCATGTACATATAGCCGACGGTAACCGGGCGATCGAACGCCTCGCCGGTACGGCCATCGTACAGGGTGAACTGGCCGCTCTCCGGCAGGTCGGCCAGCCTCAGCAGCTCCTTGATGGACTCCTCGGCAGCACCGTCAAACACTGGCGTGGCCATCGGCACACCGCCGACCAGGTTGGCCGCCAGTTCCATGATTTCAGGGTCGCTCAGTGATTTCAGGTTCTCGGTGCGGCCGGCGCCGTTGTTGTAGATCGTCTCGAGGAACTTGCGGATCTCCGCGACCTTGCGCTGCTCCGCAATCATGGCGTTGATTTTGTCGCCCAGCCCTTTTGACGCCATCCCCAGGTGAGTCTCGAGAATCTGCCCCACGTTCATGCGCGAGGGCACACCCAGCGGGTTGAGCACGATGTCCACGGGCTCCCCGTTCTCATCGTAAGGCATATCCTCAACCGGCATGATGACTGAGATAACTCCCTTGTTACCGTGCCGGCCCGCCATCTTGTCTCCGGGCTGGATACGGCGCTTGATCGCCAGGTAAACCTTGACGATCTTGAGTACGCCCGGGGCCAGGTCATCGCCGCTTTGCAGCTTGCGTTTCTTGTCCTCGAAGCGATCCTCCAGCAACTTGTTCTGCTCATCCATTTGGCGCTGGGCAGAGGCAATGGCCTCGTTGAGTTCAGGTTCGGCCAGCTTGAGCTTGAACCACTGGTCACGGTCCAGGCTTTCCAGCACTGCCGCGGTCAGCTCCGTGCCCTTGGCCAGGCCAGCGCCACTCACGGTCTTCTTGCCCAGCAACAGGTTCTCCAGGCGGGCATAGGTTGCCTCCTCGAAGATCCGGTACTCTTCCTTCAGGTCCTTGCGATAGTCATCCAGCTGGTACTTCTCGATCTGCAGGGCTCGGGCATCTTTCTCCAGGCCATCGCGGGTGAACACCTGGACGTCTATGACGGTACCCTTGGTGCTTGAGGGCACACGCAGGGAAGTGTCTTTCACGTCGGAGGCTTTCTCGCCGAAGATGGCGCGCAGCAGTTTCTCTTCCGGGGTCAGCTGGGTTTCACCCTTGGGGGTGACCTTGCCTACCAGGATGTCGCCGGCGTCAACCTCGGCGCCGATATAGACGATGCCCGACTCGTCAAGCTTGGCCAGTGCGCTCTCGCCGACGTTGGGAATATCCGCGGTTATCTCCTCGGAACCAAGCTTGGTGTCACGTGCAATACAGGTGAGCTCCTGAATATGGATGGTGGTAAACCGATCCTCCTTCACCACCCGCTCGGAAACCAGGATGGAGTCCTCGAAGTTGTAGCCATTCCAGGGCATGAACGCGATACGCATATTCTGGCCGAGGGCCAGCTCACCCATGTCGATGGACGGGCCGTCGGCAAGGATGTCACCGCGCTCTATCACGTCTCCCCTGCGCACAATCGGGCGCTGGTTGATACAGGTGTTCTGGTTGGAGCGCGTGTACTTGGTCAGGTTGTAGATATCCACGGGCGCTTCATCGACACCCGCGTCCTGGACACTGACGCGCACTACTATGCGGCTGGCGTCTACCGAGTCGACCACACCGGAGCGCTTGGCGACGACACACACCCCGGAGTCGGCGGCTACAAAACGCTCCATGCCGGTGCCCACCAGCGGCTTGTCGCTGATCAGGGTGGGTACGGCCTGGCGCTGCATGTTCGAACCCATGAGTGCGCGGTTGGCGTCATCGTGCTCAAGGAAGGGGATCAGGGCCGCAGCCACTGACACCACCTGCTTGGGCGACACGTCCATGTAATCCACGCGCTCGGGCGGCATGACCGTAAATTCGTTCATGTGGCGCACGGCGATCAGGTCATCGACGAACTTCATGTTCTTGTCCAGGGTCGCTGACGCCTGGGCGATAACATGTTCCGCCTCGTTGATGGCCGACAGGAACTCGATCTCGTCGCTGACCCGGCCGTTGATGACCTTGCGGTAGGGGCTCTCGAGGAAGCCATACTCGTTGGTGCGGGCATAGGTCGCCAGGGAGTTGATCAGGCCGATGTTCGGACCTTCAGGCGTTTCGATAGGACATACCCGGCCATAGTGGGTCGGGTGCACGTCGCGGACTTCGAAACCGGCGCGCTCGCGGGTGAGGCCGCCCGGCCCCAACGCTGAAACGCGGCGCTTGTGGGTCACTTCCGACAGCGGATTGTTCTGGTCCATGAACTGTGACAACTGGCTGGAACCGAAGAACTCCTTCACCGCCGCTGAAACAGGCTTGGCATTGATGAGATCCTGCGGCATCAACCCTTCGCTTTCGGCCATGGACAGGCGCTCCTTCACCGCCCGCTCAACCCGCACTAAACCGACCCGGAACTGGTTCTCGGCCATTTCGCCCACAGAGCGCACGCGCCGGTTACCCAGGTGATCGATATCATCGACGATGCCGCGCCCGTTGCGGATAGCCACCAGGGTGCGCAGGACATCGACAATGTCCTCCCGGTCCAGCACTCCGCTGCCCACGACTTCTTCTCGGCCCAGGCGACGGTTGAACTTCATCCGGCCAACGGCGGACAGGTCATAGCGATCCGCAGAGAAAAACAGGTTCTGGAACAGGTTTTCGGCAGATTCCTTGGTGGGTGGCTCGCCGGGGCGCATCATGCGGTAGATCTCCACCAACGCCTCAAGCTCGTTGCGAGTGGAATCCTGGCGCAGCGTATGGGAAATGAACGGACCACAGTCGAGCTCATTGGTGTACAGCGTCTCAATGACATCGACGCCGGCCTCGGCCAGCGTTGCCATGATGTCCGCCGTCACTTCGGAGTTACATTCCACCAGCACTTCACCGGTCTTTTTGTCGACAATATTCTTCGCCAGTGAACGCCCATGGATGTAACTGGAAGGAATCTCCAGTTGCGTAATCTTTGCCTCTTCCAACTCGCGAATGTGGCGGGCAGTAATACGGCGACCCTCTTCCACCACGACCTTCTTGCCCGCCTTGATATCAAAAGCGGCAATATCACCGCGCAGACGCTCCGGGATCAGCGTCATGGTGTAGACGCCCTTCTTGTCGACCTTGAAGGTGTTGACCTCGTAGAACATATCGAGGATTTCTTCCGCCTCGTAGCCCAGCGCACGCAGGAGAATAGTCGCCGGCAACTTGCGGCGGCGATCGATACGCACGTAGACCAGGTCTTTCGGGTCAAACTCAAAGTCCAGCCAGGAGCCGCGATAGGGAATGACGCGGGCTGAATACAGCAGCTTGCCGGAAGAGTGGGTCTTGCCTTTGTCATGGTCAAAAAAGACGCCGGGGGAACGGTGCAGCTGGGACACGATAACCCGCTCGGTGCCATTTACCACGAAGGTCCCGTTTTCGGTCATCAGGGGGATTTCCCCCATGTAGACTTCCTGTTCCTTGATGTCCTTGATGGTCTTATTGGCGGAGTCCTTGTCATAGATGATGAGGCGGACCTTGACGCGCAGGGAGCAGGAATAGGTAACGCCCCGCAACTGGCATTCGTTGACATCAAAAATCGGGGTACCCAGTTGGTAGTCCACGTACTCCAGCGCGGCATTACCGCTGTAGCTCACGATGGGGAACACAGACTTGAACGCGGCATGCAAACCACAGTCGCCACGCTGGTCGAGGGGAACCCCCTGCTGGGTAAACTTCCGGTAGGAATCCAATTGGATCGCAAGCAGGTATGGCACATCCATTACCTTCGGCAGAGTACCGAAATCCTTGCGAATACGTTTTTTCTCAGTGTACGAGTATGCCATCAGTACTCCCCAGCGTGGTTAGCTTGCAATCGCCTCGAGGGCGATTCACTAGTCCCTTGTCGGGACTAAAAACAGGCGGTAGCGATAACGAGCCGCACCAGCCCTGAAATTTCTGTTTCCTTGAAGCGGGAAAAGGCCGGCGGGCAAAAGCCCACCAGCCTTGTCCCTGCCCGGCTTCCGCCGGGCAGTATTTCAACTTACTTGAGTTCGACAGTAGCGCCGGCCTCTTCCAACTGCTTCTTGATGTCTTCTGCTTCGGCCTTGGAAGCGCCTTCCTTGATGGGGGAAGGAGCGCCATCGACCAGGCCCTTGGCTTCCTTCAGACCCAGGCCGGTTACCGCGCGCACAACCTTGATGACGTTAACTTTCTTGTCGCCTGAGTTGCTCAGGATAACGTCGAACTCGGTCTGCTCTTCTGCAACTGCGCCGGCATCGCCGCCGCCAGCAGGTGCAGCGGCAACGGCGACAGCCGCGGCAGCAGTTACACCAAACTTCTCTTCCATTGCGCTGATGAGGGCAACGATGTCCATCACGCTCATTTCAGCGATTGCATTCAATATATCGTCTTTAGACAGAGCCATGACTCTAATCTCCTATTTAGCTGATTGAATATCCACTGCGGTGACTTACGCCGCCGCTTCCTTCTGATCGCGTACTGCTGCGAGCGTGCGAACCAGTTTTCCAGGTACTTCGTTCATCGTCTGAACCAGCTTCGTCACCGGCGCCTTCATAACACTCATCAATATTGAGAGTGCCTGGTCACGCGTGGGCAACTTAGCCAAAACATCCAATTGATCTGCACCCAGTATCTGGCCGCTTACCGCCAGTGCCTTCACCTCGAAGTTTTTATTCTCCTTGGCGAATTCCTTAAAGAGTCGAGCCGCTGCGCCCGGATCTTCCATCGAAAATCCGAACAGGGAGGGACCAACCAGCGAGTCATTCACGCACTCGAAGTCGGTTCCCACCAATGCCCGCCTGGCCAGTGTGTTGCGCACTACACGCAGGGTCACACGGTTTTCGCGAGCGTTTTTACGCAGGGCTGTCATCCCGGTCACGGTTACGCCACGTGCATCGGCGATAACCAGGGACAGGGCACTGGTGGCAGTCTCGTTAACCTCAGCTACGATCGCTTTCTTGTCTTCGAGTCCAATTGCCACTGGAATTACTCCTGGATTGCTAAGTTGAGTACCGGTAAAACTATGCCGGCACCGCTTGCGTGGTGAACAAATCCACCATCTGCGTAGGCTTTGATTCGCCCCGGGGGGCTCATCGCGATTAAGCCGGCACCGACAAACCCTGTCGCTGCTGTCGCCTACGGTCTTTGATGGTCTTCAGTTCAAAGCTAAATAGGGTCAAAACCCGAGCCTTCTCCAAAGACCTCAAAGTGGACCGGACCGGGCCTGCTAGCCCCGTCCGGCCTACAACACTCTCCCTCCATGGAGAGTCTTGAGGAATCGCCCCTTATGGGGGCAACTCGATCAACTTTCCAACGAGCCCTGGTCAATGGTGACGCCGGGGCCCATGGTGGTGCTGAGGGTGATTTTCCTCAGGTAAATACCCTTGGCGGCGGCGGGCTTGCCCTTTTTCAGGTCCGCCAGCACAGCCTCGAGGTTGCCTTTAATGGCGTCCAGCTCGAAACTGATCTTGCCGATACCACCGTGGATGATGCCGTTCTTGTCAGTGCGAAAGCGCATCTGGCCAGCCTTGGCGTTCCTGACTGCTGTTTCCACATCGGGGGTCACCGTGCCGGTCTTGGGGTTGGGCATCAGGCCGCGGGGGCCCAACACCTGGCCCAGCTGGCCGACGACCCGCATGGCGTCCGGGGAGGCGATGACCACGTCAAAATCCATCATGCCGCCCTTGATCTGTTCCGCCAGGTCCTCCATGCCCACCAGGTCAGCACCGGCTGCCCGGGCTTTTTCCGCAGCCTCACCCTGGGTGAAAACCGCTACACGAACCTCGCTGCCGGTACCGAACGGCAGGGTAGTCGCACCGCGCACGCCCTGGTCCGACTTGCGTGCATCGACGCCGAGATTGACCGCGACTTCAACCGTTTCATTGAACTTCACGGTGGAGAATTCCTTCAGCAGGCTCACGGCTTCTGCCAGGGGATAGGCCTTGGTGGAGTCGACCTTTTCCCGGAATGCACGTACGCGCTTGGATAACTTGGCCATCAGATCACCCCCTCTACATCGATACCTGCGGAACGGGCGCTGCCCGCGATGGTGCGCACAGCGGCGTTCATGTCTGAAGCTGTAAGGTCCGGCCACTTCTGGGTGGCGACTTCTTCCAGCTGGGCGCGGGTGACCTTCGCGACCTTGCGGGTGTTCGGGGTCGGTGAACCCGACTGGATCTTCGCAATCTTGCGCAAGAGGACCGCCGCCGGAGGGGTCTTCTTGATGAAGGTGAAAGAACGGTCGCTGTAAACCGTGATTACCACGGGTATCGGCAGACCAGGCTCCATGCCCTGGGTCTCGGCGTTGAACGCCTTGCAGAATTCCATGATGTTGACGCCGTGCTGGCCCAACGCCGGTCCCACCGGGGGACTGGGGTTCGCCTGGCCGGCTTTTACCTGCAGCTTGATATAAGCCTGGACTTTCTTAGCCATTGTTTCTCTCCCGGGTGCAAACGCCGTTGTAGCTGACTACGCGGGCTCCCCATTGTGACGACCGCAGGGCCGTCCGTTGCTTGAGGGGTCAGATCCGTGTTTCGCGCTATTGCGCAAAAAAAGGACTCTGGCCCCGCCTCTGTCAGGCCTTTTCCACCTGACTGAACTCCAGTTCGACCGGAGTCGAACGACCAAAAATCAGTACCGCCACATTGAGGCGGTTCTTCTCGTAATTGACATTCTCCACAACGCCATTGAAGTCGTTGAAGGGCCCATCGATAACCCGCACCATCTCGCCCGGTTCGAACAGCGTCTTGGGTCTGGGCGCCTCGACGCCCTCCTCGACCCGCTGCAGGATGGCCGCCGCTTCCGCCTCGGTAATGGGCGCCGGTGCATCCGCCTTGCCGCCGATAAAACCCAGCACGCGCGGGGTTTCCTTCACCAGGTGCCAGGTTTCGTCGCCCAGTTCCATCTGGACCAGCACATACCCCGGGAAAAACTTGCGCTCGCTGCGGCGCTTCTGGCCGCCACGCATTTCCACGACTTCCTCGGTGGGAACCAGAATCTCACCGAAACGGTCCTGCATTCCATGCCGCTCGATACGCTCCTTGAGGGAGGCCACCACCTTTTTCTCAAAACCTGAATAGGCGTGTACGACGTACCAACGCATTGCCATCGTTTAACCCTTATTTCGTCTGTTAGGCAATTGCCAGTGAAACCAGCCAACCGAGCAGGGAATCTAGCCCCCACAGGATCACCGCCACCAGCAATACAAATCCCACCACTATCATGGTGGTCTGCACGGTTTCCTGCCGGGTAGGCCAGACCACCTTGCGAATTTCCGTCCGCGACCCCTTCACCAGGGCCCAGAAAGCGGCGCCCTTGGCGGTCTGCAGGGCCACCATCCCGGCGATAGCCGCCAGCACCAGGATTCCCAGCACCCGGTACAGCAACGACTCGTCGGCAAAATAGCTGTTGCCGACCACCGCCACCGCTACCAGGATGAAGACGATGACCCACTTCACCGAGTCGAATCGGCTGGCGGTTGTTTCCACACTCATCAACAAAATCCCTTAATTAAAGAGGGCACCCACTGCGGGCACCATCCCCTGCCATAAATGGCAGGCCAGGAGGGAATCGAACCCCCAACCTGCGGTTTTGGAGACCGCTGCTCTGCCAATTGAGCTACTGGCCTAAATACCCTACTGAGACGACGAAGCCGAACCGCTAAAGGGGACGGAATTCATTCCGTCCCCAGGCGGCTCGGCTCGGTGCCTATGTATATAATGGGGTCAGATAGCATATTTTTTGACCAGATCCAGTGCTGGTCAAAAAATATGCTATCTGACCCCGGTCGTTTTACTCGATGATCTTGGCGACGACGCCGGCGCCAACAGTGCGGCCACCTTCGCGGATCGCAAAGCGCAGGCCGTCTTCCATCGCAATCGGCGCTATCAGCGTCACTACCATCTGCACGTTGT
>Ga0105097_10000653_pt1 | contig 15996 bp, 13 predicted proteins | sample PPLLak12cMay2015_FD_87035 | JGI IMG/M metagenome (GOLD analysis project Ga0105097, IMG submission 87035) | Freshwater sediment microbial communities from Prairie Pothole Lake near Jamestown, North Dakota, USA - PPLs Lake P7 Core (1) Depth... | ecosystem: Environmental > Aquatic > Freshwater >... | reverse complement strand
GAAATATTTGGATGGGAGCGTCCGCATCCAAGGGCTAAAGCTGTTCAAGTTGCTGCCCCCCCCGAAGATGGGTATTCCGACCTGAAACCCGGTGATTGGGTGGTCCACGTTGATAATGGTATTGGGAGATTCGTCGGGCTGGTTAAGCGAAACCTGGAAGGTTCAGAGCGCGAGTTCCTTTGTGTGGAATATGATGGCGGGGATCAACTTTTTGTACCGATTTATCAAGCGGACCGATTAAGCCGGTACATCGGACCGGATGAGGGAAGCCCCCAGCCCACACGCCTGGGTACTACGGAATGGGGCAGCGCCAAGGAACGCGTATCAGAAGCGGTTAAGCAGGTGGCTTCTGAGCTTCTCTCTCTCTATGCCCAACGGCAGGTGGCACGGGGATTTGCTTTCTCGGTGGACAATACCTGGCAGGCAGATCTTGAATCCAGTTTTCCCTATATTGAAACAACCGATCAGATCAAGGCCATCCAGGAAGTTAAGAAGGACATGGAAAGCCACCGGCCGATGGACCGCCTGCTTTGCGGGGATGTTGGATATGGAAAAACCGAGGTTGCGTTACGCGCAGCATTCAAAGCGGTAAATGATGGAAAACAAGTCGCCTTGCTGGTCCCCACCACGGTGCTGGCGCAGCAGCATTTTGATACATTTAAGGAACGGCTTTCTCCATTCCCGGTCAACGTGGAGATGCTTTCCCGCTTCCGCAATCCACGCGAACAGGAAGAGATCATCATCAGTCTTGCCCTGGGAGATGTGGATATCGTGGTGGGCACCCACCGCCTGCTTCAGGCAGATGTTCAATTCAAGGATCTTGGCCTGATCATTATTGATGAAGAACAACGATTTGGAGTGACCCACAAAGAGTTTTTCAAGAAGATGCGTACAGAGGTGGATGTGCTCACACTCACAGCAACACCCATCCCGCGCACTCTCTACCAGGCGCTCACCGGGGTGCGCGATATCTCGGTGATCAATACCCCACCGGCTGAACGGTTGCCGATCATCACCCACATCGGTCCGTATTCACCCAAACTCGTCCGCCAGGCAGTCCTGAGAGAAATGGAGCGCGGCGGCCAGGTTTTTTACGTCCACAACCGGGTGCAGTCAATCCAGGCTATGCGGGCTCATCTTAACCACCTGATCCCCGAGGCGCGTATCGGCATCGCCCATGGGCAAATGAATGAGCATGAGCTCTCGGCGGTGATGCATGCGTTCACCCATGGTGAAGTGGATATCCTGCTTTGTACTTCGATCATCGAATCGGGGTTGGATATTCCCAATGCCAACACCCTCATTGTTGACCGGGGGGATACTTTTGGACTGGCTCAGCTTTACCAACTCCGCGGCAGGGTTGGGCGCGGCGCGCACCGGGCTTATGCCTATTTTTTCCGTCACAAACGAAGGATGCCCACCAGCGAGGGGCAGGAACGCCTGGAGGTGATCGCTGAAAATACACAGCTTGGAGCTGGTTACTCCATCGCGATGCGGGATCTGGAAATGCGCGGTGCAGGGGATCTGCTGGGTACCCGACAGAGCGGATTTATTGCGGCGGTTGGTTTTCACCTGTATACCCGCATGTTAGCCCAGTCCGTTCGCCAATTGCGCGGTTCTTCCGAAGTCCCCGGGTTGATCGAAAAAACATCGGCTTTTCGCGGGATCCGCAGCTTTACCAGCGTGGACCTGCCGCTTTCCATCGGGATCCCGATGGAATATATATCCGACCAGAATCTGCGGTTGCGCATTTATCGCCGGATCGCAGATTCTTTGAGCGGGGAGGAAGTGGACGCCCTGGAAGAGGAGTTCCTCGATCGGTTTGGCCCAATCCCGGAAGAGGTCGTGAACCTGCTTTATTACATGCGGGTGAAGACGAAAGCTGAATTGAGCGGGCTTGTTTCCATAACCACGGAAGGGGATCAGGTTGTCTTTCGTTTTCCACCGGCAGGGGATGGAAAAGTGGATTCTCCCCTGCCACAGGTCGATGGTTTGCGGTCTGGTAAAAATTCCTATTGGCTCTCATTAAAAGGAAGAGAAACCGGTTGGAAAAGTTTGGTGATGGATTCTCTGCAAAAGATCGGAGAGCTTCGGTTATGAAGTTCTGCGAAAAAACAATTGAATGAAAAATCAGGTTATGGTAATATTGAAGTAATAGAACAAAGGTTCAAAAATGGATTTTAAGCTGCATGCTCCCTACCAACCTACCGGGGATCAGCCGGAGGCCATCGAAAAACTGGTTTCCGGGATCCTGGAAGGGTACCGCGACCAGGTGCTTCTTGGCGCTACCGCGACAGGCAAAACCTTCGCAATGGCGAATATTATCGAGCGGGTGAACCGGCCTGCACTGGTGATGGCTCATAACAAAACGTTGGCTGCACAGCTCTACGCGGAATTTAAGGAATTTTTTCCCGAAAACGCGGTTGAATACTTTGTCTCCTACTATGACTATTACCAGCCGGAAGCATACGTTCCGAGGCATGATCTGTATATTGAAAAGGAAACAGAAACGAACGAAGAGATAGAGCGATTGCGCCTGGCAGCCACAACCGCGCTTATGTCCCGCAGGGACGTGATCATCGTTGCCTCGGTCTCCTGTATTTACGGTTTGGGCGATCCGGGGGAATATGGGCGAGGTTTGGTAGTATTGGAGAAGAACCAGATCCACCGCCGCAATGCACTGCTTCGTAAACTGGTGGAAAGCCAATACCAGCGTAACGACATGGAATTGCGTCCGGGAGTATTCCGCGTCCGAGGCGATACTTTGGAAGTGCACCCGGCGTACGAGGATAAGAAAGCCATCCGGATCGTTTTCTTTGGTGATGAAGTGGAAAGGCTCATCGTGCTGAACCCGGTGACCGGTGAGATCCTGGATGAGCCGGATCGCATCGAGATCTATCCGGCCAAACACTACATTACCCAGGAACAAAAACTTAAGGAATCCATCACCTCAATAGAAACGGAACTAAACGACCGACTGGCGTACTTCCGGGCGAATGACCGCTTGCTGGAGGCACAGCGGTTGGAACAGCGCACGCTCTTTGACCTCGAAATGATGCGCGAAGTGGGCTACTGTTCGGGGATCGAAAACTACTCCCGGCATATAGACCAGCGTCCAGCCGGTTCACCGCCCTGGACTTTGATGGATTACCTTCCACATGACTATCTGCTCTTTATGGATGAATCCCACATGACTGTCCCGCAAGTTCGGGGGATGTACAACGGCGACCAATCCCGAAAGGGGGTATTGGTGGAATATGGTTTCCGGTTACCTTCTGCGTTGGATAATCGTCCGCTAACCTTTGATGAATTCGAGCAACATATGGGTTTCACCATTTATACCTCCGCTACGCCAGGACCTTATGAGACTAAACGCGCCCAACAGGTGGTGGAACAAATCATCCGTCCAACCGGGCTGGTGGATCCGGAGGTGATCGTCCGTCCTTCCGCGGGGCAGGTGGATGACTTGATCGGAGAGATCAAGGCGAGGATGAATGCCGGGGAGCGCGTGCTTGTTACCACGTTAACCAAACGGATGGCGGAGGATCTGGCGGACTACCTTCTTGAGATGGGGATCAAGGTCCAGTATTTACATTCCGAGGTGGAAACCCTGGAGCGGATCGGCATATTGCGCGACCTGCGCCTGGGAGTATTCGATGTCATAGTAGGAATCAACCTGCTGCGCGAGGGTTTGGATCTACCGGAGGTCTCTCTGGTAGCGATTTTGGACGCGGATAAGGAAGGTTTTCTGAGATCGGATACAGCCCTGATCCAAACGATTGGTCGGGCTGCGCGCCACGTGCACGGCAAGGTGATCATGTACGCCGATAGGATCACCGATTCAATGCGTCGGGCAATTGACGAGACGAACCGCCGCCGAAAAAAGCAGGATGATTACAACCGTGAGCATAACATCGAACCCGTAGGCATCATCAAGGGTGTGTATGACCTGACCGCAAGGTTAACCGCCAGTGCCGATAAAGATGGCGCAAAACACGGCCGGGATACCACTCGATCCGCAGCCAGCCTGCCGAAGAAGGAACTGGAACGGGTGATCGCAGAGCTGGAGAATCAGATGAAAGCTGCTGCCAAAGACCTGGAGTTCGAACGGGCGGCAGTACTGCGGGATCAGGTTTACCAGTTGCGGGTAATCCTGGCGGAAGAATCCGATTTGCCAGGATGGAAAAAAGCCCAGATCCTGGCTGGAGAAAACTAACTGCGATATCGGGGAAAATCAACGAACCCGGAATTGGGTGAATTCACCGGTACCCAGGGTCCATTCTGAGATCACTTTTTCCACGGCAGACATTGAAGGTCCTCGATGGAGCTCCACAAGCAGCCCTTCCAGGTTCGCGCGGCTGCCCTCAGCCACCACTTCCACCTGGTTCCAGCCAACATTACGGCACCACCCTTTGAGGTCCATAGCGGAGGCTTCCTGGAGAACGAAGGCGCGGAAGCCAACTCCCTGCACCCTGCCGTGAACAAACGCGTGTAATCGTTCCAACCCGGTGGAATCAGCCATGGGCATCAACCCCGGGAATTGAATTCTTCCGGGTCCTCCGGTTCGATATTCATCAGATCTGCCAATTTGAAGTCCTGGTTAAAATTGAGGTTGTCCAGCGCTTCCTCAATATATTCTGCTTCTTCCTCATCATCGCAATCCTCCAGGCTTTTTTCGATGGCTTCCTGGACATCTTCCCCGCCAATCTGGGAGAGCGACCAAATGATCGCTAAACGGTTTTCGCCTTCTTCCTCGCCGGAATCAAGTTTCTCGAGAAGTGGCTGGCGGGCTGCTTCCAACTCAAGTTCACCAGCTGCCCGGAAGGCTTCAAATCGAACATCATCATCCGGGGAATCCATGAACTTCAGAACCTGCTTTTCCCAGCGGGAATCCAAAGATCGACTGATGGCAAAAAGACCGCAGCAGATCCAGGCGCGATCCTGGGACTCGAGCGCTTTTTCGATCAGGATCGGGACTTCCGGTCGTTCGGAATATCCAAGTGATTCAAGCGCACGCTGGCGGACAACTGGAACATCCTTACCGGTGCACACCAGTAACAAGCTATCCTCCACATGTTGATGCTGCTCGGGAGATAATTCCTCGATTTCCCCAATTAATACGAATCTGCCCAGGGCAGCCGCTCCGGCAGCCCGGGCATATGCGTCATTATCCTTTTCCATCATGCCCAGAAAAATTGGGATGAGGGTCACATCTTCTGATTCCCAGAGCAAGCTGGCTGAGATTGCACGAACAGAGGAGGAGGCATCCTCCAATCCGATCCGGGCGACATCGTCAAAGCAAACAAGGGTTTCCGCATCGGAAAGTTCTTCCAGATCCTGTAATAGGTTTAATTTCCGTTTTTCGCTCACAGAATCCCAGGTTTTCTTCAATAACGCCAGATCATTGGACTCCAGATCGGAGAACCGATGCAGATACTTGGGAGGGAAGGGTTTTGAATCGTCTCCCAGCTCAGCCACAATTTGCGTAAAGGTGATTTTCTTCACTTTTTCAACCATCTGGAAACCCTCTTCTTATTTTGGCAACACTACAGGGTTGATGAAATCCTGGAGAAACAAAAATGCCATCAATGCCAAAAGGAAGGTGAAACCGACCATATGAACAGCGTTCTCATACTTTGCCGGGACGCGTTTGCCGGCGATTAACTCCGGGATTACGAATAGAATTCTCCCTCCATCGAGGGCAGGAATTGGCAGAAGGTTGGTCAACCCAACCGCAACCGAAATAATCCCGAAGAACCAGAGAATATTCACCACAGCCAGGCCGGGCGAACCGGATTCCACAGAGGATTGCTGGTTACGCACCTGTGAGTAGATATCGAATAACCCTTTGGGGCTTACCAACCGAGCCTGCTCGGAGGTAACCTGCCCCTGGATCAACTTGAGGGGAAGCGTGAATAATTGCTGTGCCTGATCGAGAGCGGTGGATGCGGCCAGGGGGATGGCTTGTAAGAATCCGGGTTTTAGGATGGGGTTGCCCATGACCACACCAAGAGGACCCTGCCCTTCTGGTGGATCCTTCCGTGGGATGATCTGTAAGGTAATCTCCTCGCCATCCCGCAAGACTACGATCGAAATCTCTTCTCCCAAATGAAGCCGGACAGTATCGGAAACAATCGCCATTGAGTTTACCGGTACATCGGCAACCGAGAGGATCTGGTCATTTGCCAGGATACCGCTTTGCTCGGCAGGTGAGCCCGGGCTGATCTCGGAAATCATTATCCGGGTGGTATCGGGCGCTCCAACCTGAGAGAAAACGAATGCAAAGATAATGATACCGAATAATATATTTGCGAAGGGGCCACCCAGAAGCATGCCGAGGCGTTTCCAGGGGCTTGCTGCGGCCAATCCCCCCGGGATATTCGGATCGTTTTCCCCCTTGGGACGCACAAAAGCCCCGAAGGGGATCCAGTTCAAGGAGAAGAGCGTCTCCTTATATTGGAAAATCTTCACGGCGCGTGGGGGAAAACCGAGCCCAAATTCCTCCACCTCGATCTTCCCTGATTTTGCCATTAGGTAATGTCCCAATTCATGGATGATCGCGATCACGCTGAAGGCGAAGATAAATTGAATCAGGGTAAATAGAAATGATGAATTCATTAACGAAATCCTGCTTATCGATTTGAGTTGTAAGGATTATACACAAGAGGGTAGAGCAGCACGATTAGGAAATTTTAATCAGAGAGCAGTGCCGCTCCCCCGCCAACACCGGAAACCAGCACCGATTCTACACCCGGGATTTCCCGTAGGCGCGATTCCAAACGGGTAGCATCCGCAGTTGGGCAAATTACGTGCACATTTGGTCCGGCATCAATCGTGAAAGCGCAGGGGATGCCCTGTTTACGCCAGGTGCGAACCGCATTCATGACTTCCACTGTTCCGCCACGCCAATAATGGAGTGCGGGATTGGAGGTCATCATCACTGCGTGCAGCAGATTGGAGTCCTGCTCGATCACAGGAGCGAGGCGTTCAAAATCCTTCGTTAGAATTGCTTGCCTGCAATCGTCCAGCCGGCGGGGGGCATCCGCAACCCTCGCAGCCTGGATCGGGCTTGTAGCAGCGATGCGGTGGCCTTCCGAGGACCCGGCTTCCTTTTCTCCGCTGTGGATAACCGCGATGCAATCTGTCAGCGCCCAGTGATCCGGATCGGCCAGGGTGATGGCATATGAATCAAGATCGGATGCACCAATCTGCCACTCGGTATAACCGGATGGAATCGAACGGCAGGCGGATCCGGATCCGCGCCTGGCCAGCCTTGATAGCGCACCTTCATCCAGATCAAATCCCAGCGCGGAAGAGGCTGCCATTGCCAGGGCAGCGAATGCAGAAGCAGAGGAGGCGATCCCGGCGCCAGTGGGGAAATCGTTGATACTTTCTATCTTTGCGAAAAGGGGAGAATTTGCCAATTCGCGGACAATATCCAGAAAACGGCTCACCCGGACCAATGAATCCCCGGTTTGTTGGATCCCATTAAGAATGAAAACATCCTCATCTAGTTGCGGATCAAAGGTTACTGATGTACGGGTGGCAAGTGCACCTAAATTCATAGAAATGGAGCCATTTGCAGGCAGGCGCAACTTATCGTCCCGGTTTCCCCAGTATTTTATAAAGGCAATATTCGGGTGAGCAATGGCAACGAACTTCATATTTACGGGACTTTCTCCTTTTTCGGATGTGAGAAATAAGAACCAATACGCTAGTTGAAATGATTTTAGCCTAGATTTGGTTGAATAATGTAACTTCGGAAAAAGGTTGTTGACTTTAGAAATCCATTTCCTATAATGTAAATACCAGCGGAATTCTAAAAACTCAGGAGGAAGGCATGAAAAAAATATTCTTCATATTCATTGTTGGCATCATGATTCTCAGCGTAAGCGTTGGGGCATCTTCAGGAGCAAATAAACCTACGAAGATCGGAGTCAATGTCCTTTTGAATACTCCAGTTACGGGTGCGATTTTGACCGATCTGGCAAAATACGGCACGGTGAGAGATGTCGTTAATCAGATCAATGCTGTAACGCTTCAAACCTATGATTCACAACTTTCCAAGATCAAGGGACTTCCCTATGTCCTCTCAGCATCTCCCGATGCCACTCGAAAAGGTGCACCAGTGGATACAGTGGAGGTGACCGACTTTATGGACGGATTGAGCACCTGGGATCAGGATGCAATCAATGTGACCGATTTTGGTTTTGATAATCGACAGGTTGACTTTGACGGCACAGGGGTTTATGTTGCTGTTTTGGATACCGGGCTTCTGGATTCCTGGCGGGAGTATTTCCCGCAGGAACGGATCGCCACCCAGTATGCGAAAGCGTTTGGTGGTGGCGGGGGGGAGAACGGGAATGTGTCCGAACCTACCAATAAATGGGAACACGACCAGAATTCCCATGGCACCCATGTTACTTCCACAATCTTGGGGTACAGCTTCCGGGGAACCCCGGTCAATGGCGTAGCACCGATGGCGACGGTAATCCCGGTTAAAGTGCTCAATCAAAACGGATCTGGCTGGTCCTCGGTTATCGCACGCGGGATAGTTTATGTTGCGGATTTAAAGGCTGGACCTCTTGCAAACTATCCAGTGGTGATCAATATGAGCCTGGGAGGACCAACCCTTGAGGTTATGGAAGCGGCAGCGATCGATTATGCGATAAGAAAGGGCGTGATCATCGTCGCTTCCGCAGGGAATGAAGGTGAAGCTGGAATGGGTTACCCTGGCGCTTACGAGCCGGTGATCTCGGTCGCCGCATCCGGTTGGGTGAGTGAGTGGGTTGGCGGGAGAACTTGGTGGTATGCCATTGATGTTCCAGATCCGACCAACCCCGCAGATTACTATATAACCGATTTCTCCAGCAGGGAGCTTCCCGGGCAGGATTTGGATGTTGCCGCGCCCGGTTCCTGGGTACTTGGACCGTATCAAACGAATAGTGGACAATTGAGCTATTACTTCCTGGGAGGCACTTCCATGGCAAGCCCGCATGTGGCAGGTATCGCTGCGCTCATGATGGATAAAGATCCATCGCTGACCCAGATTGAAATTGAAACAAAGTTAGAGGCATCAGCAATCTACCTGGCACCTGGGTGTAGAACGGTAAATGATGGATATGATAATAATATTCAATATTGTTGGGATGGTAATGCCACCGGGGCTGGATTAGCCACCGCTGATGGCGCACTTGGTCAGGTTCCTTGACATTCATAACATAAGAAATCTAAAAGAAGCAGGAGCATAGCTCCTGCTTCTTTTACTCCCAATTTCTGGTTACCCCAACAAAACTGACTCTTCCGGGTATTCCACCAGGTTTTGACGGGGTTCTTTATCCAGCAAAGCCATCATGATGGTGAAAGCACCCAGTCGGCCAAAAAACATCACAATGATCAATATTGCCTGACCAAACTGGTTCAAACTGGAGGTTATCCCCAAAGAGAGCCCGGTTGTGGAAAAAGCGGAGACAACCTCAAATAAAACGTCTTCCATCGTTAATGAATTGGTGAGCAGGATCAACCAGGTGGATAGAACGACCAGGGTGATGCCGACCGAAAAGATCACGCCCGCCCGGCCGAGCTGGCGAAATGGAATTGTCCTGTGCCCGGCGCGGATTTTATCCAAACCGCGCGCATAACTTAAAAATGCAAGGCAAATCACCGAAAACGTCCCGGTGGTTATACCGCCACCCGCGGATGCAGGACCGGTGCCAATGAACATGAGGAAAATCAGCAGAAGGACGCTGCCCTGGCTAATATCGGTGAAGAAAGCGAACCCCTGGAAACCTGCGGTCCGTGCGGAAGCGGATTGAAACCAAGCCTGGACGACGCGAGGGAAAAAATCAACCCCGGTCAAAACACCTCCAAGACGGTACTCTGATAATAGGAATCCCACCCAGCCGATCAGGATCAGAACAAGCGAGGTGATCAATGTGATTCGCGAATGCAGCGATAAACCCCTTCGTCCGAATTGATGAAGTAGATCAAAGTAAACTGGAATCCCCAAACCGCCGGCGATGATCAGGGTACCCATGATCAAAAGTGTTATTGAGTCGAGCGGGATTCCAGTGGGATATTGAGTCAGGCCTGTGAAAAGATCGAACCCGGCGTTGCAAAATGAAACCACGGCATGAAAAATGGAATACATCACAATGCTATCCGCCGGGACAATTCCGGCAGCCAGCCAATGGATTCCCAGGGCTAGCGCCCCGAGGAATTCAAACAAAAGCATGCCGATCACCGTACGGACAACGATCGATATTATCTTTTCTGGAGAATCGAGGCGCAGCGCGCTGGTTACAGCAAGCCTGTCCATCAAACCGATCTGCCTCCCCAGAATACGGAAAAAGAACATGACCGAAACGATCAAACCCACCCCGCCTATCTGAACGAGAATAAGGATGACTATCTGCCCTGAAAGGGTGAAAGTTGTGGCCTGGACAACGATATTCAAACCGGTAACCGTTGCTGCAGAGGTGGCAGTGAAAAGGGCGGTGAAAAAATTTATTGGTTGATAGGTCATACCGGGGATTAGAAGCAAACCGGTTCCAACCAATATCAGGAAAAACAGGCCTGAAACAAGCTGAAATGAGATGGGTACCCGCTTGGGGGTAATCCGAAACCTGGTTTCTACCAGGCGAATTACTCTCCGGGCTTTAAATCTTGAACCGGACGGGGAAGTGAGTGACATCAGATCAGACTAAAATTGACAAGGTTTTTTTGCTGCCCGACGACAACCAGAATATCATCCTTTTCAAGGATAATGGTATCCTCCGGAGAAATTATTAGATTTCCTTCGCGTATGATCAATAGCAAGGAGACTTCGAACTTTGAACTGGATCTAAATTCTTTTCCAACCATGCCGGCGGGAGTTTTAATTTCGATCAGGCGGTAGACCGGATCAAGGTTCAGGATCTCGAGGATACCCGGTGCAGATAATTCCTCCGCCAATTGATTGGCGGCCTCCTCCTGGGGAACGACTACCCTATCCGCACCAATCGCGGTGAGGATTTCGCGGTGTCGCTGAGAATCCGCGACACTGATCACGTGCGCAATCCCCATTTTTTTTAGCGATGCTGTTACCAAAGCGTTGTATTCAAATTCGTGGGAGAGGGCAACGATCACGGTGTTAAATGATGTGATCCCGATCATTTGAAGCGCGTTTTCATCCTGGGCATCCAGAATTACTGCCTCTGCGATTTCATTCACCATGGCTTTGACGGTATCAGGATTTCGATCACAACCCAGAACATGTTTCCCCAGAGCAGTCAATCGCAAAGCAAGCGAAGACCCAAAACGGCCCAGACCAATCACAGCAATATCCCCGATCAATTGTTTTCGTGGCATATTAATCTCCAGGTTGGTATTCTCACGCTATGAACTGTTTGATAGATTAAATTATAGATGAATTAAAAACAAACGGACCTGTTTTCAAATACCTACAGGTCCGTTGATATCAAGGGTACTGGATCTTAGATGATTAATACCCTGGGATTTCTTTTCGTTTCCAGCCACCGGTCGAGTAGGAAGCGATATCCGCAACCACACCCAATCCAACCCAAATCCAGTCAAAGCCAACCATGCCGTTCGAACCGTAAACGAGAACGTACATCAGCGTGGTCCAGGGCAAGAAAATCAATCCTACAATAGGCCAGAACCAGTTCTCGAAGGCCATTTTCATCATAGCCTGCCCGTATGGGAACAACCAGAAGACCAAAATACCAACACGCGGGCCAAGGAACATCAGGACGAGAAAGAAACAACACATGGCGAATTACTCCTTTTCTGATTTTTGTCTGATTGATTAATTTTACCTTAATTTATCGTAGCAGATTTACTGGTCCGGTACAAGATGTAAGAATTTCCCGATGGAATTCTTGAAAAACCTGATGCGCTATAATCTGACCGATGAAACAATCGCGGAGGCAAAAATGAATTGGGCTGCTGTTCTATCCATCGGAGCGGGTTTGCTGCTTCTCATTGCAGGGAGGAAATTCTTCTGGCTGGCAGCAGGCTTGGCTGCTTTTGTTCTCGGTTTGAGCTTCTTTGAAGCAGTATTTAAAGATGCTGGTTGGATCGGGATCATGCTCTCGGCTATTGGCGGGATAATATTTGGTTGGCTTGCAGTCAAGTTCATTCGCATCGCAGGTTATATCATCGGAGCGCTTGCAGGGGCTGCAGCGCTCCCATTCTTGCTGGGTTTGTTCGGCGTCGCCTGGAGCTGGCTTGCTATGGCACTGATCGGTGCAGTCCTCGGATTCCTGCTTGTGCGTTTCTTCTTCGACTGGGGGTTGATCATCATGACCACCTGGATCGGCGCGAACGCGGTAATTTCCAGTGCGAATCAATTCATAAACTTGGGGGTGATTCTTTCCTCGATCGGATTCTTCATACTTTTGATCACCGGAATTCTTTTACAACGGCGCATGATGAGAAAGTCGTGATTTCACAGAGATATTCCATCAATATGACAGCTTGATTTTTTCCTTGTATGGAGTATAATCGCTATAATAAACCGACCGACGGTTTATTATAGGATATAGATTATGCCCAGAGTCAGTAAAGAACAGGATTATTTTGTGCGCCGGACTGAAATCCTGGATGCAGCCCATCGATTGATCTATTCCAAAGGATTTGAAACCATGACCATTCAGGATATCCTGGATGATTTGAAAATTTCCAAAGGCGCATTCTATCATTACTTCCGATCCAAGCATGCGCTTTTGGAAGGATTGATCGATCGATCAATTCAAAACGCGCTTGTCTTGGTAAAACCGATCCTGGATGACCCCAACCTCAGCAGCCTTAAAAAACTGGCCAGATACTTTGATGCTGTGGCAAGCTGGAAGTTGGCCCAGAAGGATTACATGTTGCAGCTTCTGCGGGTCTGGTTCAAGGATGAGAATTCTCTTCTGCGCCAAAAAATGACTTCAGCGGGATATGAATTCCTTTCACCACATCTCAGCAAGTTGATCGAGCAAGGTATACAAGAAGGATCGATGAAAGTGAATGACCCGGAGATATCTGCCAAGGTGGTTTACTCCCTCATGCTTAGCCTGGGGGATGAATTGGGAAGAACGATCCTGGATGCTGAGAATTCACACCCGGGTAAAAAACGCGAACAATACGCACAATCCATGATCGCTACCGCAAGAGCATTTACAGACGCAATCGAACGCATCCTGGGAGTTCCAAAAGGATCGATCGTTCTTATCCAGGAGCCGATCCTAAAACAGTGGATCTTGCCATGAACAAGAAAACTTATAATAAACATGGAGGAAGGCAATGAGACTTTACTTACGACTGGCTTGGCGGAACATTTGGCGCCACAAGCGCAGAACGATCATCATCGTTGTTGCCCTGGCAATGTGTATGTGGCTGATGATGTTCTACGACGGGCTTTTGGCAGGGTTCACAGATGCGATCTATGGGAATGCGGTCAAGATCCTGGGTGGGAATATCCAGGTTCACGAAGCCGGGTATTCCGAAAACAGCTTCTCAAAACCGATCATGCCCCTCAGTGATGATGAAAAGATCGCAGCTTTCGCCCTGTCTCTGCCCAATGTGGTTGGTGCATCCCGCCGAATCGAAACCGATGGCCTGGCGACCAGCCGGGAGGGTTCCTTTGGGGTGAGCATAATTGGGATCGAACCGGAATTGGAAGCTCCCCTGAGCGTGTTATCCAAGAATGTTGTTTCAGGAAAGTACACCCAATCCGGTGATGGAGATCTTGTATTTATTGGAAAAGGCCTCGCTGACGAGCTGAACGTCGCTACGGGAGAAAAGTTCACATTGATCGGCAGGGATTCCCATAACCAGATGCGTAAGAGAACCATGACGGTGGGGGGGATCTACGACGTGAGTATGCCGGAGCTTGAGAAGGGAATTGTATATATGTCTCTTCAAGAAGCCCAGCAGCTTTACGATCTGGAGGGTAAATCGACGATGGTGATGGTAACCCTGGCGAATATTGGGAAAGAAAAACCAGTGATCACTGGTATTACTGATCAATTCCCTGGAACGGATATCGGCTCCTGGCAAACCAAGTACCCGGAGCTTACCTCCGCGATCACAACTAAAAGCGGAGCGATGAATGTTTTTAGCTTCGTGATCATTTTAATCGCCGGGATTGGGATTTTAAATATGTTGTTGATGGCTGTTTACGAACGCACTCGCGAAATCGGTTTTTTGGGAGCAATGGGCATCCGGCCTGGCGGGATCAATCTCCTGTTTCTACTGGAAGGCGCGCTTATCGGCCTGGTAGGGATCACAGCCGGGATCCTGTTCGGGCTTTTATTCAACTTCCTCTTCCAGCAGGTCGGGATGGATTTTTCAAAATTTTCAAATGTCACCGCTTACGCAGCCCTGATCAGCGGAAAAGTCTATCCTTCTCTCGGCCTTGAAAAGATCGTTGGCAGGGTGGTGGTGATGCTGGTCGTTTCGATCGCCGCAGCTTTTTACCCGGCTTGGGAAGCATCCCATAGAGAACCTGCAGAAGCTCTGCATTACGTGTGAGGCATAAGATGAAACAATTATTCAAAATGGCTTTTCGGGATATTCTGCGCCATAAACGCCGATCCATTTTTTCTGCTGTTGCCCTGGGGTTGGGATTGACGCTGCTGCTCATGTTCGCATCCTTCATTGAAGGTGAGATCAGGGGCAGTATGGCGACCTCCATAAAATTGGATACCGGACATATTCAGATCCAGGCTCAGAATTATGACAAGAATAAAAACAGCCTGGTTTGGGAGGATTTGATCGCCAATCCGGATCAGATCGCGGACCAGATTTCCAGTACCCTTCCCGTAATTGCAGCAACCCCCCGGTTATTCGCAAGCGGGGTCGTCTCGGAGGGGAATGCTTCCAGCGGTGTGAGGGTGGTGGGGATTGATCCAGGTTCCGCGGCGAATGAACCATATAAAACAGGGATTGTAGCAGGTGAGTTTCTTCAACAGAATGATAACACCGGAATTCTGATTGGCAAACCACTGGCAAATCATTACAAACTTAATCCTGGTGATTCGATCAATTTATTGGTAAATACGTCCAACGGGGATGTGGATCAGCAGCAATTTACGATACGCGGTATTTATTCCACAGAATCCTCCTCATTGGATAAGGTGGTTGTTTTCCTGACCCTGGCGAAAGCACAGGCGATCACCCAGGCGGGTGATCATGCCAGCATCATCTTCATCCTCCTGAAAGATAGAAACCAAACGGATGCAGTGGTATATGCAATCCAGGCGAAGGGTTTGAAGGTGGTTCCCTGGCTTGTCTTGAACAGTTTTATTATGGAATTCCAACAATATGCAGATTCATTCATGTACTTGTTTTACTTGATCATCCTGGCGATCACTGCAACTGTGATAATCAATACTTTGATCATGGCAGTATATGAAAGGACCCGTGAGATCGGGATCCTTTCCGCGATCGGGATGAAAAGCCGAAGCATCATGGGTGTGTTCTTCATTGAATCCGCGATCCTGGCTTTTGGAGGGATCATCATCGGCTGGATCTTTGGCGGGATAGTGGTGGCATATTTGACTCACTTTGGAGTGTTTATTGGGAATTTTGGATTAACTGGGTTCACCACGGGGGATACGATCCATGCGTATTTGACCCTTTCAGCAGGTATAAACCTAACTTTTCTGACGCTAGTAGTTGCACTTTTTGCAGCGATCTACCCAGCCTGGTTGGCATCCAGGATGGAACCGGTGGAAGCATTGAGAAATGCTCAATAAGGAACAAGGAGACTGAAATGGAAGTAACCAGAGTTGAAAATGTGACAAGAAATTATAATATTGGCGAAGTGGAAACCCAAGCGCTTCGAGGGGTGACCCTGGGCATCGATGCTGGTGAATTCACTGCGCTCGTGGGTCCTTCCGGTTCTGGAAAAACCACCCTTTTACAGCTTATGGGTTGCCTGGACCAACCCACCTCGGGTAAAGTATTTGTGAATGGCAAAGATGTGTCCACGCTGAACCGCAGCCAACG
>Ga0105097_10000652_pt1 | contig 15997 bp, 33 predicted proteins | sample PPLLak12cMay2015_FD_87035 | JGI IMG/M metagenome (GOLD analysis project Ga0105097, IMG submission 87035) | Freshwater sediment microbial communities from Prairie Pothole Lake near Jamestown, North Dakota, USA - PPLs Lake P7 Core (1) Depth... | ecosystem: Environmental > Aquatic > Freshwater >... | reverse complement strand
TATTGGTTGTTGCCGAAATTGCGAATATCCGAATCTTCTTCCCTGCAACGCCCGCCACTATTGCTGCTGCTTGGTCGCCAGCGGTAGTGGAATTGATAGCCACTGTCTTCGTCAGCACTCCGTTAGTCAGTGTATCCAGTGTTCCCATCAGTCCACCTCGAAGATAATGACTGTCAGCGTTCCGCTCGTAGGAGCAGTATCGCATGTTGCAACGATACGCCAGTAAGGAATATAGGTATCACAGGTCATGTAGGTATTGGTGGTAGCTGCTACTTCCCAAGATGAGCCGATATTAAAGTAATTGGAGAAATCGCTATTGGCACTTCCATGACACTGGAAAGATACCACTTGATTCAGACCGTTCTCCACCACGAGCGTTTTGATGATAAACTCACCGTTGAACACCGCATCGCTCGTATGAGCTGAAGTGTCTCTGATTGCCAATGCGCTTATCGGTCTTGCTTGGTTAATAGCCATTACACAACCTGCTCCCTGAATAACACTAAATGATAAAGAGCCCTTGTCCCTGTCGTTGCTCTTGCTACGATACTGAAATTGGTCGTGAATCCAATCTGCACTGGACTGAACCTAAACTGCTTGTTTGCGGTCTGAGTGCAAATCTCGTAATTTGAATCCGTAAGACCGAGAGTGTTCCCAAGCGTGTCCATCGAGATTCTTATGCGCTCCACTGAATCAATATAAATGGCTACCTCATAGCTTGAGGAAATCGCATCATTTACGGATACGAAGTCGAGAACCCCTGCGCCAGTGAATGAGTAGAGCGTCACATCCGAGGTTCCGACAGAGGTTCCTGCCGACCCTATCGAAGTCTTAAGCTGATAATTCGTAGCGGGCTGTTCACGGCTATCGACAGACAAGCGATTGACCGCTCCATCAGTTACGACAGAGACCGCCTTCGTCTTCCCATCATCCCATATCGTCGAATCGTATGTCTGGTCGTTCTGGTCAGCCATTCATCTTCCCTTTGATTTCCCTTAATTCCTGCAAAATTAACTCAAGAAACTTAACCGTTAAAAGAGGGGCGTTGCCGTGAGTCACTTCCACCTTCGCCGAAGCTTGGGGGACAGGCTGACTCTTATCTGATTTTGGTTCTTGCGGTTCCTTATTGGGAACCTTCGCAAGTTGTTTAATCGGCATAACACCCCTCCTTTAACTGGTTAATTAAGCGTCAATTCCGATGATGGTCGAATAAGTATCCATCGCCGTTCCTTGGCGGTTCGTATGAACAAGCCGGACCGTCCCGGTAGAAGTCGAAGGAACTTCAATCGGCGGGTCAAAGAATATCTGCTTGGTATCGCCCTGACGGTCGTTTAAGAAGAACACGCCGTAAGTAGCGAGTGTCGCAAGCGGACCAGCTTTGAGTTCCGTTTTCATGTTACCGGACGCTGCGATGATGATGGATTTAATCAGCATCGTTGCAGAAACCGTGTAATCGTGATTGACCGTTGTACCAACGCCACCAGCGAAAGTCTGACTATCATAATCATGGACTTCACCGGTAATCGCAGCGCTTGTCACATTCACATTGATGGAACCATTTGAGTTGACTGCCAAACGATTACCATCTGTCGTGGCGTCTGCAATTTCGATGATGAGCTTGCGGTCAAGCGTCATGCGGGGAATACCGATATCGCCCTCATCCACGCTGTCAGGAGCGGTTTCATCAGCCATCGCCCCAATCGCAACGACAGTATCTGTCGTAACATTAAATTGAGCATCATCAACCTTCTGACCGAGGAAATCGACCGTGAGAGAACTGCCGTTATCATCGACAGACAGAAGACCTGTGCTGTCATTGGCAATCGTCACACGAAGAGCGCCCGCCTCAGTACCAGCACCTGTAATTGCAGACCATGTGTCTTGAATATCAACATTCACTGTTCCGAGTGAAGGAAGCGTCAGGACATCAACCTGCAGATTTCCATCAGCGTCCACCAAAGGAACCAAATCAGTTCCGGTTCCATCTTTAACTGTGTTGGCGAAGATGAGAACATTGTCTTCACCGCTTCCTGTTCCCGCCTTCAAATCACGGTAGAAGGTACCGGTAACAGCAATACTGGAGTTATCGATATTGACATCGAGCGCTCCACCTGTTACTCCGATTGCGCTAGTACCGTCTGTCAGCTCAACCCAAATCGGATTGGCAGCAGCGTTTATCGCTGTATCTTTTGAAACTAAACTTGGAAATGCTCCGTCAGCCATGTGTATATCCTCCGTTATTGAATAATTACTATATTCAGTTCTTCGTTATACTTCTTTAGAAGCTCACCCAACATAATCATTTCGTATTGCAGCTTTTTCATCTTACCGTTGCGAATGTCCTCTATTTCCTGCTCGCATTTGTCGAGGGCTTGCTTCACCCCAAACATACGAGATTTCAGTTCAGCGATATGTGCTTCCACCCACTTCTTCTTAGCGTCAGCCGGTTCATCGACCTCATACCGTTGTTTCGCAATCTGTAAGTCTGCCATTACGGACCCTTATACCCAAGAATACTGCACTCAAAATCGGGGGTATCCCCGGTATTAAAGTGCGTTACTTTTACATCAATCGTTGCGCCTGCCGGAACCTTTAGCGGTGTCGTGATGTTGAACATCACATTCCGGTCGCTACCACCTCGCAATACAATGAGCGGTACCAGATTCTCGAAATATCTGAATTTTCCATATTGCATCCCGCTGCATAATATCGTCGTTATCCAAGTCGGCGAAGCACCTGTTGAATAACTCACAATCGTTGTTTCTATATTTGCCGGAACACTTATAGCCACATTGTTCGCAACCACTGTCGTATTGGCAGTAATTAGCGCCGAAATATCTCCAACGATTGAAGTCGCTCCGACTCCCAATGCTACGCCCATCGTTAACCTCTATGCCTTCGTTCCCAATATCGCATCTCACTGGATTCACCCGGTGCGCAGATACCCCAAACATCACCTTTCCACAGGTTTTCCCCACGGTCTTCTGATAACTGAGAACTAGACTCGATTGGGAATCCGTCAGCGACTGTGGCGTCCGCTGCGGTCTCCCCCAAGTACACTCGCTTTGCGCCATTGTTAAAAAGATAGAATGATTGGCGACTCGTGTTCTGCGGAATTATCAATGTTGCTGTGTCGCTGACCGTTACTACGCCTGTCGGCATATCTTCACCAAGCCGGTTGAGTCTCGCCCAAAAGTGGAGATTGGATACGAGTTGTAGGAGCTTCCTGTGCATGCTCGCTCCCTTCATCTCCATAGAGCAAGACCGCCTCAAATGGGATTGTCGATTGATAAATGCGCTGCCTGCCTTGTAAAAGAGCGGTTCCGTCAAGATTGCGTGTGACGGATTCAATCTCTTTCAGATTCACCCATACATCAGGGCTGATTCTGATAAACCTCACATTGCCACCGATTGACCCGGAAGCTTCTGCTCAATCCGGTCGAGGCGGTTTGCCAGCAAGACTTCCTGCGTGTTCATCTTGCCTTTCTTGCCGACCTTCATGCCTTCGATATTGAACGAGATGCCTGTCGGGGTCACTGAATCTACCGTGCCGGTGAGAGTGATAGTGAGCGATTGCCCACGCACCATGCCATCGACATTCGGGTAGTTGGTATTATCGATAAAGAACTTGGCACCCATTATTGCTGCCCTTTTCCGGCGATAGGAGCTGCTTTGCCGACAGCGCCGACCAGATTACTCCCCGCCAATTTAGACATGAAGCTGTCTGACTTCCGTGGAAGCGTGGTTGATGGATTCTTCACCACCTTCGCAGTCGGAACCTGTAAATGACCGTATAGACCTTTATCTTTACCGCACCCCATTTTGACCTCCATATATGTTAACCTTCGATTTTTGTACTGACATATGACTATAGAAACCACGGTCAACGCCCGATATCTTCCCGGCGTTACGAGAAGCATAGAAAACTTGCTTGGCTCTATCCGGTCCATACTTCTTAACCATAGCTGCCATAATCTTTCGACCTTTGGTCGTCAATGGACTCATTGATTTTTCCAATTAGAAGCAGTTTCAATTTCTTTATCGGTGTATCCGGATTTCAAAGAAGGTCTGTTTATTCTCGATTTACAAAACTCTATAATCTTAGACGCCCTCTTTTTCTTCTCGATAAGAAATGGAAAAAGCTGTTCAAGGATTTCAACTATCTTAGCTTTATCGTTGATTTGGCAAACATATACTTTCTTTTTACGATTGTTTTTTGAACTGAGATATATCTTTCCACCAGTAATTTCACTAACCTTACGAAGCAACTCAACATTCGTATTACTGATTCGAATATGGCATCCGAGAGTAAATCCAAGCTTGCTTCTTTTGCGACCAATTCTTTTTTCGGTATTCTTATAAACAGAAATGGTTCCCTCACCGTCAAGAAGTCCAGCTAAATAGCCCTTTTCAAAATCCGTAAGTGGCATGACTATTTACCTTTCTTAAGCGGACCACACTGCCCACCGCAAATCTTCTGGCGTGGGAGCTTAGATGCGTCCATGTGTTTGTAGAACCCGCTGTCGGTCCCCTGCATCATGTCTTTAAAGGTACCCATCATGCTCATCCGCTCTTCGGTGGACATATCGGTGATGGTCTTGTTCATCTGCTTGCCCATTGATTTAACGCCTTCGACCGCAGCCTTAGCTCCCTGCGTAATCATTTGACCAATCGCTTCAAGACCCATAACTATCTCCTATTCAGCGTAGATTCCGCCCTTTTTCTGGCGGGCAATCCGCTCAGGAACCTCTGTTTTTAAGTGTTTTGCCATCTCTGCGTTGAACGCACCGGATGTCTTTCCGTTCTCTTCCACTTGGCGCTTACCGACAGCCACCATCTTCTTCGCCCACTCGCTTGGTTTATAGCCGGGCTTCGATAACTTCGGTTTGATATCCTGCGGGCGATAGGGTTCCATCCCCTTCGCTTTCATATCGTGCAGGTAATCGTCCTTCGTATGATAGAACTTGCCGAGCGCATGGTTCATGTGCGGACGAAACCGCTGAGAATCTGAGTTAGACTTGATAATCACTGTAACCATTACGCACCTTGAGCCATTCGCTCTTTGAGTTTTTGAGTGGCGGATTCCTGAATCTTCTGTCCGGCACGAGGGGCTTTGACTTTTGTCTCTTCCTCGTAGATAAGCGTTTGCTGTTCCACTAATTGCTGGAGAATATCGGCTTGAATGCCGAGCGCTTTAAGTAAATTGAGAATAGCGCCATACATCTCAAGCCGTGCTTTATGGTCCTGACCGGGAGCTGGCGGAGAAGGAGGTTGCTGACCTTGAATAGCAGCCACCACATTGGCTTGCGCAGCCTGTAACTCTGCGACCGAAACAAATCCCATCTGCTCTTCAGGTCGGATATTGCGGAAAATCTCAGGGTCTCTGATACGGAGGCGCATCAGAAGCTGATTGATGATAGGCGATATATTAAATGTCTTCTTTTCTTGGAGCAGTTTGCGTTCGAGAGCCGGATTTCCCAATGCCGATTGCATCAGGTTGAGGATAATCGTCAATTCCTGAACTTCCTTCTCAGGATTCTCAGGGGATAGACTGATTGCGTCGATATCGACATCGGTAGGCGCCTGAATCTCTTCCTTCGTGAAGTTGTCGGACCACTCGATATCTAGCGTTCCCATAACACGCACTGCTTCCTTCACCGGCATGAACTGCTTCAGCAAAGCCAAGATGCAACCATAACTATCTTTAAGGAAGTCCACCATGATATCTTGCCGGTAAGCAGGGCGAACTGCTCCACCGGCTGCTCTGATTCGAGCGTTCGCTGCAGATTCCTCGCCCGACTGCAGGAAGCCACGCTTCTGGTCAGTAACAAATGATTTGTCTTGCAGCTCTTTATCTAAGCGCCCATCAATTAGGTACAGTTCTTGGGAGGCTGCAAGCCCTGCGCTCGAAACCATTGCCCGGTTCTGAACCGAGTCACCTTCAAAGGTAACGATAGTTTGGTCGCCGACTTTGATTTTTTCGATGTCTTCTTCACTGGTGCCTTCCTTCGCTAAGAATACCCAAACCTTAGAGTTTTCTTGGGCGTTCCTAATCTGGAGATTACGCATGATATTCTTATTGTCCGCTATCTGCTTGTAGGTGCTGACATCGTCCATGCCAAATGTTGCATCAGGGAGCGGGTTGAACTCTAATATCTTCGCCACCCAAGCGTCATACTTGTATGGATTATTATTATTGCGGAGGTCTTCGAACTGCTCATCAGTCAGTAATATCATCCGCCCCTTCATCCCATCCCGCTTTTCTTTCTTGGTCGGTCGCAGGAATAATTCATAGAGCGTGACGAATCTGGCGTCCCTTCCGTTCCTGTAATCTTTATCTGCAAACTCTAGGAGCGGGCGGATACGGCTTGTGTTCGGTAATTTGTCAGTGGCGTTCGACTGTACGAAGTTCCCTTTCTCATCAACCATGTAGGATTGACCGAATCCCAATTTACCTTTAATCGCCTTGTCATCTACATTCAACCGGTCATCCTCCACCAATTCAAGGAGCGGGATGTCGAAAGAGCGTGCTATCCACCGAGCTTCGTCTAAATTACCGATGTTCACCGCCGGGTCAAAAAGGAAGCGCAAAGGAGAGATGCGCTTGACGAAAATTTGCTCACCTTTGATGGTTAACGACTGCTCTTCCGTCATCCCGAACTCGCCCTTGTAGCCATGCCAGAGGACACCATGGGGAGCGAGGAGTGCGTCGAAGAGGACTTTGCGGAGTTCTCGTTTGTAGATAATTTCTTCTATGGTGTAGTTAAGCAGACATTCCTGCGTGCGTGCAGATTTACCGGCATCGAGCGTTACAGGTTCCATCTCGCCTGATTGCGGATTGCGCCGGTTGACAATAAAGTTTTTATTCTTTGGCTTGAGGAACGCACGAGGATTGCGGAAATGGATGGACGGAATATTAAACTGCACGATTGGGTACACTTCGTTCAGAAGGATGTCCCAATTAACGCCGATATTCGGAACATAGCGACCTGTGTATCTCGCCAAGTTCTCTTGGATTGTGGGAAGAAGCTCCGCCTCATTACGCTTTTCAGCGAGCTTGATTTCATTATGAAGACGAGCAAGCGTCTTCTTGTCGAGCCGGTCAGTCTTCGCCATTGACGAATGATAGATATAAAGTTTGACAAAAATCAATTTGCTGGTATATCATTTGCTCATGCGAACCGACATCGACACCTCCAAATGGGAAGTCAGTCGGTTGGAATTTCTCACCAAACTTCTGCATTACCACCTCGAAGCTATCACCAAACTCGAAATTGAAATCCAACAAATACAAAAGGAGATTTCAGATGGCGATGACCCCCGGAGGAATAACTAGGACCGTAGCACTTTGGGTAATGATGATTGGAGCGTGTGTTGCCGATGGACTGCTCTGGTGGAGATGGGCGGTGGAAGGGTATCAGTTTATTACTCTCTTTTGGGCGACCTTTTGGGCGTGTATTATTTCGCTCGTGGTCGGGTATGAGTTATGGGCAACGATTACCAAGCACATGACCATATCGACCATGTACAAGAAGTGGATTACTTACGAGAAGGAGAATGGGATATTTCCGTGGGGGAGGACGGTACTGATAATATTAGCGGTAGCGCTTAATGCACTCATCATCCACCTCTGGTTCTGGTGAGCGCCATGTTGCAGGTTTACACTTGTCCAAAATGCGATGCTGAGTGGATACCAAGAACGGAGAACCCGGTGCAATGTCCACGCTGTCGATTCAGGATGCACACGCTTGGGAAAGATTTAGAGCGGATTGTTACGCTGAAGCGGATAGATAAAGAAGTGGCGCAGGAAAGGTCACTTCGGAAATGAAGATTTGTAAGGCAGTTCTATACGGCGCCTTGCTGTTGTGTATCTACCTGTTCGTCGCTTATCTGGCGTGGCATATCGAATGGACTGCTTTCGCCACCACATAAACTTGTCCTCGTCAGCTTCTGCTTTTTTCGCTCCCTTCGGAAATTGCAGGAGCTGGACGAGACCTTGTTCGCAGTCGATAATGTCATCGTGAACGCCCGCAGGGAATCTCATCAGCTCGTGTTCTAGGTCGCCCATATCCCGCAGATGATATATGCTGTGCTGAGCGTAGCGTGGCTGCAGGCGGGTCTCAATCCTGCTTATCTTATCGGTATCCCACTTCAATTCCTTCGTGTACAGAAAATGATTGCGCTCCCGCATTGCCTGACGCAGAATCCAATCCGTCACTTTTTCCAGCATGCCTTTTTCAAAGCCGATTGGAACTGACGAGCCTGTGAGTTTCCGGAGTCTTTCTTCCATTTGAAATAGTATTTCGACAATCTCGTTGGGTCGTACTCCCCGGCGGGCAAAGTAACTGTCAATAAGTATGTAACTGTCAGGCGTGAGGAATCCCGGCATGATGACAGTCGAATCTGCTGAACGCTTCTCTGACCATGCGAGGTCGCAGGCGATAGCCGATTTACATTGGGCGAAATATCCGGCAGATAGAATCTCGCCTCCTGTCGCAGTGAGGACATACTTCTCCCCTTCCTTGCGCCAGTACCTGAAGTCTTCCGAGTGGAACCGGGCTTCTCCGCCCTGCGCCGGGTCATTCTGATACTCCTTGGCGAATACTATTGGCTTCGTGCGTTTTATCTCCATCAAATCTTGGTAGGTCCATTTTTCCTCCCATAGCGATTTACCGCTGGTTTCCGCTTGATAGAATAGTTTTGTGAAATCGGGGTAGGTGTCTTTGCCAACCAATTTGGCAAGCAGCGCATCGTCGTGCATGATGGTGCCTACAATAATATATTGGCACCGCCCCCTTTCCCCCGCCGGAACAAGCGCTTCGTCAAATAATTGCTGAAGCTGAACCCTTCTTTCAGGCGACTTAACCATGATGTCATCTTCCATGTCGTCACCGAGAATAAGGTCAGGACGATAAGCACCATGCTTAATGCCACGAACACTGCCAATCTGGTCAACGCCACGACAAATAAACCGAGTATCGAACCCATCAGGGTGAGTGATGATAGAGTCGCCCTCAGCATCCTTCGAGATGGAGACTCCGGGGAACGCAGCACGCAGTTTTTCATTTTCTCTCAGCTCCTTTTTAATGGCTTCGAGCATCATGGCTGCTTTGCTGAAAGTGTTCGATATGAGCAGGATGCAGTGGAAGCGTTTGAATATCATTCCGTGGAAGGGATAGAGGAATACCAGCATGGTCGACTTCGCCGATTCCCTAGGCGCTGCTGCAGCGAGGCGCATATTCGCCATCGCTTCCCTGATTAGCTCAATATGGAAGGGCGGGGTGCGCAGCCGGAAGTGGTGCGGGAAGAATAGCTTGCCCCATAGCATGGGCGATTGCAGCAGGGATTGGTACAGCAGCTCGTTTTGAGATTTAAGCTCGCCCATTTGCTTCACGCCACGACTTGTCGTAGACCTTTTTCTGGTTCTCGCAGTAGCGCCGGAAGCAGTCTTCGCAGAGTGAGAAGCCGTGGGCGATGAAATGTGCGTGGCGCTTGGTCTGGTAATCCTTTGAGAAGCAGTCGGAGCAGAATGCGGTGGGGTAGACGGTGTTCTCGTCCCAACTTATTTTGGCGCTGGAGATATCTGCGTTCGACAGGGTGGTGAAATTGGTGTTGAGCAGGTCTGCGGTGACAACCTCGCCCGGCTTGAAGCTGTAAAAGTTCCGCTCTTTCCGCTTATTGGCGCTCTGGTCCATGGCGCCGAGAGAATTATCCGTGATATTCACATCCACGAAGTTCTTTTTCTTCCAATCTCCCGCCATCCGCCACCTCCCTGTTTGCGCCGATTGTACCCACCTTGTCATTATTTGTCAAAAGTTTAATTTCGGTGAAAGTTGTAGCGCTGTAAGAGTGAGGTAGGAGACCCCGAACACCCGCCCCCCTCCCCCGTTTCATTTTGGCTGGAAAAGTTTATAAAAGTTTGGTTTATAAAATGTAAAGTACATATTGTAAAGCTGAGTTTTATAAATTGTACTTTATAAAGTGTAAACTTGACCGTTGCCCGCCTTGCTTTTTTCTCATTCGAGTTATTATCTTTTGTCATATAGTGTAAAGTTATATTTTAATTCAGTTTTATGAAACGATGCTTTGCGCTTCTTTTCGCTTGATTTTATTACTAGATTTTTATCGCTTGTCAGTAGATTTTTTTTCATCTATTGCCAGTAGATTTTTATCGCTTATTACTAGATTATTTTTTCGAGTGTTTTGTTTTCAAAACTTTCATGCAAAACTATTTTCCCTATACAAAATAAATATCTTTTGACATTGATTGTCATTTTTGAGAGAATTTAGCGTCTTTAGAAATAGCGTTTTTTGACATATATGGCGGGCAAGTATCACTAGCACGAAATGCCAAAAACATTCTGAAGTGAAATGTGAATCCGTTAGCGTAACGGAGTAGCAAAGTAGCGGAATTAATTTCGGGATGGGGCGAAGAGTAGTGAATAGCATACCGAAGCCAGTGAGACCGGACGCAAAGATGAAGCCAAGTCTTCCGGCACGGCGCAAAAAGTAGCTAGCGCAAAGAGTCTTTTGACACTATGTAAAGACTTGCTACTGACTAGCGGGTTTATTCATGGGTACACACCTTAGAAAGCCAGCAGATTATCGCTGGTAACCCTAGAGCGAAAAAAGTGAACTGTATGCGTTCCCCTTACAAGGGATAGCGTTCATGCCATGCGTAGCGGGTATGAATTGACGGAAGTCTACACTGTAACAAGTGGGCGAGTGCATAGGGCGTTGAAGGTCTCTCTCTCCTTCTCTAACAATACAGCAAAGGATGAGGTGAGTTATGACACTATTCCAAGTAGTGAGAATAACAAAGGACAATCGTCTAGTGCCAGTAGAGATATTTCTTGACTGGTGTGAGGCGGAGTATACAGCAACAGAACAAGAGCAGATAACACACGACCATCACATGGTCGAGACAATCGAACAGTAACAAACACAAACAAGGAGAGAGACTATGAAGGCACAAGTGAAGGACAGAGTGTTACATATTGAGCTACCACTCGAAGACAATCCCATGCAATCTACAACGGGCAAGTCTCTAGTGATAGCGTCAACACACGGTAACAAGCCGATTCCAATGGGCGACAAGGTCGTCTATGTCGGAGTCAATGCGTTTATTAAGAACTAGCAGGTAACAAGAGAGACAGAGCGAAGGAGAGAGACAATGGCAAATCCATGCGCAAAGACACGACCGCTCGACAATCCGTATGAGATATGGGTGAACAATAGCGGATGGGAGTGGAGAGTGTTGAAGAAGTGGCAGGTAGATGACAACAAGCCGTATGCAAGGTGGTTCTGCGCTGTCAAGAGTCCGTTTACTTACGACAGCTATGAATACGGCGATTGCTATGTAACAGATGTGAAGGACAATGCTTACAAGCTCGAACAAGTGGCAAAGTAAATAACACAACAGACAAGGAGAGAGACCAATGGCTACAGATACAAACAAGCTCAACTCAGTGGAGAAGAAGGCACTTGCTGAAATCTTGAGGCGTGTCGCTGATTCACAACGGACACAACTCGATAGCTATGTGAAGGAGTTACAGCGGGCTATCAAAGAGAAACATCAGGACGACAATAATGTGCCGGAACTGCTGAAGAAACTGCAGACCGCAAGAGAAGAACGGCAGGAACTCGAAGAGAAGAAGAGGATAGAGCTGGAGAACTTCAAGAAAAACCAAGAGGACGAGATTAAACTGGCAAAGGCGAAAGAGGGCAGGATAGTCCAGACTATGGCTGACAAGGGGTTCGAAAGTGATGGCGATTATCTCAGAGAGAATCGGTATCACAGGAACGAAGAGTTGGAGTTCGTGAGCCGTGAAGGATTGCGGAAGTCTGCGACAATGCAGAATGAGTATAACACAGTGGCGGAGCGGGCGATTATGCGCTCGAACAAGATTGACGAAGCCGAGACCATGATTTGGACGGCACAGTCAAGGGATGAAGCCAATAGTGTTATGGCGAAGGTGATTGGTGGCGGGCTGATTGACGGCACGAGCCAATTCGCACAGCTAGAAGCACCGAAGAAATAACAAAGCCAGATAAGGAGAGAGACTATGGACAGCTACATGGCGGTCGGTATCGCTGAAGGATTTGAAGAAGCCGAGTCTGAAGAACAGCAGATTGAGGCGTGGCAATTCCTGATTGATACCGGACTAGCGTGGAAGTTACAAGGATGGTTCGGTAGGACAGCGCATCAGCTGATAGAGAGCGGGATATGCAAAGCGCCGGAGAATAAGTAACGAGTAAAGGAGAGAGACAAATGCTGAAGATATCCGAGAGGATGACAGGCAAGCTCGAAGGTATCGACGCACTGAACACGGACACAACGAGTAACGAGTTCTGTAAGCGGATGCAGAAGGTGAAGAATACAGTCTGCTCACAGTGTTACTCAATGAGGATGCTCAAGACCTTTCGCAAGATGTGTGTCCCTGCGTTCAGACACAACAGCATGATGCTTGGGCGTGAACTACCAGACCATGCACTGCCATATACAACGAGTAAGTATTTCAGAATGATGGCACATGGTGAGGTGGAGAACATGCAGCAGGTAGAGAACATCATGAGAATTGTGCAGCTGAACAAGCAGACATTCTTTGCGGTGTGGACGAAGAGGAAAGACTTGTTCGGGGCTTGGCTTGCAAGGAACAAGAAGCCGAAGAACTGTAACATGGTCTACTCGAATCCGTATATCGATATGCCGTGCGAATTGCCGAGAGGATTTGACAAGGTGTTCAATGTGTCGACCGCTGATAATGAGGCGGTGAATTGTCGAGGGAAGTGTATCGAGTGTCTGCTCTGCTACAAGCGGGGTGGAACAACGCAAGTGACGGAGGTGCTGAAGTGAAGGAGAGTAAATCGTTTGAGGGAGAACTGGAACTGGATGGTGGCACGATGGTAACCATCGAGTGTACTGTCTATTTCAACATGGTTGTTGACAATAACTATGGTGCGGACGCTGATGGCAACAGAGGTGTGCGCATGGAGTGGGCAGAGGACATCGAGTATGACTATTCGGTCAATGTCAGTAGGTTCTATGGCAAGGAGCGATGGGTGTACATGGATAAGCTGAGGCGTGTCAATCAAGGGCGGATAGAGAATGCGCTTGAGAAGAAGCTGTTCTGAAAGGGGGAGACATGGAGAAGGTTAGCTATATACAAATCAATAACTATAACACAGGTACTACCAGTATCTGGAGAGTGAGGAAACATGGACGACCTAAAGAAAACAATAAGGCAGATTCTGTTAAAGGTGCAAAAGAAAGCGCATCTAAGCGGGCATCTGGATGAGATGGAGCAGGTGTGCTTCGATTGCGGGGCGGTGGTGATGGGCGAGGATGATGGCGACCATCCCTGTGATAATTATTACTGCGAGTGTGGTAACTCGTGGTGTGATTGTGATGGGTGGGTGGATAGACAGCAGGCACATGCTGACCATTTAAGAAAGCAGGCAAAGGAGGGGATATGAGACAGAGCAAAGCAAAGAGAGCGGATGAGCTGGAGAGATTTATCTTCGATGCGTATGGGTTCTTAGTCTATGCATTGCAGAATGAAGTGGATACGAAGACGATTCTTACCACGCTGTGCCATGATATCGGCGGGCTGGCAAAGCGTGATGCGTATTTCTCGCCGAGAGTGAGTGGATATGGAAGGAAAATGGAAAACCAAAAAGGAGAATGAACGATGAAGAAGGTAGAGAAGATGACTGTTGAGGAACTGGCGCTACTCGTGACCAAGCTGATTCAGCGTGTGGATGAGATGGCTGAGAGCGTGAAGGAGATGGACACAAGGCTGAGCCGGGTGGATGAGGATAAGGTATCAGAGCTAGAGTCGAAGCTCGATGACTTGGAGTCGCTCGTCGAAGAGAATGATATCGATGACCTGACGAGTAAAGTGAATGACCTTGAGTCAGCGGTTGAGAATATCAGGAACTGCTAACAGCAAAGGAGATAGGGATGAAGACCGGGATAAAGATTAGTGAGTTTATCAAGGTGCTGACTTCGATTAAGCAGAAGGATGGTGACCTTGAGGTGTGGCTGTCGAGTGATGAGGAAGGTAACAGTTTCTCGCCGTTCGTCTATGAGGATTACAGTACCGGGATAGAGAAAGGCAGGCTGATACTGTACCCGCATGAGGCGCTATTGGCAGAGGAAGTGTTCTAAGAAAGGAGAGTGAGTGATGAGTAAGATGAGCAACTTGATGATTGAGTTAACGAATCTTCAGCAGGAAAACTATATGGCGAAGCAGGAGATACAGGAACTGAAGCGCCAGATAGTTGATGAAGAGATGGAGAATCAGCAGTTGAGAGTGGCGCTTAAGTGGTGCGCCGAGCAGCTCAGATATCTGAATCCAGACCATGACTGTAAGCAGTCGCCCGATAGTGGATGCAGTTGGTGTTGGGCGCTGTGGCAGGCGGAGTCATTGGTCGGGATAACTAAACCAGAAGGAGAACCCGATGAAGGCAAGTGATTTGATAAAAGAAATCAAGGAGATTCTGGAGATGGGGCTTAGCGATATCGAAACAGTTGGAGAGATAGACGCAGCCATCCAGAATTATTTCGCAAACAAGGAGGACTGAGATGAACCAATTTCAGATTGGAGATGAGGTGGTCGTCTATGCAAGAGGACGCATTCGAGCGATGGAGGAAGAGAATGTTTGGGATTCCAATCTCAAACAATATGTTCGGGTCATCAGGTACTCAGTCGATTACCCTAACACTGCAGGTACCGCCAGAGTTACAGGCGAAGTTATTGAACGGAAAGAAGTTAGTGCTTGAGATGGTACTCAAAGAAAGGGAGTGATACATGTCACTAAACTGGAATCTGAATGGTATCAAGAACTACAAAGAAGTCTGTTGGGTTCCGATACCAGAGTCAGAGCAAACAGAGAACGAGCGTGTTCAGCTGAATCCAACCACTGACACCATGATATGGATGACGATGATAGTCGGCATGCCATGTATCACGGAGAAGAACGCAGATGAGTTCTTCGCTAGGGTCAGGTATCACGAACGGTTGGAAGGTACGCTAAAGATGAGAAGGGTAGAAGGTGGTGAACCGATTGAGGTGTACACCACGAAGGAAGATGTTACGAAGCATATAGGATTGGAGACTAACGCCTGCAATTACACTAGGCGTGAGTTCCTACAGCGTAAAGGCAAGCGTCTGTTGGATGAGTGGTCTAGGCAATACCGGGAATCAATGCAGGAAGCCACCGTCTAGCAACGATTAGGTGTAGGGTAAGGGTCAGAGTCGGTACGGATAGGGATAGTGTCTCATATCGCAAATCTGTGCCGATTCGCCCTTGCCATACATTCTGATTCGACCTTTTCAGAAAAAATTGCAGCGCTGCGGGATTCGACCTAGGCGCTTTTAAATGGGTTCAACCAAAAGGAGAGCATATGTCGCTTGAAGGAGTCATCTGGTGGATAAGTATCTGCATATTATTAACCTTCGCCCTGTCATATTTTCGTTGACAGATGATGTAAAGAGAGTAGGATGTGCGCATGGAAACAGTTATCGACAAATATTTTATTACCCCACCGCCTGAGTTACAGGGGCAGTTCATTACCATCAGCCAGTTTGCGAAGCTGCTTGGTATCAGCCGTCAGCATGTCTATAATCTCATCAAGAGGTATAAAATTAAGGTACTGAAGTGTGCGAATCTGTCGCTCATCGAGCGGAAGGTCGCCACGATGTTCTATCCCCGGCTGCATGGGGAGCATATCAAGGTGAAGATGCATGGCTCAGAAAAGTAAGGCTGAGATGGCTGTACGCAAGGAGAGATTCGCTCAGAAGATGGTCGAGTACCGGGGCGACATGCAGAAAGCCGGGGAAGAGGTGTTAGACCGGAGTAAATACGCCAATGATAATTCCTACCAGAGCAGTATCAAGCGCTTAGCTGTAGACCCCGAAGTCAATCAACGCATCATGGAAATTATGCACTTAACTTTCTCTCCAGAAAAGCTCCGGGCGGACTTGGAAGCTAT
>Ga0105097_10000651_pt1 | contig 16007 bp, 23 predicted proteins | sample PPLLak12cMay2015_FD_87035 | JGI IMG/M metagenome (GOLD analysis project Ga0105097, IMG submission 87035) | Freshwater sediment microbial communities from Prairie Pothole Lake near Jamestown, North Dakota, USA - PPLs Lake P7 Core (1) Depth... | ecosystem: Environmental > Aquatic > Freshwater >... | reverse complement strand
ATATTTATACACAAAATATGTACCTATGGGTACCAGTTTGGGTACAACTACATCGATTACGGCTACGCCAGCTACGGTGACTTTCACTGAGGCAGCTCAGACACAGCAGATAGCGGTAGTTAATCAGGATGGTGATGATTTGACATCGTCAGCATATACCACTTATGCTTCAAATAACGTTAAGACAACGGTTAGTTCGTCTGGGTTGATAACATCTGTCACCAGCGGTACATCGACGATTACAGTGACTTATAGTGAGCCCGATGACACACCTCTAACAGACACCATAGCGGTGACTACGACGGTGACGAGTGTTGTTACTATAGAAGGTAATGACAGTCCGTATGACTTACACGAAGATGAATATGTTTCATTGACTACTAAAAACCAAGCTGATACAGATATAACTTATGACTGTTTATATTTCAGTGATGATGAGACGGTGGCTACTTTTGAACTTGTGGATAACCCAACAGTGAGATTTTTGACTAGTGGTACTTGTACGTTGAGTGCGGTACACGAGTTGACACAAAAGACAGGTACTACCACATTGACACTAACTAACTGTATCATAGATACTTTAGTTTCAGATCCGTTACTTCTTGTAGCAGATGCTACTGGTGCTACTCAGCAGTTGACAATAACCGATCAGAACAGTCACGATGTGACAGCTAAGGTTACGTACTCGAGTGATGATCCATCTTTTACGGTGAGTAGTGGTGGATTGGTAACAGCGGTTTCCATTGGTACCGCAACAATAACAGTATCAAAGGTATATCCTATAAATACGATAACTACTACTGTAGGGTGTAGTTATTTAACATAAAAAAAACTAACAAGAACTAAATATGACAAATTTGAAAAGTGTTACTGCTAAGACAGTATTTGGGTTTACTATACGAGAGATTGTAGGCGCTATAGTAATATTATTCACAGTATTTTTATTCTGGTCTAACATAAATATCAGGATTATGGAAATTGAAACTAACATAATGGACACACAACAGGACATCATAAAGTTAAAACAGGAGATTGATATTAACAGGAATGAAAGGTTGAAACAAGTGGAGGATTTGAGAAAGGAGAACCGTGAGGATCATCTTGAGTTAAAAAAAGGTCAGGATAAGATTATGGAATATCTTTTAAAAAATAAGAGATGATAATATGTGTGGATGTAGAAAAACAAAGAGATAAGTTATTTGAGTAATAGCTTTATCTGAGTGTTAACGTACCATTCTTTATAGCCTTGTATGACAGGTATTGTTTTACATACAGAGCTTTTTGGGTTTTTATTTTTGGATGAGATGGCATATGCCATCTCGTTTGATGCCGTGATTATAGGTTTATTACTTTTCATTATCCACCTGAATTTTTATTTCAATTTTTTTATATCTTGTCCATTCCTTGTCACCATTTATGGCGCGAGGTGCATATATAGTACACCATTTATAATCTAACTTAAAAATCATATAACTATTTTGATTTAATATATCACCATCGAAATTTTTAAGTTTACATATATCATATATTTTCCGGTAATATTTCCTCACATCATCTATTGATGAGTATTTCCACTGGTTAGAGAATAATGATATGTCATTATAATCAGCATCTTTTACAAACTTTCTTCCAAAAAGATAAAAGGAATTTTCATTTTGTTCCATTGTTGTTTTCATAGTTTTTCGTCTTTTAAAAATACATTTATCATTTTTATTAATTCGGTATATGTAGATGGGTATATATTTACAACACCATATTTGTTTTTTCTCCAGCAACCATTGTTTATAATACCACCTATGCGTTGTAACATCCAGTGATCGTCCAGGCATTGTAATGTAAACCATTTATCTGTGTCTTCTCCATAAATCCACACATCACCTAAGGCTCCGGAAAAATTGAATATCTCGTCAAATTTGTCTAACTGTTTTTCTGATTTGAACTTAAATGTTTTCATTATTTTTTGATTTTATATTTAAGATCTGGTAATACTTCTTTAAGATATTCCTGAGCTTCGATCATATTCATATCGTGCATTCTCATTACGTTCTGTAAACAATTCATAGCCTCTCTAGGTGTTAAATCGAACATATCTATCAGTTCTTTTACTAATTCAATTACGATTGTCATTTTGTTTATGTTTTAAGATTATGAGACAAAGATACGGCGAATACCTGGATAAAAAAAATTATTTGGTGTTTTTTTTATTAATATCTTTAAATGTATTTTTCATATACTCTTGAGCTTCCACCATACTGATGTTACGTTCTACAGACAGCTTACGCATCGCTCTGACCACATAATAAGGGTCGAGGTTGAACTTGTCTATTAACTCTTTAGCTAGTTTGATTGTTTCCATTTTGTTTGTGTTTTAAGATTATGATACAAAGATAAGGCGAGTTACTGGATAAAAAAAATTATTTACGAAAAATATTTAAAAAAAGGAAGAGCTGGGGTAATAATAAAAACTTAATAATCACATTAACAGCAAAAACCCCAGCTCTCATATAACGATTTCAAACAAGTATTATACACATTTATAACAATAAAGTTTTAAATATCCATCTTGTCTATGTTGACAAATTTAAATGTACGTTTATAGGCATTACTCGTATATTTTATCATAGCCTTTTGAGCCATCACCTCACGAGACATCTCACGTTTACATATCTCAGAGAAGTAAGCAAATGGATTGTCATATCTCAAATGATCATATTTGTGGTACTGTGACATCATTCTCAGAACTGCCGACTGTACCATATCAGGCCAGTAATAGAAGTCTGAATAGAATCTCTTAATGAAACCATAAGCTATATGTAGTATTATCATATCTAACTTCTTAGTTCTTATACCTTTACCCTTTGATAAAATAATCTCATAAATAAGATCCGTGTTTTTGATGTTTGTTTTGTTATTGATGCCTGTGGCTATAGTACCTTTTTTAACAAGTGGTGGCTTAGGTATCACTGGTGGTTTGATTTTTTTAGTACGAGGTTTACGAAGTGGTGCGTCTGGATTATTCATACGAAACTCCTCACGCTCCCGCTGTCTACGCTCCCTCTGTTTCATCGTTAACTCTTCCCTGTGAGCTTCTCTATACTTACGAGAGTACTCCTTCCGATACTCAGTAAAGTTCTCTATAGCTCTTCTTTTGTGGTAATTTGGGTCACCATAACGCTTCTCCATATAATATATGTGCTTCTTCTCATAGTCATAGTTCTTCTTACTCCTCTGACGAGCCATTTCCAAATGGTGCTGATACCTCTGTGGATCTTCCTCCTTTAATTTTAACCACTTACTCTTTTCCATCAGTTCTTCTTTTCACCATCCTTTAACCAGTCTATAGACTCTTGTATTGAGCTGTGTATATGCTCAGCCTTTACATCCCATCCGAACTTTTCCTTGTAGTCCTTAGATACTTTTTTAAGCAACTCTTCTAAGTTACGTCTCATCTTTTTTAAATCTTTGTTATTCATAGTCTCCTTTTTATTTATATATATAAAATCAAAAAAGTCGTTTTTTTCTGAAACTTGTTAACACATTTATTATATATACACCCAAGGGGGATTGATAAAGTGTTATTATTTTTGTTTTTTAATTTTTAATTGTCCATTTTTAATTTCAATCCCCCTTACCCCTTCCCAATAAATATTTATATATACTATAACTCCATATGTTAATGAAATGTTAACGAGATAAAAATATTAAATCAGGACCAGATCACCTTAATATATACGATCATAATTTAAAGCCTATAACGAGATGAAAAAATTAACAGACAAACAAAAACTCAGAACTCAGAAACTTCACTGGACTCATAAAGACATAGAAACAAATGACATCATTCTATACGACTCTAACGGACAAGAAATAAATATTATTCAACTACGTAAACGTGATAAACCATCTTAACATAACTATCTGATTTAACAGGCCATAACAGTCATTAATGCTCTCCCAATATAATTTGTTGATAACTTTTTACAAATTGTTAATAACTTTTTGTAAACTTTCTAAAACAAAAACAATATATTTGGGGGGGACAGGGGGGGCAAGGCTAAACAAGGCCAAACAAGGCTAACAAGATTAACAAGACAAGCAAGACCATATATCTCTCTTTTCTTTTGGATCTTTGTGTTATACTTTCGATTCCTGCGGAATCTCAAGTACAACACGAGGATGCAAGAGGAAAAAAAAAAAAGAGACATATGGTTTTTCTGGGCCTTCGGAAATCAATCTTTTAGTTTCGGTTTGTTCTTTTTTTTTTCTTAATGATATTCTTTTCTCAACAAATAAGGCCTTTTTGACTATATTATTTAAATATATAACGATATGATAACAATAACAAACAACACATTACAAGACCTGAGATCCTATGCAAAAAAACATACTCTCAACTGGGGATCAATACAGAACAACTTTCAAGACAGTAACCTCAATATATTTAATGTCAACTCCTCTGAACAACTAGAGAATCAAATAGAACTATACTGCCAACACCTGCCTCAAGATGATATCAACTACATCAGAAAAAGATGGTTCTCATTTATGTGCGCAAAAGTAGACGAAGCCCTGTTTACCTCTTATCCCAACTGCAACCCTAACCCCAATGACAAAGATCATAACTGGGACTTCATCATCAATAACAAATATAAATTTGACCTAAAATCTACATCTCTGCCTCCTAAATTCGAACTCAGCCTCATCAAGACCCAAGACCTCATTAAATATCTATATCACAAACAATCCGACGGAACAAGATATAACATACAAAACAGAATATTCCTCGTCCATACATCATATAAAGACATATCACGAACTAACGTCATCAAAACAGCCTTCAAATTTAAACACGACATAATAGGCCAATATCTCAACCTGAAAGACCGTATATATTATCAATACAAAGACACCTACGTAGATGTCATATTTATATACGAAGACACCCAAGGCCAATTGAAAGCCAAGATATACTAATCACCTCACGTCACCTCACGTTTTTTTTTACACAAAGACACAATATTTTTATATATACTATAAAAAGTGTGATCTATGAACATCAATACTTTCAATGATTTTTATAAAAATACTTATAAATATTTCTATAACATCACCTATGTCATAACAGGACACTTCGACGAAGACCTCCTACAAGATGCCTATATCAAACTATACACCTCACACAAAAAATTCAACCCAGATAAAAGCGCTCTCAATACATACTTCTACCTTATAATAAAAAGCCTATATCTCACCCACATAAGAGATACACGCAAAATAAAATTCGTAGATATTCAGTATCTTGTAGATATATATCAACAAGATGAATATGAAGATAAAGAACCTATAATAAATCATATGAACAATGTTATCAATGATCTATCTACATATGACAAAGAACTTATACAAGCATACTATGACAAGACACCCTACGCAAAACTGGCTGAAAAATATAACAAACCAGAAAACACTATAAAAACTCATATACATAAAATAAAAGGAAAGTTACGTAAACAACTGACAACCAAAGCGAATCTCGCATAAAAAAATAATATTAAATATGAAACAAGATTATCTCATCACTCAACATAAAAAAAGAGATAGAAAAAAAGCGGCAGTACTAAAAGCTCTCGATACAGTAACTACCAATATAACAGAAGCCTGTAAAATATCTGGCGTAGAACGTAGAATGTATTACATATGGAGACAAGACGATCCAGATTTTAGACTCAAATGCGACGAGATACTCGAGAAAGAAATCGATTGGGTAGAAAACGAACTCAAAAATCAAATAGCCTCAGGTAATACAACAGCAACAATATTTTATCTAAAATGTAAAGCAAAGCATCGTGGATATATTGATCATCAGATAGATGTCAACGTCACCACACCTTTACAGATAAACTATATAATACCAAAAGATACAGACCAATAAAATTATATATATACCGTATGATATCCTTTGAACCTCTACCTAAACAACATCAAGCGTGGCAATATCTTCAAGATGAAACCACCAACGAGATCTTGTTCGGCGGAGCCGCTGGCGGTGGTAAGTCATATCTACTATGTAACTGGGTATTGATATCAGCTCTCACCTATCCAGATACAAGATACGCTATATGTAGAGCCCGTTATACTACCCTTTCCAAAACAACTCTACTAACTTTTATATCTCTTATCAATAGATATGAACTCAATAACTTAGTAAAATATAACGGTACTCAACATATATTCGAGTTCACCAATGGATCTAAAGTGTTTCTCATTGACCTTTATCAGAATCCATCAGATCCAGAGTTCAACTGTCTCAGAGGTTATGAACTCACTGGCATAGCCTTCGACGAAGGAGCCGAGATAACAATACAGGCCTTCAATGTACTCTTTGGAACTCGTGTCCGTTATAATTTAAAAAAATATAATCTCATACCTAAGATTTTGATTTGTTCTAACCCTACCAAGAACTGGCTCTATAATAGATACTATATTCCATTTAGAGACGGTGTACTTCCACAAAATATAAAATATATACAATCACTGTCAACAGATAACAAGTACCTTCCAGAGTCTTATATTGAACAACTCAGAACAGGTCCTGAGCTCGAGAAACAAATCTATTTCTATGGTAACTGGGAATACGACTCGAACCTTCTCAACATATTCACTTCCAAAGCAGTATATAACTCTTTCTACTCTTATCTCAAACACAAAGAAGGTGATATGTATCTCACGTGTGACGTAGCAATGTCAGGCAATGACCGCACCTGTATCACTATATGGAACGGTCTTAACTGTATTGACATTCAGATATATAACAACCTGGACACTCTCCAAATTGTTAAAATAATCAAAGACAATATCACCAGATACAAAGTTAAAATATCAAATTGTATCATTGACAAAGTCGGCGTCGGTCAAGGTGTCACTGACTTACTCAAAGGATGTAAGGGATATATAGCTGGCAACACAGCTCTCGACGAAGAAGGTTACTTCAACCAAAGAAGCCAATTCTATCACAAACTAGCAGAATATATGGAAAGAGGTAATATATATATCAAATGTACAGACGACCTGAAAGACCAGATATCTCAAGAGCTCGAGGCACATCAAAAGATAGATGTTGACACCGATGGCAAAGCCAAGATACTATCCAAAGATCGTATCAAAGCCCTGCTGGGTAAGTCTCCAGATATAGCCGACGCCCTGTCAATGAGGATGTTCTTCGAATATTCAAAGCAAAAAATGAACTTCTTCGTAGTATGATCATTATATGTTTTTTTGTAAATATGTACTATTCAGTGAAATGTAAGATTTACGAAATAAAAAAAAATATTAAAAAATGTGTGTAAACTGTAGCAAAAAAGAAAACCTAAAACTGTCAGTACCAGAGAACATAGATCTAAAATTATTCGATAAGTACGTCACTGAGAAAAACTCAGGTCTCAACGCAACTCAAGTGTTCAACTGGTTCAAAATATTCTATGGAGGCGACTGGGTCTATAACCCAAAACAAGTACGGAGAGCCTACATAAATATGGAAATACTATATTATACTTATAAAGATCACAAAGTAATCTTAAAAAAATGAACTGTGGTCTTATTGAGTTATTCATAGAAGAACACGGCGAAGAACTCGACAGATTCATCTATAATAACTTATACCATAAACAATATTTCAAAGACTTTAAACAAGAAGTGATGCTCAAACTATGCGAGATGAACAACATCAAACTAACAGAGCTATTCATTCAAGATAGTATGTTACATTATGCAAAGAGAATAGTACTCAATATGTTCAATAACAAATATCAACCTTATCATAAACTCATAAGACAACATATTGAAGACTCTGAATTTAACGAGAGAAATGTTGATCTATATGAATATATCGAAGAAGATAAGGAAGACAAATTGTTATATATAGAATCATTGAATAACGAACCTAACTTTTGGATTCAATTATTTAAATACTATATAGTAAACGATATATCTCTGAATAAAGTGTCCGAAGATCTCAAAATACCTAAGACGACTCTTCACACAAAATTTATCGATATCAAAAAAAAATTAAGAGACGATTATGTTGACAAATGAAAAACAATTTCTGGATTATTTTTATACAAACTATATAGTTAATAAGATTACAAATGTAAACACTATTAACGAAGCGTATAAAATATTATATGGTAAATACCCATCTGACAACTGTTCGACTTGTGTTAAATCAAGACTCGAACAACTAAAGATCAAGTATGTTGTTTTCAGTAAAATACAAACACCAGAACTTATCATAGAAAAAAAACTAAAAACAAGATATGACACTAAGACAATTACAGGATATCCTTCGACTGAACAAGAATGATGTAGAAGGACAAATGAAAGTACTCGGTAAAGACCTATCTAAACTCTCTGTCAAAGAAATGGAATACATCATTAAAAAAGAGATATCTGTAGATGTTAAACCTATGTATAAGAAATGGATATTTAAAAACAAAAGACTATTCAGAATATGCGCCGACATAGAAGATCTCAACGGTGGTGAATATAGCTATTTCAAACAAGTACTCGGTGACATACAAGCCAATATGATCGATGATCAAAATAATATTATCGAAGTGACATCAGAGGAAAAAGTCAATAAACTATTCTTCTCAGCTCACAAACTACTATCAGTCTTCTTAATAGAAAAGACATTCTGGAAAAAGAAACTATCTTTTCAAGAAAAACAAGATATGTTACTCAGTATGGACGTTAACTTCGTCATTCCAATTGTTTTTTTTTTATCGAAGCGGACAGAGAGTTTACAGATAAAAACTACGATATACTATTTAAATCAGATAAACAAATATCTAAAAGAGGAGGACTGATACTACAAAGATATGCCTGGTATATATTAATGAAAAATCTCGGTGGTGATATCAATGGTTATGAGGTAGTTAAACAAATGAAGTTATATGATATAATAGGTTATATAGATATATTGGAAAAACAAGATAGATATGATAAGATTGTCGAACAAGATGAAAAAATATCAAATATAGAAACACAATTTGGACAAAAACCACCTAAAAAATTTGATCTATAATAAAAAAGAAATATCAAGAAATGTTATATAAAGACTTAGTTAAAATTTTAGAAACCACACTCAAGGCCCCAGGTACTATCCTAGCCACAGATTTTGGATCAATAAAGGAGTATGTTCAACATAACAAGACATTCCCATTTGGTTTTTTTGAGCCAAGCAATATATCATACGAGCCTTATTATAACCACTATTCATTTCGACTGTTTCTTTTAGATCAAGTACAGAAAACTAAATATAACGAACTGGATATCATATCTCAGATGGAACAGGTGGCTCACGAATTCACTGTGGCTCTGTCACTTCTGGGTCAGTTTTATATTTATAATGTTGAATATACTTCCAACCAAAGCGAAGTGATCTTCTTCACTCAAGACGAGGGATTGTGTGGATTGATCCTCACATTCAGCCTCAAGTTACAAGTCAACAACACTAAAGACTGTATTCCATATGTCGAAAGCGGTCTCACTCTCACATATAAATATGGAGAAGATGGTATCGATGGAACGAGTGGCACCTCTGGAACAAGTGGCACATCAGGAACATCTGGTACGAGTGGCACCTCGGGCTCATCAGGATCCTCAGGCTCATCTGGTGTCAATGGATCATCAGGTGTGAGCGGTACGTCAGGCACATCAGGGACATCCGGAACATCAGGCTCAGCTGGAACATCAGGAACGGCAGGCACATCAGGGACAAGTGGGACATCAGGAGCCACTGGCTCATCAGGCACATCAGGAGCCACAGGCACAAGTGGAACATCAGGAAAAGACGCAACGAGTGGAACATCAGGTACATCAGGAAAAGATGCGACAAGTGGAACATCAGGCACATCAGGAGCTACAGGCACAAGTGGAACATCAGGAGCCACAGGCACAAGTGGCACGTCAGGAGCCACAGGCACAAGTGGAACATCAGGAAAAGACGCAACAAGTGGAACATCAGGCACATCAGCCATAGATGGAACAAGTGGAACGAGTGGATCAGCAGGTATAAGTGGAACAGCAGGTACGTCAGGAAATGGAACAGCTGGGACAAGTGGAACATCAGGCACCGATGGAACATCAGGAACATCAGGATCTGATGGAACCTCAGGGACAAGTGGCTCTGATGGAACAGCAGGAACATCAGGAAAAGACGGTACATCAGGTATAAGTGGCACTGACGGTACATCAGGTATAAGTGGAGCTGATGGCACATCAGGAACATCAGGAACAGACGGTACAGCAGGGACAAGTGGCACCGACGGAGCAGCAGGCACATCAGGAACATCAGGATCTGATGGGACCTCAGGGACAAGTGGCACAGATGGGACAGCAGGGACATCAGGAACAGACGGTACATCAGGCATAAGTGGAGCTGACGGCACAGCAGGTACATCAGGGACATCAGGATCTGATGGAACCTCAGGGACAAGTGGCACTGATGGGACAGCAGGGACAAGTGGAACAGATGGTAATAGCTACGAAGCGGTGACAGACCCACCTCTATGGTACGACGACGTCAAAAATATTCTATATACTGAAAACGCTATCATAGGTAGCAACTATATATTTACTACTGACCTTGTCACAACTCTCAATACATTGAGCGCTGGTAATATAAGCGGTAACACTACTATAGTACTGACAGCGGATTCATATACTATAAACACAGGTATAACTATAAATCTTCCATATGATATAACTATAACAAGTGGAGCTTACGGACAATCTACTATCACACCAGGACCAGACCTCACAGGGTCACCAATGTTCACTCTCAACTCAAATTGTTCGTTTACAAAAGTCATATTCGACGCCACAGGCACTGGATATGGAACAAATATCAATGACGTATGTATTTATGTACCTACCGATGATCTTTATATAGAGTTTAAAGACTCTGAGATAACAGGTGGATTCTATAAAAACATATATTCTAAATCCAACTCAGAATTTTGGGTTTTCGAATCAGTACTCGATGACGCAGTAGTATCTGGATTTGAACTCAGCTCAACAACATTGGGTGGTAAATATAGAAGTAGTTTCACAGACTACTCAGCAAGTTCGAGTTATCCCAATTATACAGGTATCAATATTTTAAGTGGTACATCTGTTTATATAAGCAGTGAGTCTGATACATCAGAACTGACTTTGTCAGGTCAGACTTTTATAAAAAGACCTGACAACACCAACTTCACTTATACTGAGTTCGCTGTCATTGGAGACGTTTGGAATAACGTAGGATTTTTCAAGTCTGGATTTAACTTTACAATACAGCGAGATGCTGACATAGTGATGTTATCAAATGTTGGTGATGAAGATCAAAAGCCACACGCTCAGATGACTGTGGTTAATAACACTGGTGTGACTACAACAACAGCTAATGTATGGACGCCAGTAGTTATAAACCCAAATTACATAACATCAGTATATTATAAAAAACTATCTTTTGACTCTGTTGGTAAAATAACATATCTACCTTCGCACCCAAAAGATGTGATGATATGGATAAATGGTTCAGTACAAGCTACGTCAGCTGCTGATTTAACAATGTCTGTCATTAAAAATAGTAATACAGGTACTACATATGGACCTACTACTGTTCGTATAGCTCAAAATAATGTACCTTATGTAGTAGCTTTAAATGCATATGTCAGAGATATGGCACTGAATGATACATTACAAATATATATATCTACGGTAGCAAATGAGAGTGTGACAGTTACGGATATAACAGGTATGTTAATGTCGACATAAAAAATTAAAAATAAAATATGAAACAATATTTATTATTGACAAATACGGGATTTACAAGTGGAACATCTGGAATATCAGGGTCTAGTGGTTTGTCTGGAACAAGTGGTACTGCTGGTACAAGTGGGACATCTGGATCATCTGGATCATCAGGATGGTCTGGTGGATCGAGTGGGACATCTGGATGGTCTGGTGGATCGAGTGGTACTAGTGGTGATGGAACAGCTGGTACAAGTGGTACATCAGGAGCCACAGGAACAAGTGGTATATCAAATAATTATACTTATGATGTTGACTTTTATTATGATACAACGACAGATAAACTATTCACACCCAATATATTGGTGACATCAGGTATGACTATACCAACGAGTACTGGTGTGACAGGTACAGTAGGTCAGATAACTTGGAACTCTTCATATATATATGTATGTATAGCTACAAACACTTGGAGAAGAGCCACTCTTAACGGCTGGTAAAAAATAATATATGATATGGCAAAGAAGAGAATAGTTTTAAACATAACGTCACCTAAATACATTCAGAATCATACTGGAGCCACTAGCTATGTCCTCTTTGATGATAATTTGAAGATTTTTACATATGCCAGTGGTGGACAGTATCAAGAAAACGCCATTGATGAAAACGGTAAGGCTTGGTCTTGGGGATTTAATGATAAAGGTCAACTAGGAACTAACAATATAATAAATTATTTGTCACCAGTCGCTGTATATGGTAATCATACTTTTTGTAAGATAGCAGTAGCTTATAACAGTTCGATGGCTATTGATAACAACGGTAAGGTTTGGGGCTGGGGATTTAATGCTTATGGTCAACTTGGAGTAAACTCTGTTGTGTCTTATTCTACACCAGTAGCTATACTAGGAGCAAATAAAACATTTTGTAAAGTAGGAGCAGGTAGATATCAATTTTTCGCTATAGATAAAAACGGTAAAGGTTGGTCTTGGGGTAGAAATGACAGTGGTCAACTTGGTGTAAACTCTGTTGTTTGTTATTCAACACCTGTGGCTATACTTGGAACAACAAAAACATTTTGTGATATAAAATCTCAGATTCAAACTGCCTTAGGATTGGATAAAAATGGTAAACTATGGAGCTGGGGATATAACGCATATGGTGATATTGGTGATAATACTACAGCAGCTAAATCTACACCAGTAGCTGTTGGTGGAGCAAATAAGACTTACTGTAATATTATGATGTCAGGAAATGATGGATTTCATTCTACGGCTATAGATAAAGACGGTAAGTTATGGAGCTGGGGATATAACTTGTATGGTCAACTTGGTGATAATACTGTCGTTTCTAAAAGAACACCGATAGCTGTGTTAGGCACAACAAAGACATTTTGTAAAGTAGATACTAGAGCTTACGGGCAAGTGGCTCTGGATAAAAATGGAAAGATATGGACTTGGGGTAATGGTCAATATGGTCAGATGGGTGTTAACAATGAAAATGTGGATTATTGTACACCAATAGCGGTGTGTTTATCTAAGTATGTTACAAATTTAGGCACTGGTGTTCATAGCTCTATAGTTTTTGATTTAAATGGTGAGGCTTGGTCTTGGGGTAGGAATACAGTAGGACAGATTGGTGATAATACATCAAATAATAGAAGTACACCTGTGGCGGTATGTATACATTAAAAAAATAATAAAAATATGGAACTAACAGAGACAAAACGTAAACTATATCTACTCGCTGATAGAACGGTGATGAATATGAAAAATCATATACGCAGAGCTGGCAAGTTCAATACTGGTCAGTTATATAACTCGGTAGGATGGAAAGTCGTTCAAGGTGGCATTGAGTTTTATGTCAAGGCACCATATTCACAATATGTCATAATGGGTAGGAGAAAAGGAGCTAAACGGCCACCATTTCAAGCCATATTAAAATGGATAGAGACACCACACGGTAACAGAGCCCTGGCTAATATACGTCGTAAGTGGAGTAACACAACCAAAGAAGGAGCTGCGTTTATCATATGTAGATCTATATCAGAAAAAGGAATAAAACCTGTCGATTTTTACAATCCAGCTATAAACACCCTTTATAAAACGGATTCGTGGCATTTGTTGGAAGCAGCCTTTGTCAATGACATTGAAAAAGACTTAGAAAAAAATATTAATGTAAAATGAGTATAACACTGAATGTAAAACCAGATTATTATATAAGAGCTTATGACACCAACACGGCTTATTATAAGATATCTTCAACAAATTCCACAGAGAAAAACTTCAGATTTGTGGTCAAATTATATGGACCATCAGCAAATTATTTGTCGACAGTTAAGCTAACACCAGATAGCTCTGGTTATGGATATTATAACCCTACATCGTACATCAGCTCATTCCTAACATCGGACATTGATCTCAACACAAGTACTCTTAAAACTTGTACAAATAGCTCGGGAGTATATCGTCTGGATTTCATCGAAGAGTACGGTGATCCAATAGTGACATATACAGGAACAACCGTAGAAGACTCAAGATTTTATTATAACGGTTGTCAGATTTATGAAGACTACGACCAAGTCTATGACAATTTTTATTGGATCATAGCATCAGGTCACACCAACGGTCATATACTGTCACCAACATCTACATTTTATTTAGATAGTACTGAGAAATCTCTGTTATATTTTATAACATCTGGATCCAATTCATTCTCATCTATATATACATTCTACGATAACTCTGGATCAGCATTAACAGCGTTTACATATATCATATCACCATCAGCAAATACAATGTACCATCTTGGACTCGGTCCATCCAACCTACCAGTTGGAACTACACCATCAAATTGGTATTATTATACTGTTAATTTAAAAGACACTACCAATAATTATTTGGGAACAGGATATACATATGTATACAGAAAAGACAAATGTAATATAATAGATTGGACACAAGTGTACTGGCTCAACCAAGATGGAGGATGGAGTAACTTCGTATTTAATAAACGTAAATATAAAGATTCTAAAATAACACGTCAGACCTATCAGAAATTCCTTGGTTATGGATATACAGTGGGTAACAGAGGCCAAACTCAGTTTATGACCACAGTAGATGAAATAATAACACTAAACACAGAATGGATCAACGACACTCAGAATATACTTATCAAAAGTCTTATGTACTCTTCGGATGTACGTATACTCGAGAACAATATTTTAATACCATATATCATAATAGACTCTGAATACAGTGAGAAAAATACATATGACGATGGATTATACTCATATCAGATAAAACTGACACCAGCTAACAAAAAAATCATTCAAAACGGTTAATGAATAAAACTGAGATAAGAATAAAGGATTATATAAAAATATATCCACAGAATTATAAATTTGAAGCAGGATCTGACTATTGGAACCTATCTGCTGGATGGTCAATAGGATCAAAGAGGACTTTTGGTGTTCCTACACCTGTATTGACACACTCAACAGGATATACTACCGCTGTCTATCAAGATCAGATATATGGAATGGTCAATGATAAGAGATATAGGATTTATGTACTCGCTAAAAACCCAAGATTCATATCAGGAACCACTCAATTGGATATAAATGGTGATGTTTTCACTCAAATAACAACAGGAACTACCAATATATATGAAGGAATAGTGTCAGGTGTAGGTCTCGCTGGATCAACATTGACTCTAACACCATCATCAGATAATAACTGGAAGATATCACAGATATATATCGAGTGTATAGATACAACATATAACTATGATCTCGATCTTTATGACGAACAATTGTTAAATCTCAACCTTAGTGTCAACGATATCAAGGATATAACTAAGAGAAACTCTAAGTATTCTAAGACAATAACACTACCAGCAACTAAGAATAACAACAAGACATTCAATAACTTACAAGATGTCAACTCAGATACATCTTTTGGTGAGAAATACATCTATAAAAATGTAAATGCGGAGATATATCGTAACTCAGTACTTATATTGACAGGTTTCATACAAGTCACCAACGTAATAAGACAGAATGATATACCTGTGGAATATGAGATATTATTCCTGTCAGAAGTAGCCAATCTGGCCAATGTCCTTGGTGATCAATATATTTTTAATAACGAAGATCCAGCCTTAGACGTAGATGTTTTTAGTTTAACACACAAATTCAATATTGATGAGATGTT
>Ga0105097_10000648_pt1 | contig 16036 bp, 14 predicted proteins | sample PPLLak12cMay2015_FD_87035 | JGI IMG/M metagenome (GOLD analysis project Ga0105097, IMG submission 87035) | Freshwater sediment microbial communities from Prairie Pothole Lake near Jamestown, North Dakota, USA - PPLs Lake P7 Core (1) Depth... | ecosystem: Environmental > Aquatic > Freshwater >... | reverse complement strand
TGGAGTTGCTGGGGATTGGTATGAAATAGATGAAATTAATGTAAAAGAAGTAATTCCCTCAGTAATCCCAACATCAGTAAGCGTCGTTAAAGAAAATGATACTTACGCTGTGAGGTTTAATGCAAGTTCTGTTTTAAATTGCGGTTCTTATGATGGTTTAGCCGGAGATATAACGATATTGCAATGGTTAAGAATACCTAAAAAACCAACTACATATTATTCTATTTTTTCTAATTCAGCAATTAGGGTTCTTATTGATCCTAATATGAATTTACTTATGACCTCAGATAATGGAACTACATATTCAGCTCAGGTAGTATTTCCTACATCGCTATTTTTCTTATCCATACAAAGATATTCAAATGGCGCTGTTAATATATATTATAATAGCTACTTAGTTAGAACTTCTACATCAGGAAATTCTTCTAGTGGTGCTGTTATATATATAGGATCACTAATAGGAACTACTTATAAAACTATTGGAGATATATATAGTACAAAAGTTATTAGCGGAATTTTAACTCAGCAAGAAATAGCACAAATATATTCATCAGAAAAAATTAAATTTGGATTATAATGGCAGTAAAAGTATTTGAAGTAGATTTTAGAAAAGGCACTACTGTTGACTCAGTTAATGGAATCGTTGCTGCTAATGGTATTGGTCAGGAAATGATTAGGGGAGAAAAAGGATTTTCTATAGTAAATAAACAAAGTACAATATCCACTCCTTATAGATATATAAAATCTTTTACTACTGGAACATATAGTTATGTTACGTATATTAAACCAATGACATTAAGCTCTCAGTCTAATATATTTTACAATACTACTTCGTTTCAGGTTTGCTTTTTAAATAATGGAGTAGTAGAAACTGCTACTGCATTAAACGGAACTCCATTTGTTAATGGTGTTCAATCAGCAACAACTATTTCAAAACAGTATAATTGCATTATATTAAACGGAGCAACTGTAGTTACTAACGGTGAGTTATTTTTACTTTCAAGTAATAGTGGTGCAAATTCTCTAAATGGATATATGGCATATTTTGCTGTATATTCCGGAACTCTAACCGAAAAAGAACGCGCTAATATATACAAAGATTTCTTAAACTCATATCCTATACTACCCGAAAAATACCCTCAACAAAACATCATCAATAAACCGATGGATTTGAGTAGGGAGAAAGAGAATACTTCAACATTAGTTACTGAAAGTCCTATTAATCTAAATACATGGGCTATATCAGGAGATGGGATTGCTGTTGTAAATAACTATAGTTTTTCATCTACTAGAGGTAATACTGGACTTCAAAAAGCAGTTACTACCGCAGGAAAAAGATATAGGTATAAGATAAGAGGATCAAAAGACCCAGGAATAATTGATTTTGGAATAAGACATATAGGAAGTGGTACTTATTATAGTTCAGTTTTTACATCTAATACTTTTAATGAGGTTGGTGTATTTACATCAATTGGAAATCCATATTTAGTAGTAACAAGAACTGTCGGAAGTGCTCTTTTAGTAACTATAGATGAATTAGTAATAGAAGAAGTTACAGGCTTAGTAGCAGCATACAACATGATTCCAAACGGCAATGTGTTGACTGATATTAGCGGGAATGGTAAAAATGGGACTATAGTTAATGGAATTACTACTAAAAATGGAATAAAACTTAGAACTACATCAAGTTACATTTCATTACCTGCAACTGATCTATCTGGATATAAATTTACTTACATGTTTAGATTTGATCTAAAAAGTATTTCAACTCCATATGCAGCCTTAAGAGATAATAATGGAAGTCTTATTAGAATTCTTAATAGTCTAGCTATAAATTATTATCCTGATTCATGGTCGGGATCAATTACATCATCAGCTGGATTAACAAATGGAGTAGAAAATACTGTTATAGTTTCCCAGGATAATAATAATGTTGATATTTATATTAATAACATAAAGCAATCATTTACAGGAGTTCCACTTCCTGTTACTAGATTAACTGCAAATGCTATTGGTAAGGAGTTTACAGCATCAAATCCGGCAGAATTTACCATTATTGATTATCGTTTTTATAATAGAAAAATAACAGATAAAGAAGCTAATGATTATCACAACTCATTCGTAAAACCATACTTCATAGAAGATTTCAAATCAGAGTCTGCTGATGGTATTGCTAAAGTTCCTGTTGGATGGAGTAAGACGGCTGGAAGTTTTAAGGTTGGTGAATTGCCTAAGTCAGGACAGGAATTAGTAACTAATGGTGGATTTAATGGTAGTACAGGATGGACTACATTTAATGGTGGTTCTATAGCTAATGGGGTATTGAATACTACTAGCGCCAATATGTATAGCGGAGCTAAACAGTCAATTTCAATATCTGCAAATAAACTTTATAAAGTAGAGTATGATTTAGTATCATTTACTCCACTTAGCGATTATGGTATTGTTGTTAGTTTTCAACAACCTGGAGGTGGAAGTGGTGTTGCTGATGGTAGAAATAGCACAATAGGTAGAAGAACTGTTTATTTATTAGCAAATGCTCTTACTTCAGAAATATGGTTTCAGGGAACTCTATATTCTGAGGCAACTATAGACAATGTGTCAGTAAGAGAAGTAACTCTCCCAACACTTAAAAACGGATCGAGATATTTAGAGGGATTACAAGCTAGTTCTTCTATGGTTATTCCATGTAATATGGATTATGGAACATGGGAGTTTGATTTATATCAGGGAAGCACTAGTAATATGGCTATATTTCTTACAGATAAGGCATGGATAGGATACGGGCTTCAATTGACATATGGAGGCGCTACTGGAAGTATATGGTTGCTAGCTGTTGGATCTGGAATATGGTTTTATACTAACAATGGTGTTTTTAATCAGAAAGTATGGTATAGATTAAAGTTAGAGAAGAAAAAAAATGGAATTTTATCTACTTATATTATGGGTGGAAGTTATGGTAATAATTGGACTTTAGTATCTAATATCGCATCAGGTGCTAATCCATCATATGACGGTTATCGTGATATTAATAAAATGGCTATACTTCTCCACGCAGGAGATCGCATAGCAAATATTAAATTAACACCTGATATAATAGTATAATTATGAGGCTTTTAATCACACTTACTTGGTCGAAGATAATGGCATTTACAATGCTAGCATGTGCGGTAACTCTAGATATATTATCCGGTGGAGTTACTGCATTTGCAGTTGCAGCTCCATTCGTAGCAGGATTGATAATTGGTAAGCAATATTTTGACTCAAAGCTTACTAAAAGCGAATAATAAGCATTTAACTATTGCTTTTCTCGTTTTTTTTACTTATCTTTGCGATACTTAAATTAAATTTATTATTATGGAAAAAGAATCAAATCTACAGGTAGTAGAGAAAAAAACCATCTTTGTTCCTGATCAGGAGCTAATTAAGCGTGCTCAGATGCATGTTAAAAAACCCAAACCTACAAGGAAATTAATCTTTGTTATGGGTTTTAAGAATACCGGAAAAAACTTATTTGCAGAAATCTTAAAAGATATCAGTACTGAGCCTGTTATCCAGGTTGCATTTGCTGATGCTTTAAAAGACGAATTCTATCCTACTATTGGAATGCCTGAAATTAATCATGTTAATGAAACCAGGGAATTAAAGGAAAGCGTCAGAGCTGACATTATCCGGTTCGGAGAAGGTGAGAAGCAGAAGTTCGGTATGTATCATTGGGTATCGAAAGCTTTGGATAAAGTTCTTATGAGAGAATATCTTAAAGATTCTGAAACTCCTCATATTGTAGTAACTGACTGCAGGAGAGTTGAAGAAGTTATGTGGTATAAGCATTTCAAACTCAATCATTTTACTGAGCTAGAGCATGCTAGGGAAATATATGAACCCATTATGTTTGTGATACATAGGCAGGGTGCTAACATGGAAGATAAAGATTACATGACTCACATTGCATTAGAATATGCTGCAGAGACTCGCGTTTTTGAGAAGATGATTCATAATTACGGAACGAAAGAGGAGCTTGTAAATAAAATGAAAGATTTATACGCAATAAAGATTAGGTGAGAAGTGTTTATGTCAATAAAGTCGGCAATAAAAGTAACGAAGTCAATATTCAAAGCACATTTACTCAGGTATATACAAGTGCTTCGCAAGTAATATTTAGACTTAAGTGTCATTGTTCTTTGTATTTATTGATATGGATGATTAATGAAATGTCTGAACACAATCAGATAATTCTAAATAAAGGTAACAGGTCTGAGTTCTTAGCTGAGCTCAGACTTACTGGTAAAAAGTACTCAGATGAATCAGTGAGATCGGCAATAAGGGATTTAGTAGAAGCAGAAGCTATGATATCTCTGAGTGATAAAGGAAAAAGAGAATCAAGTTATATGATTAATCCCATGCACTTTTGGAAAACAAAAAGTCAGGGTAATAGAACAGAAGCGATACAAGCATTTATAAACCAATTAAGAAGTAAAGAGAATGAAAGAAATTCTATTCAATGAAGAAGCTAGGCATAAAATGTTGTCTGGTGTTAAAAAACTAAACGAAGCAGTAAGTTCAACATTAGGCGCTAAGGGTAAGCACGTTATAATTCAACAAGGTTCGCAGTATGCAGTAACGAAAGACGGAGTAACTGTAGCTCATAATTTTGAGTTATCTGATCCGGTAGAGAATGCTGCAGCATCAATTGTTAAAGACGCTGCATCCAGGACTGCAAGAGAAGCTGGTGATGGAACGACAACTTCAACAGTTATAGCAAATAGTCTTATTACCAATGCATTCAGGCTTATATCATCCGGAGCAAATCCAATGGATTTAAAGAGAGGCATTGATAAAGCTAATTCCGATTTCCTAGAATATATTGATTCACAGTCTATTCCTGTTGATGGAACTGAGGATATATACAACATTGCTAAGATATCCGGAAATAACGATCCTAAGATCGGAAGGATGATTTCTGATATATTTGAATCTGTAGGAAAAAATGGAGCTATCAGGCTTGAAGAAACCGGAATGAATGAGACTATGGTTGAAGTTATTGATGGATGTCAGATTAGTGGTGGAATGATAAGTCCTAACTTCATAACAAATCAAACCAAAAGAATCGCTGATTATCAGGACGCTATAATATTTCTTACAGATAAGAAGTTCGAAAACTCATTTTCAGAGTTAATTCCAATGCTTACTAAGTCTCAGGAGTTTAATAAACCTCTGATTATTATATGTGGTGGAATGGAAGGTGAGTCTTTAGGCACTTTGGTTATCAATAAAGTTCAGAAGAAATTCAGGGTTGTAGCTGTTACTGCCCCAGATTTTGGAGAGAATAGAATGGAAATTCTAGACGACTTAGCTGCTATGACGGGAGCTACTGTAATATCCGAAGCTCGCGGTTTGCATATTGATACTATGAGCGCATCTGATTTTGGTCGCGCTGACAGGGTTATTGTAAGTGATAAAATAACTACTATTATTGGAAGATCAGGAACTCAGGAAGCTATTAATGCTAGAATCGAAACAATAAAGCAGCAGCAGGAAGATGATACCAATAAGAACCAGGCATGGAGATTGAGCAAAAGGTTAGCTTCATTAACATCCGGAATCGGGGTTATTTATGTTGGTGGAAATTCAGACACTGAAATGAAGGAATCATACTACAGGCTTGAGGACGCTCTAGCAGCTACTAAGTCTGCTTTAGACGAAGGATATCTTCCTGGCGGTGGTATTGCATACATTAATGCTGCAAAGTACTTAAAAGTGCTTAAAAACGATTGTGCTAGGAAGGATGAGATTGATGGTTATAACATCCTTGTAGAATCATTGTATTCCCCGTTTTCTACCATTATCAGGAATTGCGGATTAAATGGAGAAGTTGTACTGAGTAGGATAGGATATGAGCAGGGAGAAGTCTTTAAAACATCTATAGGATATAATGCCCTTACAGATGAGTATGGTGACATGTTAGAAATGGGTATTATTGATCCTTGTAAAGTAATTAAGTCTGCAGTTAAGAATGCTGTGTCTGTAGCCGGAATGATTATAACAACAAATTGTACTATTGTAAACGAAGTTAAAAATTAATATTATGTCAGAAGCAAAAGGAATTATCAGGAAAATATCTATAGGTGATATCAAAGAGGGAATCACTTATAAGGTTGGTCAGGAAATGATGGGTGGAAGAATAATCATCGAAAGCATAATGAGGGACTTACAATCCCTCTCAGAGTTCGGAATAAATAAATACGATGTATTTGTAAGTAAAGCTGGCTCTAATCATGTTAGGTTATGGAAGTCATTTGAATCAATGCCCTGTAGTGTAGAATATGATATTGAAGAAGAAACAGATGAAACAGTTTAATCAAAGAGTCATATTATTTCAGGATAAACAAATCAACGATACTATAAAAGTAGGTAACGTTGATTTTGTTTTGGATAATGCATTCCGTAAAGCATGGAATACTATTCAGAAAGCTGTTGTATTTAGTGCGCCAAAAGATACCGACCTAATGCCATTTGATGAAGTAATAGTTCATCACTTTATTAGTGAGTCAGAACATAAACTTCCAATTATGGATAAGAAGCTTAGTTGGTTAGAATATAGTCAAATTTACGCTAGAATCAGAAATGGAGAATTAAAGATGTTAAATAATTATTTATTTGTAGAACCTATAAAGTTTGATAATACAAGGTTCTTTAATAGTGACTCAGGTTTTTTAATGACAAATCGGTCAGGTAATGATTATGTCGAGAGAATGGGAGTAGCTTATAAGATTAGTGACTCATGTAGAGAAGCAGGTCTTAATGAGGGTGATATTATTATCTTTGGAAAGAATTGCGAGTATCAGATTGATGTTGATGGTAAGCAGTTATACCGTATGGAGTTACGCGATGTGATAACTACTATTAATGAGGATATGAAAATAACAGCTATAAAAGCATGAACTACAGTTATATATTAGAATATCCGGAGTTTGATAATCAGAAGATTATTGAGAAGCATAGGAGATTTGTAGTAACTGATCCTGCAACCGGAGGCGGAGATTATGAAATTCCATCATGGATTTTCAGAACAGACATAGCATATGAGTATGTGATAAATGTTTACGCTCCGGATTCTCCATTGAATAACATTAAGGATTTGAGGATTCGTAAACTTAAGGCACTTGAAAAATACATTGACAAGTCGCAATGGGATGCTATATTAGCAAACAGAAATCCTATGATCGGAGATATGGTAACTAGGTTATTCAGAGAGATTAACGACTTTGATTATGAGCTGATGTTATCTGCAAAAGAAGCTGTAGAAACTTTAATGGAAATAGTGAGAAAACCATTAGATACCAACATGACTGATGATAAGGAGCGTAACGCTATAAAGAGTAAAAGAGAATGTTTTGATGATTCCAAATATCTCTTAGCTGAGATACGGAAGATGCAGAAGGAAATGGAAGATGGTAATGCTGATGTTGCTGACCATGTTAATAAATCTGTATTCAAAACAGGAATTGCTGAAAGGTTAGCTTTAAAAAACGGTAAATAATTGTATATGTCATAATTTTTTTGTATCTTTGCGAATGCTGAACGAATTAATTGAAGATAAGAACGCTCTTTATACCATAGACTTATTCCCCAACGATAGAGGATCAATGGAGAGGATATATAACCTCAATATTGTACTACCAAAACCATCTATCAAGAAGAATATTCTGTTTTACAAAAACAAACAGAAAGATCAGAAGTGGAGCAGGATAGAGCTTCCGGAAGGATTCGACATTAACAAACCCGAATCAGAATATACGGATAGCGATATCGAGTTCATCGAAGCTGATTACGAAAGGAGAATGAAAGGTGTATGGATGATGATTAACGGAGTACTCACGTACATAACCGGACTTCATTATTATTACATACAGTGGTGTAAAATAGACGTTGGATATCCTCAATATAGAAATCGCGACAGGAAGTTCTTTCTTTATTGGGAAGCATGTGTAGTTGATGATCTTTGTCTTGGAATGATCATGGTTAAGCATCGTAGAGAGGGTGCTACATTCAAAGGCGCTGCAATTATTCTTGAATACATAACTAGAAATAAGAGGGTTAACGGTGGTATCTTAAGTAAAACTGGTACTGACTCAAAGGAATTCTTCTATAAGCTAGTTAAGATGTTTAGGGATTTGCCAGCTTTCTATCAACCAATGATTGCCGGAACTGATAACCCTAAAACAGTATTAGAGTTTGATAAGCCAGGTGAAAGGATAACTAAGCTCACTCAGAAGGTGCAAATGTCTGATGCTCTTGAAAGTAAGATAGAGTGGAAGAATACTGCAGAGAACTCATTTGACTCATATAAATTAGCTAGATTCGTTTGCGATGAAGGCGGAAAATGGGAAGAAGCTGATGTTAGCAAGAACTGGAAAGTGGTTAGACCTACATTATCTGACAGGGTATTAGGTAAGGCATTTTTTCCATCTACTGTAAACGAAATGACTCGGAAGGGTGGAAAGAACTTCAAGTCTATTTGGGATGGTAGCGATCCTAACGCAAGGGATGCAAACAACAGAACAAAACAAGGATTATATAGATACTTCACTCCTGCTTATGATGGTCTTGAATATGAGAACCTTATATTTATAGATGAATTTGGAAACTCAGTAATCGACACTCCGGATGAGCCTGTATTGGGCATTGATGGTAAGATGATTAAGATGGGTTCTAAAAACTTCCTATTAAATATCAGGGAGTCTTTAAAAAATGACACTAACGATTTAGCTGAACATAAAAGACAATTTCCATTTGAACCTGAGGAAGCATTTAGAATAGAGGCAGGTGAATGTTCATTTGATGCAGAAAGACTTTATCAGCAGAGAGAATGGAATGATCTATATGCGGGGAAATTAATTACAAGGGGTAATTTCATTTGGGAAAGAGATTTTGGTGGAACTGTTAAGTTTATTCCATCAAGAACTGGAAGATGGGTAGTAGCGTGGCTTCCGGATGATAACTTAAGAAATAACAGGATAATGAGAAACGGAAGTTTCTTCCCTGGAAATATAGAGTTTATTGTCAGTGGAGCAGACCCTTATGATCACTCTCAAACAACCGGAGGCGTGAGATCGAACGGAGCGTCATTCGTTTTTAGAATGTACAATCCAATAGTTCAGGATTCTCATATGTTTGTATCGCAATACATAAACAGACCGCCTACTGTATTTCAATTCTATGAGGATATTCTGAGACAGAGTATATTCTATGGCACTCAGGTTCTCGCAGAGAATAACAGGATAGGTTTGATAAATTGGTTTACTGAGCACGGATTTGCTAATTACTTAATGAAACGACCGGAAGCAACTCATACTTCTTCCAGTAAGAATCAGAAAAGTTTGGGAATTCCGACATCGGGAGATACTGTAAGGGATTCATTAATAAGCTCAATAGAGGCATATGTAGTTGATGCTTGCGGAATGGATCAGGATGGAAATGGTGGTAAATTATTTTTTAATGATCTTATTGAAGATTGGCTGAGATTTGACCCTAATAACTGGAAGGAATATGATGCTACAGTAGCTGCAGGATTAACACTATTAGCAACCAAAAAAGTAGTTGTAAAACCAAAACCAATACAGAATGTTTCTATAATAAGAGTTTATAATAATCAAGGATTACGATCTAAACGAGTAAGATAATAAATATGGCATACGAACTATTAATGGGATTTCCAAACCCACTGGCTTCTGAATCCGACAAGGACAAACCGGAATATGGAATGGCGTTTTTGAGAACTATGTACAGAGAATGGGCAGGAGAAACCGGAACTCTGTTAGATGTTAGAAGTGCTAAGTTTCAGATATGTAGAGATTATGCGGGTGGTAAGCAATCTGCAGAACCCTATAAAGACTTGCTTAATGTTGAAGGAGATCAGTCATATGCTAATTTGGATTGGAGAATAGTGCCAATAATTCCTAAGTTCATTGATATAATTGTCAATAGCTTAGTTAATTATGGTTATTCTGTAAAAGCATCCGCTATAGACCCAGTATCATCTGACATAAGACGCGGTGATGCTCTTAAGATGAAAGCTAAGTTATTATCCAGGAACTTTATGTTGGAAATTGAAAAACAAACCAACATACCATTGATGACTAAGGATAATTTCCAATTAGAAAGCAATGAAGAAATAGAATTATTCATGCAGTTAAGCTATAAGCAGGCTGCAGAAATAGCTCTAGAACAGGGAGTTGCTTTAGCTATGAGCATTAATGATTGGAAGGAAATATCTAAAAGAGTATTAAGGGATTTAGTTGTAATAGGAATAGGTGCTACAAAAGCTGAGCTAGATTACAGAGGCATTACAATAAGATATGTCGATCCGATAAATCTCGTTACGTCATATTCCGAAGCCCCTGATTTTAAGAAAATGACTTATGCAGGAGAAGTTACAAGAGTCACTATATCAGAACTTAAAGCTACAGCCGGAAGTCAATTTACAGAAGCTCAGTATCGTGAAATTGCAACTCAGTTTGCCGGAAAGAATAAGAACAAGAAAAGATTCAGAGCTACAGCTAATGTCATAAATGGAATGGAATTCTATGAGTATGATACATTTACAGTAGATGTACTTGATGGTCAGTTCATTGTTCCTATGGATATGATCTATGAAAAGAAAACTACAGCTTTCGGTAATGATAAAATACATAAGAAGAAGAAAGTACAACCAACTGATAATAAGGATGAATTAATCCAAACATCATACGATTGTAAGTATTCCGGTAAATGGATTATTGGGACTAACTATATTTATAGTTACGGAAAAGCTAAAAATCAGATCAGAGCTAAATCAGCTTTAAATAAGACATATCTTGATTATGTTGTTTATACTCCGAACCTTGATCTTATGCAGAACCAATCTCTTTGCGAGAGAATGATTCCATTCGGAGATCAGATACAATTAGCTCATTTAAAGATACAACATATTGCAGCTAAAGCTAGACCTAAAGGATTAGCGATAGAACTTGGTGCTATTGAGAATGTATCAGACGGAAAAGGTGGAGTGTTCAGACCTCTAGATGTACTTGATATTTATGATCAAACCGGAGTTTACCATTACAGGGAAATTGATGATGAAGGAAAACCATCTTCAAGTCGTCCTGTAACTGAGCTTGCAGGCGGAATTGGTAGCGCTTTAACTGAATTATTGGCATTATATAATCACAACGTTGGGATGCTTCGTGATGTTACTGGAATAAATGAAGCTAGGGATGGTAGTGCTAATGCCCAGGATTCTGCTATTGGAATACAGAAAATGAATCTTGAAGCTTCGAATAACGCTACTAGATATATTAATGACGCATACCTTAGTATATATAAGAGACAGGCTGAGTCTGTAGTATTAATGTTACAGGACTTAGTTGAATACGATAGAGCGTACACCGGATATATAAGTGCTATTGGTGAAATGAGCATGGAAGCTATTACGGTTGGTCGTGAAGTTTCTCTATATGAGTTCGGAATTATAATCGAAGCAGAACCTACAGAGTTTGACAGGCAATTAATGGAGCAGAACATTCAAATGTCTCTAGCTCAGAAAGAACTCCGTATTGAGGATGCTATTTTCATTCGCAGGATTAAGAATATCAAAATGGCGAACGAAATGATTATGTTACGCAGGAAGAAATACGCTGACGATCTGGCTATGCAGGCTGAAAATAATGCAAGAATAAATGCAGAGCAGGGACAAATCGCTGCTCAGCAAGCTGCTCAGTCTAAACAAATGGAGTTAGAAATGACTTTACAGAACGATATTAAGAAGATGTCGTCTGAGTATCAGATGAAAGATGCGTTCGCTGACAGAGAGCATGCTAGAAATATGGAATTGCAACAGCTTATAAATCAGGGTAAAGTGGAAAGTAATAAAGCAAATACAAGTCTGAAATAATGTATAACTAAAATTTTAGGTAAAAATATTTTTTTATTTCATTTTTTTTTCGTATCTTTGTATTCAATTTAATTTAATAGAGTTATGGCAACAGAAGCAGAAAAATTAGCTGAAGCAATGGCAACAGCGATGGGAGTAAAACTGGTAACAGAAAATCCCGAAGATAATACGATCATTGAAAATACTGAAACCAATCCGGACGGAACACCCAAAACTGAGGGTAGTAGTGAAGATGGGAATAACGATGGGGGTTTAAAGGACGGTAATGTCTCTGCAGACGGCAAATCTGCAAACACTGGTAAGAAATTACCAACCGATCCTGTCACGACAGACTTTGATAAGTTGCTCCATGAAAAGAGTAATGGACGCTTTAAGACTCTGGATGACATTGATAAAGCTCTTAAGACAACAATCGCTGAATCTTTTGCAAACGATGAGGTTGTAAAAATTAACGAATACGTTAAAAGCGGGGGAAACTTAGATGACTTTATAAAAACTCAAAGGACAGACTACTCTAAGATTTCTGACCTGGATGCATTAAGAGAGGCTGAACGCCTTGCTGATCCTACACTTTCTTCTGCAGACATTGAGCTGCTTTTGGAAGATAAATATGGATTCGCTGAGAATGCTACAGATAAGGAAAAAAGGTTAAAAGAAATTCAGATCAAGCGTGATGGCAATGTAGCTAAACAATCGCTGATCGAAAATCAGAAAAAATGGGCAGTTGTTGGTAAGTCTAAAGAAGATATTGCTGCAGAGGGGTTAAAATGGAAAGCAACACTTCATGAAACTGCTGACAAGGTTGAAAAGTTGGATATTAAGCTTAGTGAAACTGATACGTTTACGTATGCAGTTCCTGCTGAAACCAGGGGGAAAGTAAAAACAGATAATGAAACTCTGTCTAACTTTTTCGGAAGATATGTAAATGCCGATGGAAGTGAGAACGTTGAAAAGTTTGTTAAGGATATGATAATCCTGGATAACTTCGAAAACATAGTAAAGGCTGCAGCGGGATTTAATAAATCTAAAGGTAAAGAGGAAATTATTAAAGAGATTAAGCAAACTAACTTTCAGGCTAAAGGACAAACAACCGGATCGGCGACACCAAAAACTATTGCACAGCAAGTTGCTGAGCAGATATTCAAAAAGTAATAACAATTTAAAACTCTATTAATTATGGCATTTTTTAAAGCAACACCTTCGATAGCTCAGGTTAGGACTTCAGACAACTATGTGTCGTCTGTAGATTTCCTTAATGAGATTCATAAGCCGGATGTTAGCGAAACTTTAGTAAAAAGATATGGAGATCAGGCTCTTACAGGCTTTATCGAAATGCTTGGCGCTAAGAAAGAAGTAGCTCAGAAAACCTATACTCACTTCGAGGAAGATTGGATTCATCAAACATTTTCGGTTAAATCAACAGTTCTTCATACTGACAACCTGATTGCAGGTGGTTTTGTTATGGAAGTAACTCAGACAGATGATTCAGGAACAACTCAGGATGAGAAAGATTACACTTTCCTTCGTCCTAATAACATTGTTCAGTTCGAAAACGGTCGCGTTGGATTGGTAACATGGGTGGCATGTTCAGGAGCAACCGGAAAAGCAGTTGAAGGTTACACTCAATTGTCAGTTTCTGACGTTGCAACAACTGCAGATAAGACTTATATTGAGGTTCTTATGTACGACGGTCTTACTTGTGACGCAGCAGCATTCGCAGCTCTTGTTAACAAAAAAGGTATTGTAACTGGTCTTGAATTTGGTGAAGGAACAGAACAACCTGAAGGTTTAACACCTAACGTTATCATGTACCAGAACAAGGTTATGATCATCAAAGAAGCTTACAAAGTAACCGGATCAGAAGCTACTAACGCAACTTACATCAAAGTTGAAGATGCAGCTACTGGAAAATCAGGATATTTATGGTATCTTAAAGGAGAATCTGACACTTACCAAAGATTCAATGACTATGCAGAAATGCAAATGTTAGTTGGAGAAGTTGTTGGAAGCGGTGCAACTGGACTTGCAGCTCTTGGAATTGGTGGTACTGAAGGTCTTATCGACTTTGCATCAGGTGGAAACGCACTTACTTACAATACATCTTTTGATGTTGATGATTTCCGTGCAACTACTATAGCAATTGATAAGAACAGGGGTGCTATGGAGAATACAATGTGGACTGGTTTAACATTCAGCCTTGATATCGACGATTCATTCAGGGATTATTTCGATGCAGCTGGTGCTTCATTTGGTACTTTTGAAGGTGGTTCAGAAAAAGCTATTCAGCTTGGTTTCAAATCATTCACATACGGTGGATACACTTTCCATAAGAAAACCTACAAAGCATTCAACCATACACAAATGCTTGGTTACGCAACTGCAGCAGGTGGAGACAGTGTTTACAGAACAGCTGCTCTGTTAGTTCCTTCTGACACTCAGATTGATCCGGTTTCTCGCGAGTCAATTCCTTCATTAGCTATCCGTTACAAGGCAGCTGAAGGTTACTCACGTGAGATGGAACATTGGCTTGAAGGTGGAGCTGTACTTAGCAATAAAACAAACGGTCGTGACGAATTGAAATGCAACTACAGAACTGAAAGAGGTTTCGAAGGATTTGCACCTAATCGTTGGGCTTGGATTACTAAAGCATAGTCTTTGGCAAATATACGGAGGGCGGTTCGTTCCGCTCTCCTTTTTTTCTTTTTTATTTTAATTATTTAAATTTAATCGACATGGCAAAAAAAATGAACAAACCTACCGTTTACGTATTAACTAAACGTGCAGACAGACCTTCTCTAAAGGGTAGATATTACCCAGGATATTTCAGAATGCCCAGTTCTGAGGAAATATTAGACGAAGCAACAGAAAAAATAAGAACAATCAGATATGCTTTGGGAGAACCTAGCATATACAAGGATGAACAGCCTGAGAAAGTGACTGTTGGTGATATTATCTTCACTAATGGAACTTTAACATTGGATCGTACTAATCCTAATCTTATCCAGTTTTTGGCACTTTCAAATCACAATGAGGCTAACCCGAATAGAATGCCAAACAAAAGGGTATTCTTCCGTCTTTTAGACCCTGAGAAAAGCGCTAAAATATCTGTTGATTCAGTTATCAATGAAAGCAAGGCAGTAAATGTAGCTTTAACAATGGAGTTCTCTAAACTTGTTGGTTATGCTAAAGTTATGGGAATGGATGTTGAGCGCAGCGCTGATGAGATTCGTCATGACATGATTATGTTCGCGAAGAAAAATCCTAAGTTATTTATGGATGGAGTTGATGATCCGGTTATAGCAAGACAGACTGTTTTAGCTAAAGCTAAAGAACTTGGAATCATAACGATGGACGGAAGAACTGTTAAATGGAATACAGGCGGTAAAGGAACTGCAATTATAACATGTCCTGTAGGAATGAATCTTGCTAAGTATTTTGCTGAATGGACGATGAATGAGAAAGATGGCGGTGATGTATTCGATGAGATCGAGAAAAAGGTATCAAAAGCTACTGTAGTATAGTCAGTCGTCAAAATATATTTGAAAGAGGAGCATTTTGTTCCTCTTTTTTTTGTTTATGTCGGAAATTTTTCGTACTTTTGGACAAATTAGTTTTAAAACAAAAAGTGGATGGCGGGCGATATAAAAGTACTAGAGACTCTTAACGAAGCTCTACAGGGGATTAACCTAGATGGTATAGTTCAGCGTAGTGATAATAGGATTGATTTCGATTTACCTACAGGAATGGCAACTGTCTTTAATTTATTTAATAAACCAGGGATTGCAGTAGCGGAAGGTTTTATGTCGAAAGACACTATTTTTCCACTTCATAGTCATGAAAACTCAAAGGAGTTTTTTATAGTTTATAAAGGGGCTATGAGCATATTATGTGAGTGTGGTGAGAAATATGATTTAGTTGCAGGCTCATCATGTGAAGTAGATAAGAAAATGTATCATTCTATTCATGTAAAGGAAGATTGCAGATTTGTAACCATTACCGTTCCGGCTGACCCTATATTTCCGAAATAAGGTATGGCTACATTTGAAGTATTATTTAAGGCTTGGGCATCTCAGATGACTGAGCATATTAAGGATATTAGGGATG
>Ga0105097_10000646_pt1 | contig 16043 bp, 17 predicted proteins | sample PPLLak12cMay2015_FD_87035 | JGI IMG/M metagenome (GOLD analysis project Ga0105097, IMG submission 87035) | Freshwater sediment microbial communities from Prairie Pothole Lake near Jamestown, North Dakota, USA - PPLs Lake P7 Core (1) Depth... | ecosystem: Environmental > Aquatic > Freshwater >... | reverse complement strand
GCGTCATAGAGCGGTCGCAGATAGGGATTTACCTTCTCATACATGGTGCCGGGGAGATACCCGAGCTTTTCTCCGGCCTCTATAGCAGGCCTTGTGAGGACGATCCGCGAGACCTCTTTCTTGAAATAGGATGAAAGGGCCATGGCCATGGCAAGGTAGGTCTTCCCTGTTCCGGCAGGGCCTATGCCGATTACCATGTCATGTTTCTTGATTGCATCAATGTAAAGTTTCTGATTTTTTGATTTCGGCGTTATAACCTTCCTTGAAGGCATTATGTAGATCTGGTCTTTATGGAGTTCCTCCATATCCCCCTGCGTGTGAGAAAGGTATTGCACCGCATGGTCAATGTCGGAAGGATTTATGGCGAGACCTTTTTTGACGATCCCGTGGAGTTCGTTGATTACCCTGCTTGTATTCTCAATGTCCTTTTTGTTGCCCATGATGGTAAGGTGATTCCCCCGGATGCTTGCTCTGATGTTAAAATATTTCTTGATGTGTTTTATATTTTCGTCGCGCGGGCCAAAAAGGTTTCGAGCTACGTTTATATCATCGAAGGATAACTTTAAATAGCCTTCTTCAGTTTTTTCTTCCAAATTAAAGTGTTGTTGACCTCCGTATCGTTTATATTGTGGGAATAGTATAACACAAAAAAGATAATTGCAATATAACGACGATGCTCCAAGGGATAAAGCAGGGTTCGAGGGAGAAGCCCGATGGACGAGAGACGACCGTCCCGTTAAGGCGGGACTAAGACGAGGGACGAACGAACGTCCTAGCGATGCGGTCATCCTTCAGATGCATGGCAAAAAAATAGGTGGCGACCACCCATGCGGGTGACAGGCGTTAGCCCCAATAATAGAAACATTTGTAAATTCATATCCTTTCAGGTAGAATATCCCCGTGAGCAAGGTTCTTATTATCGATGATGAGAAGCAAATTCTTGACAGCCTTTCCGCTATTTTAAAGGATGATGGATTTGAGGTTTTTACTGCAAAGGAAGGCAGGGAAGGGCTCAATCTTTTTGATACTGTCAAGCCTGAGATTGTTCTCCTTGATGTTTGGATGCCGGAGCTTGATGGTCTCCAGATACTCAAAATGATAAAGGAGAAGGAAAAGGATGCCATCGTCATAGTCATATCCGGTCACGGAACAATCTCCACAGCGGTCGAAGCAGTGAAGGTGGGGGCCTATGATTTTCTCGAGAAGCCCCTGTCTATTGACAAGGTGCTTGAGGTGATTTCCCGTGGATTGGCTGGAGAAGACAAGAAAGCCGGGGTTGCTGAAGATGTTAAGGTTGGTATCTCAAAAGGGGCTGATACCTATAAACAGAAGACCATCGGGAAAAGCGTAGTCGTTTACGGAGTTGGCCTCCATTCCGGGGTAAAGACAGGGATGATCCTCCTTCCCATGCCGGAGGATACGGGGATTGTGTTTGAGCACATACCTGATGGAGAACGAATCCCTGCCCACATTGACTACGTGTTCTCCGTGGGATATGCGTCATCTGTTAAAGGAAAGAAATGCCAGGTCCGAACCATTGAACATCTCCTTGCCACGTGCCACATGTATGGCATCACCAATCTCCTGGTAAAGGTAAGCGAAGAGGTACCCATATTTGACGGTTCGGCGCTTGAGATGTGTAGCAACATGGAAGAGGCAGGGATTGTGGATCAGAAAAAAGGAGTAGGACCCCTTAAAATCGATACAAAGATAAGCCTCATGAACCTTGGCGAAGGTCGTTACCTTACCATTGAGCCGTCAGAACGGTTTGAGGTAGAATATATCCTGGACCATCCTGCACCCATCGGACGCCAGGAATATCACTTTGCCGGTGACAAGGATGATTTTTTAAAGAACATAGCGCCGGCAAGGACCTTTGGGTTCATAAAGGATTTTGAGCGCCTTGCAAAGATGGGCCTTGGTTCCGGTGGGCGGATAAATAACGTTATCCTTCTCAACGAAGAAGAGGTTATAAACACTACATTACGTTTTCCCGATGAGTTCGTCAGGCACAAGGTGCTCGACCTTATCGGCGATATTTACCTTCTCAACCGGCCTGTCATAGGTAAAATTTCTGCGAAGCAAACAGGGCACCTCGAGAACATTGCCCTGGTGAAAGAGCTTAAGAAGATTTCTGCCCGATAAAACGAGACAATATAAACTCAGCTACACCACCAACATCATCACGTGAAAAGACAGGCAGTGATGTAACGATCGATTCATCCGTAACAATGGCGATGAGATTCCTGTTGCCAGCACAAACCGGTGCGTCACCATCTGTTTTCCGCTGAAAGACCTCAATCTTGGGTATCGCTTCTCTCTTGAAGCCTTCGACGATAAGGAGATCTACGTCGTGGATATAACGGGTAATTATTTCCTCCAGGGTGCGCTCGGCCTCTGTGTCTTCAACAACAGCGACTTTATGAGGCGACGCAAGTATGGCCATCGCGGCGCCTGCCTGCTTGTAACGGTAGGTATCCTTGCCGGGTATATCGATCTCGAAATCGTGGGGATGATGCTTGATGATGGCCACCTTGAGCCCCCTCTCGCTAAGGATGGGGATAAGGCGTTCAATAACGGTTGTTTTTCCAGTATTTGATCTACCTACAAATGAGACTAACGGGATGCCTTTGTGCGCCATTGCGCTTCAGAGTTGGGACTGTTTAGAAAAGTAGAAATGAAAAGCAATGATAACAAGGGCGTGGTTTATGGTTCCATCAGCAATCAATCCGGGAACCTCCGTGAAGGGTACGTGGATCACCTCTATATCCTCGTCGTCATCAAGATTTTTTCCTGAAACCTTTTTAACGTTTTTCACGAGATAGGTGTGACAGAGGTTATTGAAGATGGCAGGGTTCGGGTTTGTTGCCCCAAGGTATGTGACGCCATCTCCCTCGTAACCAGTCTCTTCGAGCAGTTCCCGCAGGGCTGCCTTCTCCGGGTGCTCTTCATCGACAAGGCCCCCCGGTATTTCAAGGGTAATCCTTTTTGATCCATGCCTGTATTGCTTGATCATCACCACCTCACCGTCCGCGGTGAGGGGGATGACATTCACCCAGTCGTTGGTGTCAATGACATAGAATTCTCCCGGCTTGTTTGTCCTCGGGGAGATAGAGGTGTCGACCTTTATTCTGAATACCCTATAATCCCGGTCTACCTTTGAATCAATGAGCTCCCAATCCTTAACCTTTGCCATGGCATTAGTATTACCATAGCCTGCCCAGACATTGCAAACCCTTTACTTATCCAGATAGACTACCACCGGCGCTGATTTTGTAATGGTGTTGAATACGGGCGAGTACTTCTGGGCCATGCGCACCAGTTCTTCCTTTTGCTCATCAGGTATATCCGCATCAATGGTGAAATAAACCCGTATGCCTTGAAAACCCACCGGAACAGCCTCGGAGAGGCCTAGAAAACCCCGGAGGTCAACATCTCCCTCATATCGTGACCTAATCCCCTTTATTTCTATCCCCCGGGTAGCAGCATGGGCAACAAGGCTGGTGGTTAGACATCCTGACAGGGCAGCGAGAAGGTATTCCACCGGGTTGGGGCCAATGTTTTTTCCGCACAGGACTGGTGGTTCGTCCAGCTCAAAAAGTTTTGGTGTACGAGAGTTGTCCTCCTGGCCTGCACCATAAAAATCCTTTATCATGGCCTGGTTGTGGGTTCCGTCGACCCATTTATTCGTTGCGCGGAACTTGAATTTCGCCATATCCGGCTTTTCCTTGATAAGCTCTATGGTGCTGAAAAGTTGTGTTACGTTGATACCGTTGACAAATTTTTGTTCGTCCATATTTTCCTCCTTTTCTTTGACAACCCGTTACTGGGAAACAACGCCAGCGATAGAAGATCATGGCGTTGAGCCCTGCAATGATTGCAGCCCTCGAGATCTCCCTGATGACCTCATCGACATTCAAGGCATTCATTCATGCTGATCTGGCTGAAAGCACAGATACGTCCTCTGTCTTCTCCTATTTCCCATCCACCCATCTCCTCATTTATTGCTCTATCATTATTGCTTCAACGGGACATTCGCTGGCAGCTTCTTCGCATAGTTGCTCATATTGAGGGGAAATATCGTTACCTTCACCGATTTTGTTTACGGCAATCTCGCCCTCAAGCTCAAAAACCTCCGGGCATATCTCAACGCATCTCCCGCACCCTATACATGTTTCTTCATCAACAATAGCGCGCATATTTACCTCCCTTCAGTATGATTCAGCTCTTTTGCATATTAGTGTTACAAAACCTATGCCAATGGCCTATCGAGATGTGCAGGTTTCTTCTTTAGTACATTATGACAGCATGTTACAGAAAAGTGTGAGCAGACGCACTTGTCTGCGTTAAAAAAAGATGAATCATAATGATAGGATTTTGTCCTGTCACACAGGACAAAATCCTATCTTGCAGGATACTACCGACTCAGGATAAATCCATCTAATCCATCTAAAATATTAGTGATTTGTTCCTGGATATAGTCTCCGAATTTGTGGCGCAATTCTTGAATTAAGAGTTGGTTGCTTCATAGAGAAACTAAAATCGGGAGGAAACTGTGGTCGAAAAAAATACGGTGTTTGATGATAACGAAAAAATTATGGATCAAAAGGAAGATGAGCGTCTGCCTGCAAAGCTTGACTCATTAAAGGCATACCTTGCACTGTTAACGAAATTTCCACTACTTTCCCTTGAAGAAGAACGTGAAATTACCCGACTTGTTTACGAGGATCATGACCCCTGTTCAGCAGAAAGACTTGCACTATCGAACCTGAAGCTGGTAGTTAAAATTTCCATGGGATACAACAACATGTACCACAATATTCTTGACCTCATTCAGGAAGGCAACGTGGGGCTGCTTCATGCGGTCAAGAAGTACAATCCTTACAAGGGCACCAAATTCTCAACCTATGCACAATTCTGGATAAGGGCCTACATATTGAAGTACATAATGGACTCTTGGAGCCTTGTCAAAGTAGGGACGACCCAGAGCCAGAGAAAACTTTTTTACCGGCTGAATAAGGAAAAGAGGGGGCTCGAAGGCCTTGGTCTCTATCCTGCGCCTAAGCTCATTGCGAGCAGCTTACAGGTAAAAGAAGAGGACGTGGTGGACATGCAGGCGCGGCTGGATTACAACGATGTATACCTTGACGCCCCGTTGAACGATGAGGGGGTAGATACAATGATGGATATGCTCGCCACTTATGAGGATGCGGAGGATATAGTCAGTGAAAAAGAGACACAGAATGCATTAGCAGAAAAGATCAGGGAATTCAAGACCACCCTGAGTGAGAAGGAAATATGCATTCTTGATGACCGTCTTATGGCAGACGAACCGAGAACACTCAAGGAGATAGGGGCGAGGTTTTGTTTATCCCGGGAGCGTGTGAGACAGATACAACAGGGGATTCTCAAAAAGGCTAAAGCACGTTTCAATGGCGATTCAGAGAGGATAGGATTGCGTTACCCATGCAGAAAGCCAGAGCCTGTTTAAAATTATCAACAGTACAATAAAGGAGCAGGGTGAGCTTACATAAAACTTGCGTGAATCGTACAAAAGGAGGTTTTTGCCATGGACATTTTTAGGGAATCTCAACGATCAGCAAATTCGTTCGCTCAATCAACTATCGTAGATAGCGGGAGTAAGCCGGAACAACATGCAGGCGGATTCATGGCTGCACTTGAGGATAATGCACGAGAAATACTATTATTCTTAGCATCCTTGATTTTTCTCTTGTTCCAACAGCTTGAAGGGCAGACAGGTAGCGAAACCCGTTATTTGGGTAAAAAGCAAGGGTAGCACGCTGTGATTATTAAGTTTCTTTTCTTACCTTTAGGGCTGTGGCCCTAGCAAGAACTCTCCGGACTTACTCAGATTATTTACCGGCAGATTTACGAAAATATTTGTAGCCTTGTTTGTTCCTTTTGTCTTTCCACATCCACTCATCACTCATCTACTTCTCTATCGCAATTGCTTCCACCGGACACTCACTTGCGGCTTCTTCACAGGCTTGCTCAAATTGAGATGGAATGTCGGTTCCTTCACCGATCTTGTTAGCAGCTATCTCATCCTCAAGCTCGAAAACGTCAGGGCATATCTCGACACATCTCCCACAACCTATACATGTCTCTTCATCGACAATTGCTCGCATGCCTAGCTCCTCTCTGTTCGATGCTCTTTTCCTGCAGACTGGTATTACAAGCTGTGTGCCATTGCCCCGTTTATAATTGTGATAACTATGATTACCATGTAGTTACTGTATGTTGCATGTAGGATCGTTTTGTTGTGCAAAATATTGCCGTTTCATACAGGACCAACAGAAACGAAATTATGTCCTGTTTGACAGGATAAAATCTCATCACCCGGAACACAGAGGTTTACTTGATATTTGCTTTTTTGTTAGGAGCAGAAGTATATTGATTGATTGTAAGTAAAATAGTATGCCACTTCTTGAAAAGCTGATGATATGCACAATTGCTCTGCTAGGCATGGGGCAAGTTCCCCCACCATCGACTGCTTATGAGGATTTTGCTATTCACTGGCTAAACAACAGGATGCCGGAATGATTGTCAAGCGACTTGATAGATTGTCTTCCAAGCACTATCTGATAGCCATCCTCGCTTTCCTGTTCGTTCTTGATGGATTCGCCCTCTGGTTTGCAGCCAAGCTCGACTACGATAGATCCCTCGAACGTGCGCGAGTCGTACTGGAGAAAACATCTATATCACTGGAAGAAAGGTTGAAACGGACAGTTATCGCCACAGAGGCAATCCTTGATAGCAGGGCCTTAAGAATTCAAGAGAAAGGGATGGCGGAAACGATTTCATCGGTAAAGGAATGGGAACGATTCCGGACTGCTGCTCAAGGGCTGCCGGATGCCGGTTCGCTCTGGTTACTGGACAATACGGGCAATCTCCTGATGGACTCCACAGAATATCCATCGCAGCGGATGAACTTCTCTGAAAGAGAATACTTTGCGCCGCAAAGAGACAAGGGGATTGACCTTTATATTGGGCCTGTTGTCAAAGGCAAGATTACAAACAAATACAGTTTCACGATAAGCCACAGGATAAACGGGAAAGATGGAAGCTTTCTGGGTATCGTTCTGGCAGCCATAGAGACTGATGATTTTACAAATTTTTTGCGCAATATCGACATAGGCGAAGACAGTACGGTTACCGTTTTTCGCACCGATGGCAGCATGATCCTTCGGCAACCAATGGAGGACAAGTACCTTGGAAAAACCTTCAAACACCTGAAATTATTCAGCATGCCGTTAAACGAGGTACCTTCTGGAATCTATGAAACCAATGCAATCGATGGTATTCAACGTCTCATCGCATACAGAAAGGTCCAGGGGTTGCCATTGTTAGTAGCAACAGGTATCCCTGTTGATTCAGTCCTGAAAGAATGGAGAGCCCGCGTTAAAGTCTATTCACTTATGGCGGTTATTGCCTTCTTCTCACTGGTGGGCTTGTCATGGCTTGTTCGCAGGGCTACAATGAGAGAAGAAAAGGAAAAAGCAAGAGAGCTTTCTGATAGCAACCTTTCCCTTCAGGCCGAGATCGTTGAGCGGGAGCGGTCGCAATTGGCTCTTCGGCAAAGCGAGCAGCGTTGGGCCACCACCCTGGCGAGCATTGGTGATGCAGTTATTGCCTCCGACGCGGCAGGTAGTATCACGTTCATGAACGCCGTGGCCGAGGAACTGACCGGCTGGACACTCATGGATGCCGCGACGAAGCCTGTACCGGAGGTATTCAACATCATCAATGAACAGACCCGCAAAGAGGTTGAAAACCCTGTCGCAAAGGTGCTTCGGGAAGGGATGATTGTTGGCCTTGCAAACCACACTATTCTGGTGAGAAAGGATGGCACAGAAGTTCCCATCGACGATAGTGGCGCGCCCATACGAGACCAGGACGGAAAGACCATAGGCGTTGTGCTTGTTTTCCACGACATCACCGCGCGGAAGCAGACGGAGGAAGAGCTGCACAAGGGCAGGATAGATATGGACCGCGCCCAGGAAGTCGGTCAGATCGGCAGTTGGCGGTTGGACATTAGGCGTAACGTCCTCACATGGTCCGTCGAGAACCACCGCATCTTTGGCGTGACCAAAGGGACACCGCTGACCTACGAGGCATTTCTGGCGATCGTTCACCCCGACGACCGCCAGTATGTGGACGCGCAGTGGAATGCAGGCTTGGCTGGGGAGCCTTACGACATCGAGCACCGTATTGTGGTGAACGGGCAGGTGAGATGGGTGAGAGAGAAAGCTTACCTGGAATTCGACGATACGGGTGAGCTCCTGGGTGGCTTCGGGATTACCCAGGACATCACAGAGCGCAAACAGTTGGAGGAAGAGCTCCGAAGATCACGGGATGATCTCGATTTGCGTGTCCGGGAGCGGACAGCCGAGCTCGATCAGGCGTACCAGAAACTTGTGGAGGAAACGGAGGATAACCAACGACTTGAAGCCCATCTCCGCCAGTCCCAGAAGATGGAGGCCATCGGCACTCTTGCCGGGGGTATTGCCCATGACTTCAACAACATCCTTGCAGCGATTATTGGCTTTTCTGAAATGGTGGAAGAAGATCTCCCTCCGGGGGATCCGAGTACCCCTCATGTGCAGAGGGTTCTCAATGCAGCATCCCGGGGGCGGGAGCTTGTTCAACAGATCCTCGCCTTTTCCCGGAAGACTGAGCATGCGCGACATCCTGTGTCCATCTCTTTCGTGGCGAAGGAAACTCTCCAGTTCTTGAGAGCCACCATTCCAACGACCATCGAGATTATACTCGATAATACCGCTACCGCTGATACCATCCTTGCTACCCCTGTAGAGGTGCAACAGGTACTCCTAAATCTCGCTACCAATGCTGCCCTTTCCATGCAGGACAAAGGGGGAATCCTCCATGTAAGCATTGCAGACATGGACGTTGAGCCTTATGCGTCGGTCCTCGAATCCGACATAGTTCCTGGAGAGTATGTGCAGCTTGTGGTAAAGGATACCGGAAATGGCATTGCTCCCGATGTGATGAAGAGGATTTTCGAGCCCTACTTCACAACCAGGGAAGTAGGTCAGGGAACAGGCATGGGTCTTGCTGTTGTCTACGGGATTGTGAAGAGTCTCCACGGGAGCATCATGGTGGAGAGCGAGCCGGGAGTTGGATCTACATTCCAGGTATTGCTCCCAAAGGTAACGACCGCTAAACGCACAGAGGCTACCCTTCTTGAACGAAGCCTAACGGGTAAAGAAAGGGTTCTCTTCATCGACGATGAGGAGTTTCTGGTAGAATGGGGCCAGGCACTTCTGGAGAGAATGGGTTACGAGGTGACTGCCATGAATGATAGTACCGAGGCCTTCGAAACCTTTTCTTCTGACCCTTCCCGATTCGACCTCGTGATTACCGATCAGACTATGCCGGGAATAACCGGGTTAAACCTTGCCCGGGATCTTCTGAAGATACGACCCGATATTCCTGTAATCCTCTGTACAGGGCACAGCGAATCTGTAACGCTTGATAAGCTGAAGGAAGCGGGAGTCAGGGAGTTCCTCATGAAACCCCTTGCCAAAAAGGATTTGGCAGAGGTGATTCGAAGGGTGCTGGATAAGGAGACTAAAGCATGAAACATTTGCTGAAAAACTTCAGGTGGCCCCATGACAAAGGTGGGAGAGGCATATGTCGGATATCCTGATTGTGGACGATGACCAGAACGTTTCAGCGATGCTCGTTGAGATGATAACTCGGATGGGTCACCATCCTGAATCTGTTTCCACGTTGAACGATGCGAGACAAAAACTCCTGTCCCATGATTATGACGTGATTTTTCTGGACGTTAGGCTTCCAGATGGCATCGGGCTTGATATCCTTTCCTTTATCAAGGAAATGCGCTCAATGCCGGAAGTGATTATTATAACGGGCCACGGGGATGAGGATAGTGCAGAGGTGGCCATGAAAAGCGGGGTCTGGGATTACATTCAGAAACCCTGTTCTTTGGGCCCCATGAGGATGGTGCTCACCCGCGCACTACAATACCGTGAAAAGAAAGGCCTTGCGACAAAGCCTCCGGTTCTCCTAAAGCTCGACAAGATAGTTGGCAGCAGCTCCCAGCTAAGGGGGTGTTTTGACCTTGTGGCCCAGGCAGCACAGAGCGACATCAATGTGCTCATAACAGGAGAGACAGGGACTGGAAAAGAACTGTTTGCAAGGGCGATCCACGATAACAGCCAGAGAGTTGGCAAGAGCTTTGTGGTGGTGGATTGCGCTGCTATGCCCGAAAACCTTGTAGAAAGCATGCTGTTTGGTCATGAAAAAGGGGCTTTCACTGGCGCAGACCGTACAACAGAAGGGCTCATCAAGCAGGCAAACAAAGGCACACTTTTTCTCGATGAGATTGGAGAACTACCACCTTTGCTTCAAAAATCCTTCCTCAGGGTTTTGCAGGAACACAGATTCCGTCCCATCGGTTCAAACAGGGAGGAAAATAGCGATTTCAGGCTCATTGCCGCAACCAACAGAAAGCTCGATAAGATGGTGGCGAATGGACAGTTCAGGACCGATCTCCTATTCAGGATTCAAGCCCTAACCATAGATCTACCACCTTTGCAGGAACGGAAGGAAGACATCAAGGAACTGACAGTGCATTACCTGAGAAAGTTCTGTGAGGCCTATGGAACAGCAATGATGGGTGTCACGCCCGAGTTCTTTGAGGTGTTTATGGCCTATGGGTGGCCAGGAAATGTGAGGGAACTTATCAATGTTTTGGACACTGCGGTCAGCAGTGCCCTTCATGAACCAACCCTATATCCAAAACACCTGCCTACCTATCTGCGTGTGAAGCTTGCACGTGCTAATTTGAAGGGGGCTGGGGAGAGTGCAAGGACTGACGTTCAGAACGCCAGAAAGATCGAGGAATTAACGACATTAAGTTCCTTCCGGGAGGAAATCCTTGATGAGGCTGAACGGCAGTACCTGGACGAGCTGCTTGCCCGCACGCACAATGATATTCAGGAGGTATGCCGTATTTCAGGGTTATCTCGCTCGCGTCTTTACGCGTTGCTCAAAAAGCATGATCTCATAAAGCAAAAGGTATAACAGTATAGTGTCCCATAAATAACCTACCACATGTCTTTCCGAGCAAAACAAAGGCTTGTCCCGAGCATAACAAGGGAACTCAGTGAGACCGCCATGGTGTTAAATCTTACCTTACAGGATTTAGTCCTGTTTCGTAGGACACTTATTCAATCTTTTTTTCAAGCTTTTCAAATGCCTCGAACGTAACCAACTGTAATAATTAATAATAAAAATATGATGAGATTTTTTATGAATGGCGTGAATTTTGAAATAGATGCAATACGACAAATGTTTTTTACCGGGAGGGAATTATGTTCAAGGGCACCCAAAGGAGAGTAGCAACAGATCACGACAGTAATTACGTATCAACGAACACCCATACTGACTGGACACTATTTAACAAGTGGAATGAAGAGAGAGATGTCGTCCCAAGAAGAAAGCACAACAGAGGTGGTGATTACGGTGCTGATCTAACTGCGGCAAATGCAGTAGAACATCTGTCCTTATCATTCGCAGGGCTTTTTAGGTTGGTGATGAAGCACGCGGACATTCTCGAAGAAGAAATAGGCAAACAGGCCCTCGAACAGTTTCACCTTGGTCGAATTCAGGGTTCATGCGTGCATGGAGTAAACCTTGTGTACAGGCTCATGGTCCTTCATGGAAAAATACCTATGAAGATGGAGCAATTTGATCTTAATGACATTATCAGGAGTATCGATCCCTTCATTTCCAGGATTATGCGAGATGACTTAACTGTTGAAATCGATATGGCCGAAGATGATTTGTCCATGACAGGGGATATTCGATTCATGAAACAGTCCATTGCCGAACTGATCTTGAATGCTAACGAGGCTTTACCTTCAGGAGGAACGATCACCCTGGCCACAAGGAAGGTTAAGCTGAGATTGAATTCACCTGGCTTCGCCTATGGGGAGCCCACAGGATGTGCTTTGCTCGGTGTCATCGATACAGGCAAAGGCATCGATGAAGAAATAAGGCCTAGAATTTTTCGACCATTTTTCACAACCAAGCCGAAGGGAACATCCGTGGGACTTGGGTTGCCTCTTGTCGATCATGTTGTTCGTGCCCATAATGGCAGTTACAAGTTAATGAGCAAAAAAGGAGAAGGGACATCGGTTCGTATCTATCTGCCTCTCGCGAGACTGCATGCAAATGATGAGATGAACCCTGGCCATAATATTTAGGAAGTATCAAAGTTGGGAAACCAACTAGCTGCCATGATGCACAAAAAAACTGAGGGGGCTCACAATGTTTAAACCAAAAAAAATTCTTGTACCAACAGATTTTTCGGAGTATTCAGACAAGGCACTGCAAAAAGCCCTCGCCATCGCCCAGCAAAGCGGAGCGGAGATCAATCTGCTTCATGTGATAACCCAGGAGATCCGGCAATGCATGTCAGACTATTGTTTTCCCATAGAAGAGTTCCAGCAATTTGTGGACAAAATGCGGACAACAGCCCAGGACGATCTGGCAAAGGAACTTGAAAAATTTCCCGTATCAAAGGAAGTGAAAATAACAACCGAAATACGGGAAGGTGTTCCTTACGATCAAATCCTGCAATCCCAGGCTGAAAAAGGTTCTGATCTTATTGTCATTGCTTCTCGTGGTCGGTCGGGTATTGCCGGATTTTTTATGGGAAGTGTTGCCTCTCATGTTTCGAAGGGCGCACAATGCGAGGTATTGCTTGTAAAATGAAATCGCGTGTTTCGACACCGGGCAAGGAGGGAGAGCGTTATGGGTAAGATGGAGAAGAAAAGTTTCACCTCACCGGATGAAGTGAGGAATTTTGATAAGGGGCAGCTCGAGATCGTGAAGATTGGCAGTATTACCTTTGGCCGCGCAACTTTTCAGCCTGGTTGGAAGTGGTCTCTTTCGGTGAAACCCCTTGCGGGTACGAAGTCATGCGAAGCGCCACATTTGCAATACCACGTGTCCGGTCGCCTTCATGTTGTAATGGATGATGGCAGCGAAGATGAGTTTGTACCGGGAGATGTATCCCTTCTTCCACCTGGCCACGATGCGTGGGTAGTGGGTGTCGAACCGGTTGTTGTTGTCGATATCACCGGAATGGTAGATTATGCCAAGTAAGCCTAAAAGGGGGATCAAGTCATGGCTGGTAAGACGATACAAGTAGAAGTGGCAGAGGCTTTTGGAAGAACATTCGTTAAGGGAAATATTCCCGAGATCAATCAGGTACGCTGTCTTGGCTGCAGGAACTGCGTGAATCTTTGTAAGAAGCTCGGCCCGAATGTCCTCGACATCGTCGATGGCATCGCAAAGCCAGTGAGACCGCAAAATTGCATCGGCGACGGGGCGTGCATGCTGTCATGCCCAACGAAGGCAATCTTCCTCATGAGCAAGTACGATCCGGCAGCACCACCGGCGGCAGTGTAGATTCATAGGCAAGATATAACTGCAGTTTAGAAAACCATTTATGGAGGTTAGAGATGATGCCCATCGGACCACTCATGATAGAACACAGGGTCATCGAAAAGATGATCGCTCTCATTGCTATGGCTGTTCCTGTTATCGAAAAGGCAGGGACGGTTGATGGGGGGCTTATCGATACACTCGTTGATTGCATAAGAACCTATGCAGACCGCTGCCACCATGGGAAAGAGGAGGAGATTCTATTCAGGGATCTCGGAAGGAAAAAGCTTGTTGAGGAGCACCGGCAGATCATGAATGAACTCATTGAGGATCACAAGTGGGGCAGGGTGAAAGTCAGCCAGCTACTCCAGGCAAAAGGAGAATTTGTCGGGGGCAAACAAGAGGCGCTTGCTAAAGTTCTTACCTGCCTGAAAGAGATTGCCATCTTTTATCCAAAGCACATTGAAAAAGAGGATAAGCATTTCTTTCTTCCCTGTATGGACTACTTCACTGAGACAGAGAGGGACCGCATGCTGGAGGAGGAGATGGACTTTGACAAGGGGTTTATCATAAGATTTATAAAGAAAAAACGCAGCAGGTTAGACTTGCTCTGGGTAGCCAATTGCCTTGATGGACCCAAAGAGGCGTCCGGACACCTTGGTTGTTAACTGATGACCGATAACTGATCACAGGGTTTACTCCAGCTTGACCCTGTAGATCATTTCTTCTTCCTTCTTGCCGGTTACATTTGAACGAAGGGTCAGACCAAGAAGGATCGTCTTCCCATCCTTGCTCCAGGAACTCCTGGTAACCACGGGGTGTTTTCCCTTCCAATCCTTATCAGCAAAGCGTGTAAGACGCTTCTGCACCTTGCCATCCCTGGTCATGAGAAAAAGGTCAGTAGAAAGATTTCTTATGATGAAGTGACTGTAACGCTGTCCATCCTTTTTCCATGCATCATTCATACGTTTCTCATAATGTGTGTCGAAGTTGTTTGCCATGAATGCGATAAGCTTCCCATCCGGCGAATAAGAGGCCTGCTCCTCGTAGAAATCCTTTGTCTTTGTCAGATTCTTCATATTTTTCATGGTGCCGTCATGTTCAATATCTGCTTCCCATATGTCTATCCTGTAGCCAGGATAAGGTAATTCAGCATATCCTATGTCTGCAGCGAAGAGAAGTTTGTTCTGCTGCGACCATCCCTGTGGTTCGAAGATGGCCCCATCCTGGGGAGGGTGAAGGGTGATGTCGTAAAGTTTTGTATTTTCATACTCTATATTTATCTTTGCAGTCTTAAGGACCCACCTGGCGAAAGGATATTGGTCGAAGGGCTTGGTGCCCCCCATGCGTTCTGCCCATGCGATCATTTTTCCGTCTTTTGAGAATTTCGGATAGAGGACACCGCTGTTGAGGTCACTGGGTGTAAAGTTGGTGAGCTTGATCCAGACACTGCCATCCTTCTTGACGAGAAAGAGATTATTCCACCACCCCGCCCCCGGTTCTGCAAGGAGCCTTGTGCCAGGCATTCGTTTCTCCTGTTTCCAACTTACGTTATCTGGTATCTCGCCTTGCGAAATAAACCACTCGCCCGAAGGATGCCAGTCTGAGGCACCTTTATGGATTGCCGGTATCATGGATAGCTTGAAGCCAACTGCCCGCTGTGGATTACAGCTAATGCATATCTTTTCCGATTCCGGATCCTTAGAGTCTTCCTTGACTTTAAAGAGCTGCAGAATTCCTTTTTCATCTTTTCTCAAAAAGAGAATGTCATTTGTATCAGGATTCCACGCGTCAAAGACGGCGTTGTCCATGAATTTGTCAAGTGATTTTGTTTCTAACGCAAAGACGAAAGAGCACGCCATGAGGAATGAGAGAATAATAAAAACAATTATGTTCACGAATTTTTTCTCAAGCAAACAACCTCAAATTCAGGCTTTCCCATTATCTCCCTATCGACTGTGAACCAATACCATATATTTGCCCGGCATATAAAAAAGCGGAATGCAGAAGTTACATTCCGCATTCCGCATTCCCAATTCATCATTGGAATTTCAGTTACTTTCCGAACAATGCTTCGTAGGCCATAACCCCAGTTTCAAGCCCTGCCTGATCTTTCATCCAGTCCTTGTGGCATCCGCCACAGGAATTAGGAAGTACCATCTTGGGATCTTTCTTGAACATCTCAAAACTTACGCTTGGCTTTATGATCTTGAAATCGTGGGAATGAACATCCCCTGCCTCGGCCGACGCTGCAGTCTTTACCATATGACAGCTCGAACACCGCGACATACCGAGCGTCTCCGGCGCATAGTTGTGCTTTGAATGGTTTCGAACAGCAGCAACATTTGAGAATCGCTTGTCCTTTCCGTGGCAGGAAAGACACAGATTGTTGTTGTAATCTGCCTTTACAAGCTGGTTCCGGCCTGGTCCACCATGGGCGTTATGGCAGTCAAAGCAGGTAACCTTGGCTTGGAAGTGCTTACTCTTCTGAAGGTCGATCCACTGCTGGTGGTGCTGTCTGGCATGGGATTGGGTATCTCCCCAAACACCTGGTTTGAACTGGTAGTAATTCGCCAGGGGTT
>Ga0105097_10000645_pt1 | contig 16064 bp, 13 predicted proteins | sample PPLLak12cMay2015_FD_87035 | JGI IMG/M metagenome (GOLD analysis project Ga0105097, IMG submission 87035) | Freshwater sediment microbial communities from Prairie Pothole Lake near Jamestown, North Dakota, USA - PPLs Lake P7 Core (1) Depth... | ecosystem: Environmental > Aquatic > Freshwater >... | reverse complement strand
GGCAGCTTGCCCGAAAGCCTTGAGTAGCTTGTTGGTAGCATTCAAGCCGATCATATTGGCAACGTCGTCAAGCACCGCATACGGGCGGGCTTCGCTAGGAACAAACTCTTTACCTTGCGCTTCGGCTCTTGACTCTAGCTCTCCCATACTGCCAGCATGGACAGCGGCTGTACCAAGTGCAGGGCCGACACCCGGAACCATAAACGCTCCAGCATAAGGAGCCACACCCCCAACGGTTTCGGCTAAGGGGTAGGTTACGTTCTCCTCAACAAAACCCAAGCCTTTAGGTCGCTCGTAAGTGCCTTCGATATCTTTGCCCAGCTGCTCACCATAAGCATGGAGTTGCGGGCCTTTTTCTTGGAGGTAGCCCCCGATTGTTGGACTGAAACCTTCTACCGCTTTCCCTAATTCCCCTATTTCCGTACCAGCACCTTGAGCGATACCGGAGACAGCTTGCTGCGCTCCATATTTCAAAGCGCCTAGATAATTAGATTCTTCTGGCGCAACTGGCTTCTGCCCTTTCAACATGTTCTGAATTTCATCATCAGTCATGTCGTATTCAACATCGAACTCCTGCCCATCAGGAGCCACGTAAGAACGTAGAGGCTTAGCATTGATGTTATTTTGCTGGAGCATGGTAGCGACTTCATCCAGCCCCATGCCTTTTTCTACATCGAACACCTGACCATCGCTCAAACGAACGGGATAGTATGGAGACTCTTGTTGCGTTTTCTGTAGTCCTTGTGGAGTTTGGCTTACTATGAGGTCAGGAGTTTCGGCACCTAAGTATTTTCTAGCCTGAGCAATACGATTGCCATAATCAGCATATTTTTCTCTGGGGCGTTCATAGGCTTTACCGAAGACTCTAGTGGCTTCCTCTAAAGACCCCGCCTGCATTAAGCTATTATATGCCGCCCGTTCTGGGCCACGCAGTTCCTGCATGACGTAATCTAACTGCGTTTGCAAATCTTCTGGCGAAGACCCGCGTTGTTTGGCAAAGGGTATTAAACCGACATAGCCCTTCCCGCCATAGAGTCTCTCTCTATTCCATTGCCCTAACCCAACAGAATGAGGATCGTTAGGAAGTACATTCCCTCCAACAGCCGTAGTTCTACCTGCTGATTCTTGGGCTAGATTACCTACGATAGCCGCTGCTTGATGTGGAGCAAAGCCTTGACTTACAAAGTATTGGTAAGCCGACTTGAGGTTCTCTGTGCCTTTACCCCCTTTCCCTGTTTTTATTGGTAATGGGGCTTCACCTCTTACCGGCGCTTCTATCCCAGCTATCTCCCCTCGTTCTGGATACCTTAACGGAGGAAGGTCTTCTACTGGCTGACCTGTCAGGCCAAACAGCGCATCTAGTTCTGGATCACCCGTCTGGTAAGAAGGATCAAAAAGCGCTGCTAAGCCTGTGTTTGTAGCCATAGGATGTCACGAGAAAAGTTACGGAGCAGAGGGAGATTGTATACCACTACGAGTAATAATGGGGCGCATTCCTGCACCTTGACTGCTCACCGCCCCCGGAGGAGTTAAGCCCTGCCCAGCATAAATCTCAGCAATTCTGCGTATCCTTTCTTCCTCCGAAGCAATTCGGTAGTCAGTGCTGTCTCTGTAATAGCGCTCTAGGTTCTGAGCGGTTTTCATCTTTTCATTCATTTCCGCCTGCTCTCTAGCACCTACCATCTGCGCTGTACGAGCGTTTTTACCTGATTCACTTCTAACGAATTGGCTCTCTTTATTAGCGGCGTTGTACTCCGCCATTTTCTGTTGCTGTATAGCTTTCGCTCTAGCAATGTCTTCGGCGCTCCTTAACTTACCTTGTTCTCTAAGAATATCAAAGTACATCTTAGCCGCTTCGTTATGCTGTTTATTGGGAGACTCTGCGATCTCTCTACGTAGTTTATTTATCTCGTCTTGCCTTGCAGCTGCCGCTTTCTCTTCACTCATCATTCCCTGAGCACCTGCCATCAGACCAGCACCCCAACGAGCAGCGCCTGTACCGTAAGTGCCTAGCCCCATACCCAGAGCGTTTGCCAGTACCGCCATGATTCCGACATTGCCTGCATGAGCACTCTCTTTCTCCATCTCACCCTTGATACGCATCGCCTCAGAGGTGTCGGTCTGGAAGTATTTGGCAAGAGCAGCGATTTGCTGATCTGCAGTGAGTTTGCTTTCCACTATTTGTTGTGCTATAGCACGTTGTTCTGGGGCTTGTGCAGGAGTTGAAGGTTGGCTGAATTCCGCTTCTACCTCCCTTCCTGCTTGTGCGGCCACTTTTTTCCTTTCTTCTTCAGCAGGGATAGGTTCAAGCCCCGGAATACCAGAGGTAGATGCCAAACGAACAGGGTTAGCAGAAGGCACAGAGACAGAGGCTCTCCTCGCCGTAGTAGGCTTTTCCATCGCCGCAACTTCTGCGGCTTTTGCGGCTCCTTTCTCCGCAACGGCTTCTTTCTGCTTTCTATCTTCGCCAGATTCAGTGTTCTGTGGAAGCAACGCTCTCAGACGATCCAACATACCCGGTTCTTCTGTAGGCACAGCGGCTATGCCTTGCTCTGCTGGTTTGCTTCGGCTAGGAGGGGGAGCGGTGGTTTTATAGTAATCGGCCTCTTTCGCTTTTTCCCGCGCTTCCCATGCAGGGTCTTTGATGAAGGCCATATCCATAAGAGCGGAGCCTACTTTCTTAGCTCCTTCAACTCCCGTGCCAATAATATCTCCCGGTCCAGCGCTGTAGCGCTTCATAGCCTCTTCTTCAGCTACACGGCTAGCAATGTCGTTTTCCCTTACATCCCGCGCTACATCTTCTTCAGACAGCCCATAAGCACCGGAGCCTACATCACCAAAATCACCTTCGCCCGCATCGTACTCGTCTTCATCAAACGTAGCGGGGAAAACGCTTTTTAGAACATTCCCACCATAGGCATATCCGTTAAACACAGGCACATCATCTTCACCCGCGTAACCCATCGGGAGCATGGAGGCTAGGCCACCATCAGCGTAAGCATCACCACCATCTACATCATAAACAGGGCCACCATCGGCAAAAGCAACGAGCCCACCGGCAGCATACTGCTGAGCCATCTGTTCAAGACCCGGCTGAGCCAGACCCATTTCCGGTTGCTGTTGAGGCCATTGGTAGTATTGATTCATAACAGTACCCTGTGGAGGTGGAGGGGTTTGCATTTTGGTACGTAGACTTCCTTCTACACCATCTAACCTTTGTGCTAACAAGGCAGCGACGGGGTTATTGGCAGCGGCAGACAGCCGCTGCTGGGGTGTAATAGGCTGCTGAAGCGCCCGCTCTATTTCATATACGTTGGCTGTTTTCATGTGGATGCGCCTTGGAGTCCGGTAGTGGGCATTTGGCTACCTGCAGCTACATTTTTATTCCCCCTCCATTGCTTATCCCAAAGGCCTTGGCCCAGACCCATAGAGGCATTACCCGCCTTGACGAGATTACCAAACATATCCATCTGCTGTCCCCATTGACTATTACCCAAAGCACCCAGCCCCTGAGCCATGTTGCCCATCGCATTGTAAGCGCCGATGTTTTGCTGGTTGCCTTGAAGTCCTGCTTGTTGGTTTGCCATACCCGCTTGAAGCCCGTATTGGGAGTTGGCAAGGTTGACGTTTGTACCCAACTGAGCATTTTGAAGCGCCGCCTGAGTCCCCAAGCTAGCATTCTGCAATCCGACTTGGTTAGCTAGATTGGCATTCAAAGACCCTACACCAAACTGAGTTTGCTGGTTTGCCAATGCTGCTTGAAGTGCCGCTTGTTGATTGGCTAGGTCGCCCTGTACACCTACTCCTTGATTAGCCAACGCTGCCTGTTGTGCAAGCTGAGCATTGATCTGGCTTGATGTAAGACCCGACTGTTGATTAGCCAGAGCCGCTTGCAGGAATGCTTGTTGGTTCGCCTGTTGTGAGGTCATGCCCGCTTGTTGATTGGCAAGCTGTTTTTGCATTTCTGCCTGTAGGTTCTGTTGGTTTGTAGTCAACCCAACCTGTTGGTTTGCCAAAGACGCATTCAGCATTTGCTGAGCTTCTTGACTCTGTACGCCGAGCATAGCCTGCAGATTCTGCAGTTTGGTTTGATAGTCGATAGTCTGGTTAGAGAGCATCGCCTGCAGTGCCTGCTGTGAGGATTGAGACTGAGTGCTCAGTTTAGATTGAAGATTCTGCAAACCTGCCTGCTGGGAGAGGCTTAGCTCCTGCCCATACTGAGAACGACCAGACTCATACGCCTGCTGCATTCCTTTAGTCTGGATATCTCCCAACTGCTGATTAAAGTTACGCTGTGCTTCAGACCGTTCCAAAGCTTGACGAGCACCACCAAAAGCACCTGCTGACTTAGCCTTAGCTGCCAGCGCATTCATCTGCTTGGTATAGTCGCGCTCCGCTTCGCGCTTGGAAATATCAACAACCCCTTGCATGTAGGGGCTCATATACTTGGAAGATACCCCCTCATCCGTCCAAGACCCCGGCCCTGCCATCTGGAAGGCTTCAAGGTCTTGAGTAGAAATAGGAGCCGTAGCGTCCATCTGATAGCGTTGTAATGCTTGCGCCTGTACATCTTCTGGGCGTTGCATCTGAGCGCCTAGGATATTCTTAGCTTCGATCTCTCTAGCGGCTACATCCTCTGGTCGCTGCATTTGTGCCGCGTTGATATTGTACTGACCCAGATTTACACGATCAGCACTGACATCGGCAATAGACCCCATTTGGGAAGCAGCGGCTCTTTCAGCCGCACCTTGTTGTGCCGCCGCATTACTGTAGGCTACCTGCTGAGGAGTGTACCCTGCTAATCCTTGAAGCCCTTGTGCCGCTGTGCCAAACATACCACTCGCTTGACCCCATTCGGACGGAGCTTGCATTTGGTTTAGATAATCAAACGCTTTATTTGCCCACGGATCGGTAATTTGTATTGCGTCACTAGGATTTTTCCCTCCAATAACCCCGTACATCGGCTCTTGTTCCGCTTCCATACGGCTGTAGGGATTCGGTGTGGGTTCTTTGGTTTCTTCTGTAGTTCCCTGTCCTTTATTAAACGCCGTACTCATCCGAGTAGCCGCGTTAGCGACACCTTTGTTCGTCGGAGCTATAGTACCTGCAGTGGAATAGGGGGATACATCCCGACCCGTAAGCCCTTCAATCTTATTGAGCCTATCCTGTTGAGCCTGAGTAGGCGTCTTGCCTGATTCCATCAACTTACCCATCTGCTGAACAAACGCCGCTTGGTCTTGATTCAGGCCGGGTTTAGCTTTTTCTGCTTTGGGTTCCGCAGTCTTCTTCGTCTGTTTACCATTTTTGTACCCCTTGAGTTGCATGATGCCACCCGCTGCTTTATTTTGGGTTTTGGCGGGCATCTGCGGATTGGGCATGAGAGGATTCGGTGTTCCTCTGCCGCGATAGGCGTTGATACGGTCTAGGACTTGCTGGGGTGTAGCACCCTTGGGCATACCCGCAAACTGGCGCAGGGCTTCTGGGTCGTTGTTTACCACACCTTTATACAGCTTGCGCTTCTCCATCGTGTCTTTGAGCAATGGAGTGTAATACTGCATCTGCAATCCCTGCATCTGCTGCTTCAGCCCAAAGTTAGCCCAATCCAGCGCATTCGGATTATAGGCTTGGATGGATTGAGTTTCTGTAGGTATAGCTGCTTGACCGCCCATAATTAGCCTCTTAAATTCTAAAGTTCACATTCGACAATGCGGTACTTTTCAGCAAACCCGCAGCGCTTTAACAACTTAGCCATAGCATTTCTAGTGGCGGCTTCTGCACACGTGGCTCCGTGCATTTTCAGCAAACCGAAAAACTGTTGTATTACATCCTTGTCCGTAATAAATTTGCCCCCTGCCGCGATCACATAGGCAACCCGCGCTCTAGGACGATTGAAGTAAGAGATAACCGCACAGCCATGCACAGAGTTGTCTTCATCTACTGCAATCATCAACTGCCAGTCACCATTCGCTATGTATACTCGCGCTTCGTCCAGAGTGTAGTCACCGTGAGAATACTGCAGGGCATTGTCTATGTACTCCATCACGTGCTCAAAGACAGAGTGAACATACTCTAAAGGTACTATTTGTACAACAAGACTCAAGCGGCTTCCCTCTGCACTCTTTCTTGCATACGTTGCTCAGCTAGGCTACCGGCACGTTTCTGAGGCTGCACTCCTTCCGGGGGGCCATTCTGAATGTAATGATTGAAGGCTTGCTCCAAAAACTTCGCCCCTGCTTTGGATGACCCGTTACCGATAGCACTCACAACGTCGGCAGGGACGACATACTGCCCCTCGCGCATAGAGATACCACCGCCTTTAAGCGTAGTCAGTCCACCTTCGGCAAAGCCAGCAAAAGGATTAGCAAAAGGATTACCCATGCCCTGCTCTTGTTCTTCATCGTAACGAGATTTGGGTCTGCCTCCACCGCCACTACGCGGGACTCTAACTTGGCCTTCTTCGGGCTTCATCATACCCATGCCTTCTTTAACAGCCATCTCAGTTAGATCGCCGCCAAAACCTCCGAAGAGAGAAGATGTAGGAGCCGCCGCTTGAGTTGCTAATTCTGGAATGGCTGCACCCGTTTGCCCCATAGCCGTTTGTGTAGCTACATCACCAACAGTAGTAGCACCGGGAGCAGCTGCAGCTGCCGTAGGGTTCAGCATAGCTTCGCTAGCTGTAGTTAATCCATCTCCCACAGCGCTACCAGCACTGCCACTAGCACCGCCCATCAATCCGCCAATACCACTCATAGCACCTGCAGTGAGTCCGCCCATCAAAGCGCCTTGACCGGGATCACCCCCCATCGCAGCAGAAGAAGCCGCACCCATACCCGCACCGCCCGCAGCGGCAGTTATGCCTGTACCAATAGTACCTGCAGCAGCAGAAGGAACACCTAACGCTCCTAAGCCAGAAGCAATACCTCCAGCAATACCGGAACCAACACCCGATGCCGCGCCCGCTGCAGAACCTACCGCAGTGGCAGCAGTGGTCAACCCCACCGCTTTGAGTCCTAAAGCAATAGCTGATCCAACAGAACCTAGAATAATAAATGCCATATTAACCCTCTATCAGTCCTGCGTTGTATTCATCCATTGATCGGCACGTGAGCAGCTGCTCGATCACTTCTATATCAGTCTCTTGGCAAGCATGGACAGTCAACCATTCCACTTCAGTATGGGCATAGATGGCTCTTTGTACACCGGCACGGGTGATGAAGACGTTGGGGGCGAACACATCCCGCTTTTCTCCATCTTCTCCAACTACCGTGGCGATACCTTTCAGAGCTACAGTGATATGAGGAACTTTATGAACCGCTGATATAATTGTGGCACCGGCAGGGACATTCGTCCTGCGCCCATAGAGCAGACCGGGAACAATGAAATGCTCAGTGTCGCCCTTGATTTCTACCTGATCTCCAGACGCGATTGCGTCTGCCATAGCCTGTTGAAGATCAGCGATTTCGGGTTTTACTTTCTCTACTGCGTTCATTAGTCCAGCATATCCAGTACGACTTCTTTGCCAGCATCCTGTTTAACTTGTTTATCCGTTCCGTATGCTGCCATTCTAACACGTTTGAGCATATTATCTAAAGCTTCAACACCAAACATGTCTACGATAGCCTTGGGAATAATGACCTCTCCATCGGCTACACGAATCTCTTCTTCCCCCTCAAGAACCGCCTCCACGTCATCGGACATTCCGTCCCCGTCACCCTCTACAAACCCACCATCTTCATAGCCTTTTACGACCTCATGACGTTGTGGAGCGGCAGCGGCATAAGGCTTGGCCTTATCAATCATCGACTGTGGGTAATGCTCTTGTGGGTTAAAAGGAGTCATGTTTATGTACCCACCCTGCGCGTGACCTGTTGGGTTAGTCATACCTAGCGCGGCGATACCTCCTGCTTTTTTCAATTCATCTATGTATCTTTCAGGGATAGTGACCTGTGTAGGAAGCCCAAATTCTGTCGCGTAACCTACAGCCCCGCCTCCTGCATACCCAGTACCACGAGTGGTGAAAGAGTAAGACCGCATGAGATTGAAAGGATCAAGCCCTGCATCGGCAAATAACCGCATCTGCCTTTCTTTTTGTTTTTTCCTGTACTCTTGGTCTGCACCTATCGACTTTATAGATTGCCCCACACCCCCAGCTAGCATGAGCGGCTGCAGATTCTTTTTGAAATTATCGTCCCAACTCCAAAAAGAGGGCGAGTTTTCTGCTGGAGCGCTACTTGCTTCTAATGCGCTAAAAGGCGCTGCCTCAGGCGTGTTCCACCCTTGGGGTCTATTAAGCATAGAGTTTTCTACGCTCTTGTTTATGTCTACCCCTTTTGTGTAATCTCCTACGTTGGTGTTAAGGGCTTCTTGCACATCGTAGCGTGAAGGCTGAATTGCTTGTTGTTTAGCTTGGCCCAACGCATCTTTATGTTCTAGCCCATAATACCCACCCGACATCGCTCCTGAGCCGAAGCCCCCAAGTGCTCCATAACCCACGTTGCCTCCAGACAAAGCCGCACCTAAAGCCCCTATGCCTGCACCGCCAAGACCCCCGCTTAATGCAGAACCGGCTACGCCTACGCCTTTACCTACAGACTCGGCTACGTCTTTCCCTGCGTCACCAAACAAAGTCTTAACTGTAGACTCCCCAAATTCTTTGATTGGTTCATAAACGTAGTCACCCAGCGCTCCACCTAGCACTGTTTCAAACAGCCCGGAGATAATCCCGCCCCAATTAAACGCTTCAGGCAGGCCCGTGTCAGGATTCACCGTAGGTTCGGAACCAAGTAGAGCAGAGAGTCCAGCCACTTCTTGAGGATTCACGTGCATGAGCATCGTGTCTCCGTTGCGTCCCAGAGAGGCTAGACCATTGGCAGTTGAGTTGAATCTTGGCATGAGTATTCTCTTTTACGGTACGATTTTCAGTGTGTTGTCATCAGCGGTGTCGCGCCAGACGGTGCCATGTGGAGAACCGGTAATGACTCGTCCTGTGCCTGTGCCTGTGCCTGTGGCATTCGCTTTGAATGTAGTGCCTAGGTTATTGTCGGCGGCTCCGACCAATGTGAAGTCTGTAGTGCCCACTGTGACAATCGTGTAGAACAAATCTATCTGCAGAGCAGTAGCCGCTATGGGTGTAGGAGGAGCCGCAGAGAACGCATTACCGTCTGAATTGAAATTGGCTACGACTAACGAGGTACACCGCACGTCGCCCGGATTGCCTACCTGTTCTATGAAGTAGTTGACCAAACGCACTAAGTTGTTCTGGAACTGAATGTCATATTCTAGCGGAGCTAGAGGCAGAACCGGAGGAGGGGGGATGTTGCCTGTTTTACTCATATCATCTGCGACCGTCTTCACGAATATCGAGTCTAGGTACACCCATCTGCCACTTTATGCCTAGCGCATCACTACTGATCTTAAACGCTACCTGCCGTCCTCTGAGGCGTATCCATTCCTGATGAGTGTAATCATACACTTGCAGAGACACTTTGTTACTAGCCACTACTTCGCTATCCGCTGAAATAAATGATCCCTGACCCGGAAAATTCCTTACGGAAACCGTCATCGTGACAGAGGGTGTGTTTGTCTGTGACCCAATGAAATCGACATCGGGAATGATGCGTTTGATGAAGGAGAAGTGGTCGCCCTCACCAATGTCAAAGTCAGATGATTCAATGTATGAAGGTATGGGGGTCGGAGGATTCGTCGTAGTGTCGTCTACCCCAGTCTCATGCAGATACAAAATGCCGTTGTTAGTCGCTACAGGGTAGGCACGGATGTGAGAGTCAAACCAAGCCGTGCGCGGCAGTTGTCCGTAGTACCAGACTTTTTCCAAGTAGTTGTAGACTACATAGCGGTCATTTGTCGGAAAATCAGAATCAGCAGTCCCCGCCGAGGGGTAGAACCACCAGACTTCGTTAAACTTCTCGTTAGTCCCGGCATAGACCTGATCTAGCTGATTTTCGTTGATATCATCAAACACATACTGGCGCAGCGTACAGGGGAGCGTGTCTACCCGACCAGAATACACATAGAACTTATCAATGCCCATCCAATAGGTGATGTTACTTGCCGTGGCTACAGCATTCGGCCCTGCTATATTGATTTCGTTAGAAATCGTGTTGAACCCAAAGGTGTAGGGAGGGCCAAGGTAGCGCATGGAGTAGAGAGCGCTATCACTCCAAAGAAGGATTTCCTGCCTTGTTTTCTCTGCGGTAATCAGCTTGGACCCATAAGCCATACGCTGAAAGCCTGCCGTGTTAATCGGAGTCGGTTCCCAAATCAACGGGTCTTCCTGTTCGCACCAGCGAAGCAATAACGGGTCTTGTGCACTGGGTTCTGTAGCTGTTGGGTCATTGGTGCCTAGCACCACGATATGCCGTTCTTCAGAAACAAAGACATGCGCTCCCACCACAGGTGCCCAAGTGTCCGCAGCAAAACCGACGCTAGCGATGTTAACACCACGCTCGTCTATGGCCCCTGTGGAGGTTAACCCAGTGCTTGCAGTCCAGTAATACACACCACCATTACGAATGTTGTACACCAAATCCTGACCAAACGAATCAGAACTCCAAAGCTGCATGGGTATATTGACCCCGAAGGCAGCAGACGTACTCCACCCTCGAACCGGATTGCCCGCGCTGGGTGTTGTGCTTTGGTAGTTGATCTGACGAACCATCGTCCCATTAGCATGGTAGGTTGCCGTACTAGAAGTCGCTCCGCGTGTGCATCCCGTTAGATCGTTAGTGCTCTTGCCCGCATACTGAATGATTTCCGACTCAATGATGATGTACCCAGAGGAAGGAAACGTAGAGGCATCGACAAGCGTTATGGTCGTTTCGGAGTCGTCTAACTCTTCATTCAGAGCGCCTAGCCCAGCGGCGTAGGTCATTGAGTTCCAAATACCCGAACCCCACCCTGTACCCTGTGTAGCAAACGCCGCACCTGTGTCAATCTCAAAATCAGCCGTGATGCTAGCACCGCCTTGCCCGGTCAAAGCTGAGGTCGAATAGACCCCTACATCAATCGCTACGTAGTTAGACGAAACCGCCTTAATCTGAAAGTTGCCGTTGAGATTGTCTACCGTGTAGGGACCGAACGCTGTCGCCGCCGCTATCGTAACGAAGTTATCTATCTGAGAGTTATTGGCGGTAGAAGCAAGCATTATCCAACGTGAAGTAACCGCTATCCCTGTGTTGTGTGCTGCTGCTGTTGTCCCATTGTACCCACGTACACAGCCGGTTAAGGTGTTAGTGCTGACACTCTGGACATAGATATCTTCTGACCCAATGCGAATAACAAGGGGAAAGGCTCTACTGAATGACGTACCGGAAGTGAGAATGATGTCTGTGGCAGTGGCTGAAATGTTCCCATTAAGCGTTGAGTATATGGTGTCAAAAGAGACTGTACCCGCTGCAAAGGACTTCTCTATGGGAGTGATATCGTAGAACTCTTGGTTCGAGTCAATGTAGTATTTGAGGTTTGTCCCCATACCCAGCAGAGTGAAAGACACGCCAGAACTCGCTAGAGATTCCCACTCCGTCAGATCACGACAAGCACCCAGATAAACATCCGTCGCAGCGAAAGACCAACCGCCTATATTCTCAGGCTGGCCAGAGCGAAACCTAATCTTATCGCAAGCGTAAAACCCACCCTCATTAGCAAGAGATGTGCTTTCTCTGTTAACTCCGGGGCGTAGTTGTATTTTTTGGAGGGGCATTTTACGCTCCCTTGAGTTGAGCTATTTCGGCTTTTAGTTCTTTTACAGCGGCAATCAGCACAGCAATTAGAGAACGATCATATATCCCTTCACCTGTCGGTGCAGCTTCTTCTACTGCGGCTTTTACTTCTTGTGCATAGAAGCCTAGCTGCCTGCCTAAAGACACATCTGCCTCACCTTCTTCATCTTTCCAATAGAAATACCGGGGAGTAAGCGCTTCTACAATATCTAAGGGATTTTCTATGAAGCCATCAGCGACTTTTAGATTTTGGTCAGAGGATACCGTTAGTGTACCTGTACCTGCCCCTGCGGACACAGTACCGCCTGCAGCTAAATTTGCTATAGATACTGCCCCGGATGTTCCTACAGCTAATCTTACTTGGTAGGTTCCTAGCGTACTTATTTGCGCTAACACTATCGGCCTGTAAGTAGAAGCAGCGGTATTAACAGACAAAATAGCTGGAAAATAATCAGCGCCATTAAATACAGTGTCTACGCGCACATATCCAGACGGGGAGCTACTATTTTGAACATTCAAAGCGCCCGTCATTGTATCGCCAGATATAGACACAGCAAGGGCATTTATTTGTGCATCAACATATCCACCATTAACAAACCCGGTATCATTAGAAAACTGACTTAGTGCCGTAGGAGCACCGCTAACCTGCCCATAAGAGACACTAGAAAGATAGCCGGGGCCGTTTGTGAAAGAACTTAAATCAGTCGGTCTACCCGATACACTGGTCCAAGCAACGGAACTCGCAGTAGCGGCATTGCCTAGAATACTGATGTTCCAAGCTCCCCCAGAGGCATTTGAACCGTTGGCATTGCACTTGTTGTTGAAGGTAGACCAATCCGTAGCGAGCAGATAACCGTTAGCGGAGCTTGTAGCAGGAGGCATGGAAAGATTAACAGCGGTAGACCCCGTAACTGCCAGAGGAGCCGTAGCCGTAACAGAAGTGACCGTACCACCGCCGACGAGAGTGAAGTTAAGATTGCTGCCTAATGTAGCTGATGAAGTGCCGTTAACCTGAAGTCCTGCACCTACCGTTACGGTGGTAGACTGCAAAGCAAAAGTGCTACTCGCATCGCCTACTGCGGTTGCAATCTCCTCATCTACATACTGCTTCGTGCTGGCCTGCATATTAGACACAGGGGCATTGGCCAAAGTCAGCGTAGCCGCACCGCTCAAAGACACGCTGCCGGAGAAAGTCTTCGCTCCACTGATAGTCTGGACGTTGGATATGTCTACAAAATTAGCGTCTACATAGGCTTTGTGTACTGCATCGGCGGGATTGGTTGGGGTGTAGTTCAACCGTAAAAAAGGATTCATCGTCTCAAACGACGGACCACCAGATGCTTTCCACAAATAGTTGCTATTGACGTAATTGTACGAAGTCGCTTGGTTGCCCGTGGGAGTTGCAGTGGGGAGCGCTACCGTACCTGTGAATGAGGTGTTGCCCGTGACCGTGTTGTTATCCGCAAGGCTGAAGAATTTGTTGTCTACGTAACCTTTGTTAACAGCATGCACTGCTGTAGTCGGAGTGCCGGTCAGCGTAAGCAGATCAAGCGCAGTAAAGGCTTCTTGGAAATCCGTACCATTATAGATAACAGTCTTCGCTGTATTAGCCGGTATCGTTACGCCCGTAGTAGACGCCAATTTGATGGTGACAGAATAGGAGAGGGACTTATTTATGACCGTATACAGCTTGCCCGATGTAGAAGTGACGGCACTTGCAGGGACGATAATGGTGGAGTTAGCACTGATCGTAATAGCCGGGACCACTAGACACATCTGCCTAGACTGGTCGTTTGCGCCGTTGAATGCACTTAGCGTAAGGGAGTTAGAAGCCCATCCAGAACTCAGTTCAACGCGCCCCGCGATTGAACTCTCAAGCAACGTGCCAAGGTTAGTGTTGGTGGTGTTACCCCATGTGTTCGCTTGTTCACCTGCAGCGATGAGTTCAAGACGAAGATTGGAACTGTATGTACTCGGCATTGTTTTTTACCTTTATGTCGGAATGTTGGTCCAATTACTGTTCTGTGTCGTCGTAATTGAGTTCCACGGAGAGGCTGGATATTTACCCGTTGATGGCAGATTATACCCTATTCCTCCTAAAACAAAGAGTGTGTCGCCCACCACATAGCCTGAACCGGCATTGGCTATATCCACAACAACCGCTACGTTCAAAGTGTATGCGATATTGAATGTCGCGCCTGACCCACCATTTGTAGCTACCACCGATACCGGATTGGATGGCACTTCATCGTACAGCGACGTGTGTTTGATAGCTATCTGAGTGATGGCTCCTGCACCGTTGACTGCTACAACAAGGAGTTCAGTGTTAGTGTAATTGACTCCAACACAAATAGGCTGCGAACCAATCGAACAGTCCTGACCATAGACAACAGCATCAAGGGTGATCTCATTCCAATTTCCCTGAATACTTGTTTCCGTCGTTGGTGCTGGTGGGGTGTAGCAAATAGGGTTTGACGCGATGGACGCATCGTCGTAGGGGATTTCTGGAATCTGTACGGTGAATACATCAAGCCAGAAACTACGGAAGCTGTTGAGCGTTGAAGCAATCGAAAACCCTGTGACCCCTACCGTCTGGTCTGTACTGTTGAGTACGTGGTTTTGTGTGAGCGTAAGGCTTTGAGAAGCAGCGGTAAGATTTACGGCAGCAGAAGCCGTGACCGAATTAAGCGTGAGCGAGAGAGCCTGAGAGTCAGCCGTGAGGTTTACGGCAGCAGAAGCCGTGACCGAATTAAGCGTGAGCGCAAGGGACTGAGAGCTTAGGAGAGCATCAACTTCTGTAGCAATAGCAACAGAATTAAGCGAGAGCGTGAGGCTCTGGGAGTCAAAGGTCGGCGGTTGGACTTCGACAATTACGCTGGAGAGCGTAGTAGCCAGACTCTGCGAGTCTAGCGCAGGGAGAACTGCATCAACAGAAAGAGAGACAGAGTTAAGAGTAAGTGCTAGATTCTGGCTCTGCAGTGCATAGTTAGCCGCTGCCTGAATGGTCAGGCTGTTAAGCGTCGTTACAAGATTTTGAGAAGAAGCAGCTGCATTAGCCGCAGCGGTAGCGGCAGCAGAATTGAGCGTGAGGGAGAGGGTCTGGGAGGTGAGGACTAAATACTGATCTTCACGGATGTCCGCAATGGGAGAATCAGCAATCGCAGAGAAGCCCAGCACTCCCAGACCCTACTTAGCTAGCCTGCGGACGGTTTGCGCTTAGTGAAAACCCCGACCAGACCTGCCAATGCCATACCTGCAGAGATAATAGCTGTCTGCTGTGCCGGGTCAAGCTGCAGTCCTACTGCGGTCAGAATGAAGATGATTCCGCGCCACGTAGAACTTTCCCCAAGGGCTACACCTACTTTATCTACTATTGCATTCATATCCTACTCCTGAAAATACGTGATTACTATATACAAAAACACCACCATCGTCGCAACGGTTAGGCAGGCGTACACCAATCCTTCGGCGAGCAATTCAACGGGTGATTTGTCTTTTTTCATCGGGGTCTTTGCCAATGAGGTCCATCCTTAAAGGTCTTCCAGTCCCCGCCCCACTCAATGTTAATACCAAGCTCTTTAGCCGCTTGCTTGATGATCGGGGCTAGCTGGTTGTAATACTTCCAATCCCATGTCACTTTGCCATCTACCAGTGGGGCAATGTCTACGGCATCGCCGGTTAAATGTCGGCTGTTCATGGTCTTGCTTGCGCCTTTAGCAACAAGCTGCTTCTGCCGTTCTTTAGTGCGGAGTCCTTCCAGCACCGTGAAATCTATAGGGGTGATTTCGATTGCTCTTCTCACCACTTTAACTAAGTCAGGATGCACTCCTTTGAGTCGCGTGAGCGATGTGGCACCCAACTGGAATTTTGCTTTGCTAGGAGTTTCGGGTGTGACGGTGTTGCTAACGCTAGGCTTCAGTTTGTCGGCAAGAGGCTTCAACTCCTCACGATCTTTAAGAAGAAACAAAAGGTCTTCAACTTCCGCATTGGTCAACGTGATCGTCACACCCATGATCTTACTCCTCTATAGAGGCTTCCTCGGCTGGGGGCACTTGGCCCTTGGCCTGCTCTTGGATTGCATTGATGAACCCGGCTACTTCAGCGAAAGGCTTGGTACCCAGATAGTTCAGGATAGCGTTCAGAAGTTCTACAGAAATTTCAATTTTAGGCTGCATAGTTGTCTATGAGTTGTTGTTAAAGGAGAGGGTAGTGTATCAGGTTTTATTCTTCCGGCTCAACAGGCTCAACAGGAGGAACTAGGTTAGCCCCATCATCACGGGCCATCGCTCTGTTAATGTAGTCCGAGAATAGCGCTTCATGCACCGTCGC
>Ga0105097_10000644_pt1 | contig 16069 bp, 19 predicted proteins | sample PPLLak12cMay2015_FD_87035 | JGI IMG/M metagenome (GOLD analysis project Ga0105097, IMG submission 87035) | Freshwater sediment microbial communities from Prairie Pothole Lake near Jamestown, North Dakota, USA - PPLs Lake P7 Core (1) Depth... | ecosystem: Environmental > Aquatic > Freshwater >... | reverse complement strand
TTATAGATGTACATTATTTAGGGTCAAAAAAATTACATGAAACTAAAAGGGGTGCAGTTGCACCCCTTTTAAAAGAATTTACGCTTAAATATTAAGCCTCATCTTTCTTTGGGCGACCCGGCCCACGCTTTGCTTGCATAGTCTCTGGTGCGATAACAAAACCTACGCGGCTAGGTGACGGGACCATGATTACTCCACTCTGTGTACGCACTCGTACCAATTGATGGAAGAACTCTAAGGCATTTTCTCCATTACCTAGTGTGGTATTTGATAGTAAATCCCAAAGCTCATATTTCTCAGCGTCGCGCTTACGTAAAATAGAAGTCATGCGATTTCTGTCAATCTGGTCCAAATCCGATGTTTTAAGGAAATAGATATCGCCCGAACGATAATCGCGCTTAACAATTATACACTCAACAGCCACACCGTTTTCATCTAGGTCGATCCACTCTACGTGCGGTAAAGTTGGATGTTTCTGAATTGCTTCATTACTCATAATATGCTCCTGTAGTAAGTAAGGTTTTATTTCCTATATTTATGGGTTGTTTTTTGATGTGATCCGGTGTATACTAAATAGTATTATGGCTAAGAGCAAGAAAGCACCACGCGCCGGGTTCATACCCTATTACTACGTAAACGGCGAATTACATATAATGTTAATGAAACCATCAAATGCAAAATTTGGTGGCGATGAGTTTCAAGTGGCTAAAGGTAAAATAGAAGACGGTGAGACTGCCGAGGTTGCAGCTATTCGTGAAGCAAGTGAAGAGTTGGGATTGCGTGAACAAAATTTATTAGATATCAACTATCTGGGCAAATTTTTAGGATATACTGAAATTTTTTACGGTCAAGTTAAAGACCAAAGTGATTTCGGTGAAACAACTTATGAGACTGAAGTAACATTATGGTTACCGCCAGAAAAATTCTTTGATATTGGGCGAAGAATTCACTTTCCTATAGTCAGAGAATTTCTAAATAAGTTTAGATAATTATCTAACTTTTTCCACATGATCTTCTATATGAAATATAAACTCATTTATATTTCGTACCATGTATTCATCTGATCGGCCAAAATCCATGTATTGACGCCCCGATTTTCTGGCTATATCTTCCCAATCAAACGTTATATCACAATAATACATCCCAACTATTCTAAATCTATGCTGCGTCTGAGCTTGTAGAATTGTTTGTACACCTTCCAATGTTATACCCATTTGGAACACATTGTGTGGGCGACCGGCGTTTTGTATAACAAAGAATACGGCTTCTGCTAACTCTATGTTACGCTTTACACTTGGAATGTCAACGCCCCAAAAATCTTTCCACGTAAACCATTCTTCACGATATATTAGGTCGGGTCTAGATGGTATATCCTCTGGCTTTCTACCCGATTTAGTATATGTGAACCAATCGTCTTTGTTTTTTATTCCCAATTGATGTACAAAACTTCTAGCTTCTTTAAAAGGTCTAAACGGCTTTTTTATACACGGGAATGGATTGTCTGAGCCTAAAAAATCGCTCCAACTGGTCCATTCGTTTTTATACGCTCGATCTGGGCGCTTTGGTATTTTAGCTGGGGTGTTTAACGCCCACCATTTTTTATATTGTATAACAGAACGCAACTGTTCATTTCTGATCAGTTCTCTAGCTTCATGAAATTCCAGATTAACGCGGGGTCGCCCACGTTTTCTAGGGGTATCTGGTTTTTCTTGTATTTTTCTAGGTCTGCCCACACGCTCTCCATTTATAAAAATGTTTATTTACATATTATAAATAATAATATTAGGTGAGATACAACAATGAAAACTAAACCGACAAGCGAACAAATTAAAACTTGGTTTCTACATGCCGCTGAAATTATTGACGCTTTTCGTCTAGTACCTCGGTTGATAGTAACCATGTATGGATTACTTATCTATAATCTATATACATGGTTTGTTGAGCTAAGAACCGTAGTTAAAACTCAATGTGACGCGGTTCTTGTGCAGGCGTTGGTTAATAAGGGGTTAGATATAGCCCAAGTTCAACAGATAGCTTGCTCGGCTGTAGATATTGTTGGCGGGCCTACTGCCGCTCAAGCGGCGTTTATAACGACGGTTGTTGGACTAGCCACCCCAATGTTTATGTTCTATACGAATTCAGGTAGAAAGTGGGGAACCTCTGTAGAATCATCAACATCTGGTCGGTCAATAGCCCGTGAGCCTGATACACAGCCAGAGAAGGTAGATGCTTAACGCACGTTAAGCATCGGCACAAAATCTTCAACCCTTTCTAAAATTCTGGTTAATTCGTTAACTGTACAGAATCTTAGGAATTTTAAATGGTTATATTTGCCCCGATTTTCTTTGGCTTCTAGGATAGTCTTAACCATTTGTACCTTAATAGGTTTGGGTTGAGCAGTTAAGTCCATCAAAATTTTATTTTCATAAAACACATCTTTCGTTAAATATTCAACCTCCCCGAATTCACCATTAGGTAATTGCTCTAACTGCGTGAACCTGTGGTTTAATAAGTTATTAAAATCATATTCATCTGAATACGCTTTAACTATTTTATCCTTTCTTAGTTTTGGGTACGCTGACTGTATATTATCATTAGTTTTAGCTTCCCCTCTAAAAAACTTTTCGAATAAAAACAGCTTTGGGTCGTTGTTCCAATCATCTAACTTGCGCTCTTTATCGTCGGCGGGATTTATAACCTTAACGCTGTCATATCTCAATAGTTGCATTAAGTCCTTATCGCCAGTTATAACAACGTTATCATCGTCTCGGTGCATTTGCACCCACGCTGCCATAAGATCATCACCTTCTAAAAGTTCTCGCCTTAGAACAATCACACTTGTGTACTTGCGTAGCATTTCACAGAAATCGTCTAGATGGTCATCTAATTTACGCTGTAGTTCTTGCTGTTTGGGTGTTTGATCTTGACGCCGATGCCCTTTATATTTCTTATTGGTAACACACTTAGTTAAGTCTTTTGTGTATTCCTTTCTCCAAGAATATGAATCAAATGTCACGATAACATCATCAGCATTAAACATTTTAAAATATTTATTTAATGTCATTAATGCAGAATGGAGGCACATTCCTATTATAACATCGTCGGGCTCCCCGCCTCTGTTGTTAGCATGGAACGTCCTATACAAGATATTATTGCCGTCAAGTATTAGATTCGTTTTCGTCATCTTGCTGCCTATTAATCTCTTTAAGTATTTCCTCAAGACTTATACCGGGTGTTTCGTCTGGAGACACTCCGCTCATAACATATTCATCTGCTACGCTGTCTTGTATAATATCGGTGCTAAGGTATGCGAGCCATCGCCTAACAATTTCATCTTCGTTTTTACCAGTTATGCCGTTTGTAACCAAATATTTTATAAATGCCGGGTTGTAGTCAAGTTTTACTTCTATACCTTGCTGTGGATTAAATCCTAAGCTTCTAATGACAACATAAGGCTTATTACTTTTTTGCATTTCTTCGGTCATTGCTGAAATTGTTTGTTCAGCGTTGTCTAATACGGCTTTTCTTTTCAATTCGGCTTCAACTTTAAGCCGTTCTTCTTCCCGTCTAGATTCTTCAAGTAGACTTTCGGCCTGCTGCCTCACTAAATTCTTAAAGCCATCCGATTGTAAAATCTTTACATACTGTTCCTGCTCTTTTTCTTCTGGTGATTGAAAAAGCCTTTTAAACCATTCTGCCATGTTAAACCTCTGCTATAACAAATATATCTAAATCATTTACAGAAACGTAAACAATATTATTTCTCAGGATATTTAATCTGAATTTTTCAGATTGAGCGGCTATACGGAATATGGGTAACATCTTTTTTAGGTTAACGACCAAGGACAACTCTTTATCATCACCACATATCCCAAGTTCTGTTTCTGGTGTATAGTTAAGTAAATCACCAGTATCATCAGAAAATTTAAACTTTACTTGGTTTGCATCTGCTTCTATAATCATATTCGCGCTACGAATTGTGGTGGTGCCCTGAATGATACTAGCCACATCTTCCTGTGTAACATCAATATAAAAGTTAGGTTTTTTGTTCAATACCTTTTTAGGAATATCTTTAATAGTTTTTGGCAAAGCACATCTAAAACTAAAATCAATTTTACCAGACTTAAATGCCAGTTTTTCTATGATATCTTGATTGTTTGATTTGGGGACTGCTTCAACTTGAACGGAATCAAGAGACTTAAGCAGATTGAGTTTATTTTTCAAATTCTGAAGTCTAGCTAGTCCCAAAATTTCAAACTCAAAGTTAAAATCTTCAAGTGCTGCTATAATTACACCTTCCTCATCATTATACCCGCGTATTCCGTCAGAATCTAGAATGATTCCATCAATCTGTAAAATGCACGCCAATTGCGTGGCATCCGTAATTAATTTAATAGTCTTGTTAGATAGTTTCATTCAAATAGTCCTTCTTCTAGTTTTAGTTTTTTCTTGGTAGGCACTTTGATATTTGCAACAGATATCATAATTTCCATTGGATCATCAACTAGCCTTTGAATTTGTGCATCCCTATCTATAATAGGGACAAAGTGCTCGCTGAACCAATGAGGTACTGCACTCAAATCTTTTGGCACAGCAATGCTTCTAAAGCTACCTATATTCCGAGTAAGATAAAATACCTGTATCTTACTGCCAGAAATAATGGGAGGGCTTTCTTTATCACCATATTTTTCCAAGCAAGCATTCCACATAATAGATGCTGCTTGACCACCGGGCAACCTAAGCCCCTTTTCTTTATCGTTAAACCGTTGAGTGTAGTTCTCTAAGTTTTTAACGCCTTTCGGTAACCCAAGACTTAAAATATCATCTGTTTGTTTCAGTTCATCCTTAAACATAACGATATCCGGGCCTATTGTATCCCAAGATTCACCCTTAAGCAACCGTTCTATAAACCCGCGTAGTTTTTCCTTTATATGCTTAGGTAGGGTAGTCTTTTTTATGGGAACACCCATGTCCTTTATTTTATCAACTTCTTTACCATCGCTGTAATTTAAATGCAGTATATAATACTTCTTCTTAATAAAAAGCCCATTATCAGATATTATTTCCTGTTCTGCCTTTTGCAATCCATTGTGGTTATCATCACAGTTGAATGTCTCGGTCATAAATTCTGACCATGAATCATTTACATATGTACACAATTCTTGTGCAACACGCAATGCATCTTCTTTGTTATCTTGATATGTTGCAAAATATACCGAGTCAGTATCACCGTATATTATACACGGCGATGGCATTGTATATTCACCATCTTGCTTTTCGGCAATTTTTTTAGCCATATGAAACAAAACTTCTCGACCAGACAGTGTTGTGGATTCAGCTAACCTAACATCATAGAATTTAAAGAACCTGTTACCACAAGCACCATACATAGAGTTAAGTTGGATTTTCTTAATAAATTGCATGTTATCGTAATATTCTTGCAATGCTTCATCCCCGGCATCGCCAGCGTCTTTCATTTTCTTTTTATATTCTTTACGCTCAGAATACCATGAACTTAAAATTGATGGAATTACGCCGTCATAGTCTTGATGGAATACTGTACCCATTGCACTGATAACCCAATTCTTTTCCTTAAGTACCTTCTTCCATTTATGTGCCGGTGCAGTTAAGCTTTTGCCCGTTTTTTCGTATGTAAACGTAACTGGCTTATTTGAGTTTTGTCGTATGAATGTGAACGCTTCATTCTTTTCAAGGAACTGCCCGACAATTGTTTCTGGGCTAATATTCAATGATCGCATTGTTGTTGGATATAGTGAGGCTAAGTCCACGGAGCCAGTAAATGAGTGTAATCCGGCTTGCGGGTCAATGACAGTTGCTCCGTCATATTTTTCACCTGTTGGTTCTGGTGGTGTGTGGTCTGGTATCTTTTTTTCAAGTGCGTAGTGACAATAGTTAATAATTGACATTTCTGCTACTTTAATAGTGCCCAACACATCATCTATCTGTGCTGCTGCCAAATGAGACATTCTAATACTCAGGTTGATATATTTCTTTTTATCTTCCAAACCTTTAAGAATGATAGTGTCTCGTATATTGTACCTAATAAATTCCTCAAAGTTATTATGATATAGATCGTGCAGTGATCCATCGTAGGAAATTTTAGGTAAATGCGGCAGTTCTTCTTCAGCTACATGCTCCAACTTATACGAAGGTTTTTCACTAACTTCAAATTTCTTGTATACTTCAAGGTAGTCTAATGAAATACGACCACTAATAACCAATACCTTATCAACGTTACCGTACCTCTCAACATCGCGGTAATATGGTTCCCTTGCACCAGAAAAGCATAGTTTGTTGCCCGCCCCTTTGTATAGGGCTATGTTTGCTCGTTCGTAAATATACGGCGCATCGAAAAAGTCACTGTTCCAACCGCTGATGATATCGCTGTTTTTTATCTCTCTAAAAAATTCAGTTAATAGCTCTTTTTCGTTTTCGCATATAATAATTTCAGCACTGTCCCTAATGTCTTTGGGGAGTTCTCTGGCCTTTATATGCTTGCGTGTGGGCGGTGGCACGACAATAACAACCGTTCGTCCACTATAGGCGTGGTATAGCGCCACGGAGCTTATGGGAGCGTATGGGTTGCGTGTTCCAGCGAACCCTCGCTCTGGGTCATAGTCAACCTCAATATCGTATAATGTTACGTTTAGTTGCCCGATTTCCCTGTCATGGAACTTATCTGATAACACCTTATATTGTGGCTGAATATCGGATTCGTACAATTTAACCCCACTCTCTTCAAATGCTTTTTTAGCATCAAAAAACTCTTTTGGGGAATCGTAATCTAATCGTTTTAATGGTTTGCCGTACACATCGGTATAACTACCGTTGGCGGCTTCGATATAAAAGTAATAGGGGGCGTCGATCTTTTCGACCACTCGCCCCTGTTCCGTTCTACTCCAGACGTAAACCTGTTTTCTGTTTTTACTTAAAACTGATGAAATATATGTCATCTAACTACCTCTCTGTTTTTATGGGGTAGTATTTAGTCTTGGTCCTCTTCGGGTGTCGCGTCACCGAACAGAGTTTCATATACAAGTTCAAATACGCTGTTTTCTTCAGTCATTTCGTCATACTTATGCTCAAAATGTGCCTTTACTAGCTTATTAATGAGGCCAGTCGGCATATCGAACGTGTCCTTAAGGTCGGACTTAATATCTTTAATGCTGTCCTGACGGTCTTTAATCATTTGAAGTTGGGCAGAAATTTCAAGAATTGCATTTTCAATTTTTTGAATATCTGCCTTGTTGGTTGGTAGGGAAAATGTGCTCAAGTCACTCATAGTCTAATCTCCTTTGTCTATTATCGCATGTGCGAAGGAGACGGAGTTTACCACAGGGGTAAGTTTAAATCAAGAGTTTCTAAACCACTCTTTATATCCACCGGGGAAATTAGACATATCATAATGATATTCATCCTTGGCTATAATGTGGAATTTGATTAAATTCAAATCGCCCAAGTCTACAGCAGTTACCGCATGTACGAAGTTGGGTCTTGATGGGAATACGACCATTGTGCCGCGCTCTGGATTAAAACCAAAGTCATGTGTTGGAAACTCTAACTTCCCACCCCTAACCTCAAATCTTTCATCGAAGTCCACGCCAGAATTATAATCGTTCAAGAATATAACTACAGTAAAATCGTAATCTTTGGTTTTAGACCATTTTATATTAGCGGCCCGCTTCCCAGATATTTGATAACTATCGCATTGCGCTGGCGCACCGGAATAGCCCGTTGGAAACCATTCAAATACAAAAGGTGTTAATGTTCTAGTTTCGAATTGATAATGTGCTTCTATTTTCGGTAATACCGGGGTGAAAGACTGCAACCCACGCATTTCCGATAATTTGTTACCTTTATAGGTAACAGTGGGGTCACCCCTTTGGTCGGTGTTTGGTATGATATGGTTTAACCTTGAAATCATATCCTCACATTGCAATGGTGATATAAGTTCTTTGACGACAAAAAATGGAGATTTATGCATACTGCCCTTACTACAATATCTTTATTATATATGTATCAGATATTAATCTGATTGCTTAAGGTACTTTTTGCTTAATGCTAAATGCACTGGTCCTGTAGTTTTGTGTAATGTAAATGGGATATTGCTAAACCGCGTTCCTTCAATCACAAAATTTAAATTCACTTTAGCTTCACCGGCCATTTCACACATGTTCATGTACGATACCCTATCTTCTAGTGTCAATTCGCCTGTACCGCAAGCATTTTCAACTGCCTTATAGTCTTTCACATAAAAGATATTATGATCATCTTCTGAAATATCTAACGGGTAAGACGGGTCATCCGAAAAGGACTCTACAACAATGCGAGAATCGGTAGATATAGTAACCATGTGCGATTCCGTTAAGTTTTCTTCTGGTGGGCACTGGCATGGGCCACACCCCTTACACGCACAATCTGCTTCTTCAGCCACAGACTCTTTAAATACTAGGGTTGACTTATCTAGATCAAGAGCGTTGAAAAATTCTACTAGTTCTTCCGGGCTTTTGAAAATCATGAGGATGGGTCTCCGCGTAATACCTTATTAAGTCTAGACAGTCTCTTAGACTGTGTTTTTCTTTTAGTAAAAAGTGTTTTACGAACGCGCTGTCCCTTTTTCCTTCTAGCAGAAATCTTACCCATACGTACTTTTTTAGGGTCTTTTCTTTTACCGCACGATGCGGGATCGGATGTTAATCTACCAGCTTTTGGCCCACTTGTACATCTGTAGTGGCGTACAAACCTATCACCATATCGGCGGAATTGTCTCACGACTGATTCTACAATAACTTCAATATCCATGTCGCTAATTTCAGAATCAATGCTTTCAATAATTGCAACAATTTCATCCATAGCAGCTTGCGGTAATTTACCCTCAGTCACAAGTCCTTGCAAAGCTTTAACGTCGCTTAACATATCTTGTAGCATTTCTGAAGCGGTGTATGCCTGTTCGACTATTGCGGTTTCTTGCTCTAATACTTTTCCTTCATTTATAACATTTGAAATTTTCATATTATTGTCTACCCTGTGGGGCCTGCGGTTGGCCTATTGTGTTCCCTTGTTGCTGTTGATCCTGCTGCTTCTCATTATCTTTTTGTTTTTGTTCATATTCTTGGCGACGTTGAGCGGCTTGCATCTGAACTCGTATTTCTCGGCGTGCTGCTTGAAACTGTTCTCTTTTAAATTTGACAGTATCCGGGTCGTCATCTGGTTCTACTTTATATTTCTGGTTAAGCACTGCCATTTGTCTTCGCAGTGATTGGGGTGTGTCCATCGCGTCAAGTTCAAGCAGTGCGCTTCTTAAATAAGACGAGGCACCGATGCTTTCACCCATTTTCTTTTTGTAATTAAATTTAGCAAGCTCGGCCATTTCTTTGGCCTTTTTTTCCTTTTCTTTTTCGGCATCCATTTCTGCTTGAGCCGCAACCAATTCTTCTTGAGTTTGCATTTCGTTCCTAGCAGACTTTAGTGCCAATTCGGCCTGTTTAGCTTTAGCCTGCTCGGCTTCTGCGTTGGCCTGCGCTATTTCTTTTTCATTCTGAGACTTAAGCATAGCTAAAACTGCGGTCAGCAATTCTTCTTTTGAATCACCACCGCTTTCAAAATCATCACCAATTTCTTCGTCTTCGGGGTCAAACTCTTCATCCCCATCTTCTGAATCGGTATCCATGTCTGGTTCGTTTTCTAAATTTTCCAAATCATTGGTATCATCTACATTTTCGGCGTTGTCTGGCAAATCTTCCGTTATTTCTTCTGCGTTGTATACAGCATCTTTAGGTATAGTTGGGAATTCAGCCGAGACTATTGTAAACTGATCTTTTAGTTCGTAAAGAAGTTCGGCTAACGACTTATCTTCACCCACGCCAGTCTTCTTAAATTCGGTAACACTTGCCATAGCTTGTGCAATGTATTGTTCGAATTCTTCACTTTGTTCCATAGGAACTGTGATTTTCATCATAACACCTTGATCATCTTCTATCCCATATGTTATAACGTCGTTTGGTCGCATTCCGACAGCGCCGCGTGTTGCCCCTATCTCAGCATTTTTTAATCGTGATACGGCATCGCCGGTCTGATATGGGTGGGCATATGATTCGGTTACTTTGGCTATTGAGCCGTCCATGTTAACTGGTACGAACCTATATCGGTTATTTACTTTACTTTGAAACCTAACCATGAAATCCTTTAATGACATACGAGACCTCATGCCACCTAAACGACCAGCACTGACTGCTATCGAGCCACCGCCAGTTGATCCCGCAGCGGCGGTTTCTTTGATTTTTTCAGACATTGAAAACCCTCAACAATAGATTGTATTTTATATATTTAGCATAAACGGACGATATTGATGATTATTTAAATTGATCGCCTTCGTTCATTATGAGGAATTTTATGCCCCGTTGTTTGCACCAAAGTTCAGCGGCTTCCCACTTTAATTGGTTTTTCATAAACTGTGCATTTTCAAACATTTTGGTCTTGGGGTTTTTTGCTCTAGACGCTTTCATTTGTTTTTTGGGTTTTATTTCAATTAGTACTTTACACAACTGCTTATCCGAATTGATGTATTCCATGTACAAATCGGGGTAATACTTTGCTGGCCTAAACCCGCCGTTGGGTGTTGGTAGGGTGTAGGGTATAACTATTTCTTCCGATGACCATTTCAATACGTTTTTATTTTTAAAATCGCAAAATTCAAAGGCTTCCAATTCCCATGAAGAGCGATAGAATACATTATTAGGGTCGCCCAGATATTTTTCGGGATTCCTAACCGTGTAAAAATCCTGCTTCCAGCCCATAATTAGAAAGTATCGAGTATTGGAGGTAACTTGATGTTGGGTTTAGGGAAGTTTATATTTGGTAATGTGCCAGATATCGGAGGAATAAAAATACCAGCCGTTTCTAATACGGAAATGTCAGGTATAGTATCTAAACGTCTAATTCGTCTTATCAGTCTTTCGATATCTACGATTTTAGCCCTAATATCATTAATAGTGAATGTTTCGCCGTCCGGGTCCAGAATTCTATCAAACGATATATCATTTGCCGGTGAATCTATAAACACGGAATCATATGCAAAGTTAAACATAACGGTGCTTGCTTCAGATTGTGTCATGTCTAATTCATCTAAGGTCATATTGATGATTTTAGGATTTAAAAACTGATATTCGATGTATTGTATTTGTGGAATAAGTGATGTTGCAACATCGCGGCGTTGTGATTCACTCCAAAACCAATGTCTTATACATATGTGTTCGATAATTCCGTTTTCGGCACCCGGTGTGTTAGGTAATGGTCCTACTGAGCCAGTTCCGGCAAACACCCTGTCATTATCACCGGCAATTGTGCCCTGTAAATTAAACTGTATGTTTTTAGGGCCGTTGATATTATCAGCATTAAAAACATCATTTACCTGTTCTTTTCTAATATTTGCGATAGGGCTTATAGACTTTAGATATGCTTCAAACATATCATGTCCGTAATTTTCAACGTCATCATACAGAGTGACTTGCATGCTGCCGTAATCAACCCTAGTAGCAACCTTTGTTCTATAGTTATAATAGTTAACATCTTGATACACAATAGTTGGGTTTGGTCTAGATGCTTGTTTTAAAACAAAGGTTAATTCATCATCCATGAATGATTCAGATGCGCTACCCCCAACTCTTATTGGTTCACGAAATTTAATTGAAATTGTAAAATTAAACTTAAGTTTTGGTCTACTCTCTTGTGAGAAAGAATCTCGGACGCCACTTTCATCATTTAGAGCCCCTGCTCGGAATGACAGGTTAATATCTTTACCCAAATTACTATTATTATTTTTCCAGAACATTAGAAAGCCTCGGTGATTTTATTATATTTATAAAAAAGGAAAGGCCCGCAAGCGGGCCTTTCACACCAACAGGTTCCGGCACCACCCGGAACCTCACCACACACCTTATAGGATAAATCCGCTGCCAGTAGAACCAGCACCGCCTGTAGCCTTGCCACGAACTCCATCAGGGTTAATATTCTGACGAGCATGGTCAAATCGGAAGGTTACAGTAACCTTAATGCTTTCAGAGGCTGCATAATCTAGATCACCATTATCAATGTTGTCGATATACACGCCTTCAAGTATATATGACTCTACTACGGATGTGTTACCGTCTAGTAGGTCTAGTTTAATTGCGAATTTATAGTCTTGGCCTGCCGCTGCGGAAGGTAACCGTGGGGCAGCATTTAGCCCAATAATGTTTTGCTGTAATTCAAGTTGCTGTTGCAGTGCAGACTGAACACCACCATTTAAATCATCTTCAAATGTGATATTGATGGGTTCAAAAATATACTTACCGGCAACATATGCTCGTGAATTATAGCGGTCTAGTACTATTTCTTCAAATTTAAGCTTCGGGCGGTCGGCTTGAACGGCGTTTGCACGCAATGGTTCGGAGTCGCCAGCTAGATTTTGGAAAGTTACTGCCCACTTGTGCTTTAAACGTGGCTGTGCAATTCCGCCACCATCAACACCTAAGTCTGTAATCAATGCCATTTGGTTATCTCCCATAGAGGTCTTGTTTTAAGTATTTATATTACATGCTATTAATTTTTGTTTATTTCTGGGCGTCATTCAAATAAATATATGTGTTATATGGAGTTTTATGATGATTAGATTTAAACAGTATATTGCTGAATCGCTTCTAACAGAAAAGAAAGGTGCGGCGGCTAATGCAGACTTGATTTTTCAAAAAATGTTGGATGTCCTCGATCACGCACATATAGATTTTGACGAAGATCGTATTGGGTTTCATATTGGAAGAATAACCAAAAACAGTAAAATTGATCTACGATGTGTTATCAGAAACTCAGCATCTGATAGTGTTAGACTAGGGAAAGACAAGAACGGTGGGGGGTTATGTATAGTTGTAGATACTCGCAAAGCCCTTCCTGTTAGAACTGAAATTGATTCTTTCCTTGCACAAGATAGGGAACGTGCTCAGTCTATTAAATCGTGTATTGTGAACTATTTAGAAAGTCATCATGGTCAGCTACCAGAACCCTCAACAAAAACAAAATATGAAGAAGAAGTGGAAACTAATACTAGTCAAAACTTTGAAAGCCGCTATGAATATGCAATCAAGAAAATTAAAGAACAAATGTCTGAATTTAAAGGCGTTGTTGAAGAATTGGAAAGTGCGTATGATACTGAAGATGTTGGTAAAAAGGCAACTATAGACGCTGCTAGAAAATCTTTAGTTAAGGATTACTTCGGTGATGACGCTAACGAGTTTAAGAAAATTGCTCGTGGGTTTATGTCTAAGGATGAGCGCGGTGAAAACAACGGATTTGCTAATAACCTATCAAAAGAGAATAAAGAGCGTCTAGATAATAGACTAGAAAGCTTTTACGATCAACACATTAAACCGTTGTTAAGTAAATAAAAAAGGGGGCTAGGCCCCCTTTTTATTATCCGAATATGAACTGCAAGACTTGTCGTATATTGACGTTGAAGACTTGAGTCAACACCAGAGCAAAAAACGTTATGTGCCCTAGCGTGTATGGCATTCTGCGATACGCCTCAGTGAATACATCAATTGGGATGTGTTGGAGTCTGTCAATCCAAGACCTACGTTGCCAAGAATCTTTCATTTCGGCAACGTAGTCTTTGACCTCGGCTACGGTCTTATGCCACAGCCAGCCCATTATCGAATCACCGCGTCTGTACGTACAATGCGTAGGTCCACAAGGATGAATTCAGCAGCCTTAATTGGCTTGATTGCTATATCAACATGTAGTTCGCTAGCATCAATGGTAGCTGGTGTGTTATTTGTTTCATCGCACTTTGTTGCGAAGTCAAATAATCCGCGTCTACCTACAATACCTGATAGGAAACTATCAGCCACCGCCTTTACATTCTGACGAGTTAATTCATCGTTTGGTTCAAACAAGAAGTCAAACAATCTTTGACGTAGTTCTCTACGAATGAATCCTGCTAGGCGAGATACGTTAACACGGTCTAGGGCTGTAGCTGAACCCTGTGTGGTGTTCTGTGCCATTACAATGATACCGCGATTGATGATATTTGAGAATGCATTAATATCAATTTCAAATAATGTGTCTCTAGTTCCTTCGTCAATATCATTTTCTATCCAAGTTGTAGCTGTACCTAAAGTACCGGAAACATATCCGATAGATGTTAGGTGTGGGGCGCTGCCACGGTTTGGACCCGCAGGGGCGTACCACAATTCACCATCACGGTCATTAACTGCGAAAACTCTAAGTGCGGATGATGCCGCACTTGTCATTATGTTTTCACCGTCAATATTTGAAGAAATACCATGAGGATAGTAGTAAGCAACAAGATTGCTTGCAATTTTATTGTCGGCTGACCATTCTAGCAAACCATTCGGGCCAGTTGGGGCGCGATCAAACGGTGTGTCTGCAATAACAAACACTTCACCTTCCTGATCTTGTGCTAATCTTAATAGCTCATCCGTGGTTTCCCAGTATCCCGGTGCAAGTGCTAGGTTATAGTTATAACGATCAGACCTTACTAGTGTGTCGGGGTTATTGATTGCGGCCTGTAGAGCAGTTACAATTTCTGATCTACGAGCAGCATCGTTTGCACCGAGTGATGTTAGGTTGCGGAATTCTAATGTGTTGTCGTAGTCGGCACCGGCAGCTAAAAGTACGCCCTCGGATTCTGTTGAGGTAAATTCTGTTGCGGTTACGCTACCAGCAGACCAAGCATCAATGATAGAATCTAGTCCATCGTATGTGCCAACAATTGTTGTGAAGTCATCAGAGAACACATCTAGTGGGTCTGGGCCGCGTCCTGCAACAGGAGCATCGAAAGCGGAGAACAAGTTTGTGCTGCCAAACAACGCAATTGTTCCGCTAGGACCGTCTGTTAATATTTCAACCGATGATGTTGCTCCAGCTAGACCAGAAGTAATTCTAATTCTCCCTGCAATTATTTCTACGGTTGTTCCGCTATCTCCGGTTGTCGCCTGAATTTCGGTTTCAATCTCGGATACTAGCTCTGAGAATGTCTGTGCATCCTGACCAGCAACTTGAACAACAAATGTGTTTGACCCACCGTTGTCCGAAATTGCAATTTCAAAACCATACAGTGTTGTATCGTTGTTTAGTCCAGTTACATCGGAACCGACAATATTACCACCAGTATCATCATATAGAACATCCTGATAGCCAGCATGGTCGATTGTGTGATCTTGTAGGAATCCCGTCTGGAAATCGCTTGAGCTAAATGAGTAGCTAGCAAACACTGGGATCAGTGCCTCATTAACTAGTGTTTTTATTTCGGACTTAGTTACTGTCTGCTTATACCCAACGCTAGATGGTATTAGACCGTTAGACTGGTTATATTCTTGTATAAAACTTGCAACCAATGCCTGAAGGTCATCGGCAGCTTCTGATATTTTTGCAGTCCATAGGGCCTTAACATCTTCGTAATTGTCGTTTAGGTTTACATTAGCTCTAACAACATATGCTCTGTTGCCAATTTCCAAATACTTGTTTAATGCATCAAGTCCGTATTCGTTTCTGGCATCGCCATGTAGGGGCTGACCGGCAGAGTCTACTCTAAATTCAGGTACGCCATATAGTTCTAGTGATTGGCTTAGGCTGGTAACTACCCTTACCACGTTGTTTTCAAACGTGCCAAGTGCCGGTGTTAAGCCATCGGATTGTGTTTTTTCGTCTGCGGTTGCAACGAAAATTAGTGGAACTGTTGCTTGACGGCCCGGAATATAAAAGGACTCGTCTATTAGGCTTACAGCTACACCCGGACTTACTAATGTTGCCATTGTGATATCTCCTTGAAATCAGTTATCATTATTACTATTTATGAAGCGTGTAAGTCTTTTAATTAAATTTAACTAGTAGGTGCGCCTGTAGTATCTATGATAAATGGGTCTATCCCATTGAAGTCAATATCTAAAATATTATCTCCAGCGGATAGCCTTATCTGTATAGATTTAATAATTTCATTTCTCAAATTGGCCGGTGAAGCTAAGTACATAACATATTGAAACATCAATGTTGACGA
>Ga0105097_10000643_pt1 | contig 16070 bp, 14 predicted proteins | sample PPLLak12cMay2015_FD_87035 | JGI IMG/M metagenome (GOLD analysis project Ga0105097, IMG submission 87035) | Freshwater sediment microbial communities from Prairie Pothole Lake near Jamestown, North Dakota, USA - PPLs Lake P7 Core (1) Depth... | ecosystem: Environmental > Aquatic > Freshwater >... | reverse complement strand
CCAGCCGGCGCGCACCAGTGGGTGGCGAAGAACTGCCGGCCCGAGCACATGATCCCCGACGCGCACGACCCGTCGAAGAAGCACCCGCCGATGATGACGACGGCCGACCTGTCGCTGCGTTTCGATCCAGCCTACGAGAAGATCTCGCGCCGCTTCCACGCGGATCCCCGGGCGTTCGCTGATGCCTTCGCGCGGGCGTGGTTCAAGCTGACCCACCGCGACATGGGGCCGCGCGTGCGCTACCTCGGCCCCGAGGTGCCTGCGGAGGATCTGATCTGGCAGGACCCGGTGCCAGCGGTGGACCACGCACTGGTCGATGAGAGGGACGTCGCGACGCTCAAGGCCCGGGTGCTGGCGTCGGGCCTGTCGATCGCCCAACTCGTGACCACGGCCTGGGGCTCGGCCTCGACCTTCCGCGGCTCGGACAAGCGCGGCGGGGCCAATGGCGCGCGCATCCGCCTCGCGCCCCAGAAGGACTGGGCCGCGAACCAGCCGGCAGAGCTGGCCACGGTGCTCGCGAGGCTCGAGGGCATCCAGAAGGAGTTCAACGGCGAGCAGTCCGGCGGCAAGAAGATCTCGCTGGCGGACCTGATCGTGCTGGCGGGGTGTGCCGGTGTCGAGGAGGCTGCGAAGAGGGCCGGCCACGCCGTCAAGGTGCCCTTCTCGCCCGGCCGCACGGACGCCTCGCAGTCGCAGACCGACGTGGAATCGTTCGCCCCGCTCGAGCCCTTCGCCGACGGGTTCAGGAACTATCTCCGCCCCGGTCTCGTGACGCCTGCCGAGGAACTGCTGCTCGATCGCGCCCAGCTGCTCACCCTGACCGCCGCCGAGATGACGGCGCTGGTCGGAGGCTTGCGCGCCCTGGGCGTCAATCATGGGCAGTCGAAGCACGGCGTCTTCACGAACCGGCCCGGGTCGCTGACCAACGACTTCTTCGTCAACCTGCTCGACATGGCCATCGAGTGGCGGCCTGCATCGACAGCGGGCGTCTACGAAGGACTGGACCGCGCCTCGGGCCGGGTCCGGTGGACGGGCACTCGGGTCGACCTCGTGTTCGGCTCCAACTCGGAGCTTCGGGCGATCGCGGAGGTCTACGCGAGCGACGACGCGCGGGAGAAATTCGTGCAGGACTTCGTCGCGGCATGGAACAAGGTGATGAACCTCGACCGCTTCGACCTGATGTGATGGGCACGGTCGAGCGCACGGCCTGCATTCTCTGTTCCCGCAACTGCGGGCTGACCGTCGAGATCGAGGACGGCCGGTTCACGCGCATCCGTGGCGATGAGGACCACCCGAACTCACACGGCTACATCTGCCAGAAGGCGGCGCGCCTCGAGCACTACCAGAATCACGCCGACCGCCTGCGCCACCCGCTGAAGCGCCTGCCGAACGGTGAGTTCGAGCGCATCGGCTGGGACCAGGCGCTCGGGGAAATCGCTGCGAAGCTGCTCGAGATCCGCCAGCGGCACGGCGGCACGGCGTTCGCGCTGGTCGGCGGTGCCGGCCAGGGCAACCACCTCGGCAGCGCGTACGCCCGCCAGATGCTCGCGGCGATGGGCAGCCGCTTTGCCTACAACTCGCTCGGCCAGGAAAAGACCGGCGACTTCTGGGTCAACGGTCGGTTGTTCGGCCACCAGACCTGCCACACCACCGAGGACGTCGAGCACGCGGACTTCGTCGTGTTCATCGGCTGCAACCCGTTCCAGTCGCACGGCATCCCGAGCGCCCGCGACGTGCTCCGCGCCCTGCGCAAGGACCCGGAGCGCACAATGGTCGTCATCGACCCGCGGCGGACCGAGACTGCGACGCAGGCCGACCTGCACCTGCAGCTGCGGCCTGGCACCGACGCCTTCCTGCTCGCGGCGATGCTCGCGATCATCGTGCGCGACGGGCTGGTCGACCGGGAGTTCCTCGCCCGGCACTGCATCGGTTTCGAGGACATCGAGCAGCGGCTGCGCGCCGTGCCGATCGCCGAGTACGCCCGGCGTGCCGACGTGCCGCTCGCCGACGTCGAGCGCGTCGCACGGGGCCTTGCCACCGCGCGGCGGGCCTGCGTCCGCGTCGACCTCGGCACGCAGCACACGCTGCACACGACACTGAACGCCTATCTCGAGAAGCTGCTCTGGCTGGTGACCGGCAACTTCGGGCGGGAGGGCACCAACAACCTCCACTCATTCCTCGTGCCGATCATCGGCCACACCGACGAGCGCCGGCAGATCGAGGGAAAGCCGCTGCCGCGCACCGCCTTCCACGGCATGCACCCGATCGCCGGCATCTTCCCGCCCAACATCCTGCCCGACGAGATCCTGCGGGCGGGCGAGGACCGGCTGCGCGCGGCGATCGTCGACAGCTGCAACCCGCTGCTGACGTTCGCCGACACCAGGGCCTTCGACGAGGCCTTCCGGTCGCTCGAGCTGCTGGTCGTCATCGACGTGGCGATGACGGAGACCGCACGACTCGCGCACTACGTCCTGCCGGCGGCGTCGCAGTTCGAGAAGTGGGAGGCCACGGGGTTCAACCTCGAGTTCCCGGAGAACTACTTCCACCTCCGTCACCCGCTGTTCACGCCGCCGGACGAGACGCTGCCCGAGCCGGAGATCTACACGAGACTGCTCGAGCGCATGGGCGTCATCCCGGAGCGCCTCGCGCTGCTGTCGGCGGCGGCACGCCTGCAGCCGGAGAGCGCGCAGTTCCTGCCGTACCTGATGGCGCTGGGTGCGACGCTCGGTCGCCGGCGGGACTGGCAGGCCTACGCCGCCTCGATCACCTACCGCACGCTCGGGCCGACGCTGCCGCGCGGCGCGGCGGCCGCGGCGTTCCTGCTGCCGCTCGCGGTGCAGTACGCCGCGAGGCACGGAGCGGCGGTGCGACGTGCCGGGCACGGCGGCAGCGCCCGCACGCTCGGCAGCCATCTGTTCCGCGCGATCCTCGAGGGACGCTCCGGCGTCGTGATCAGCCGGCACGAATACGCCGACGTGTGGTCCCTGGTGAGGACGCCGGATCGGCGCGTGCACCTCGCGATCCCGGAGATGCTGCGCGAGCTCGATGCGCTCCCGGCCGAGACCGCGCCTGACCCTGCGTACCCGTTCATCCTCATGGCGGGGGAACGGCGCAGCTACAACGCCAACCAGATCTTCCGGGACCCCGCCTGGCGCAAGGTCGACAAGGACGGCGCCCTGCGCCTGCATCCCGCGGATGCCGCTGGGCTCGGCCTCGGTGATGGCGACTGGGCGACGGTCGAGTCCGCGGTCGGCCAGATCGAGGTCTCGGTCGAAATCGACGACAGCGTGCGTCCCGGCGTCGTCACGCTGCCGCACGGCTACGGCGGGCACTACGCGGGTCGAGGCCCGATCGGTCCTGCGATCAATCGCCTCACCGCGACGGCCCACTGCGAACCGTTCACGAAGACCCCGTACCACAAGCATGTGCCGGTCCGGATCCGTCCGGTGCCGAGGGCGGTGCGTCACCAGCAGGAAGCTGTCGACCGGGAGCCGGCGGGCCTCACGGAAGCTTGATGGCTGCGAAGCAGCCGCTGCCGGCCAGGTCCGCGGGCACGCGCACGTCGGTGACCGACACCCCGGCGGCCTCCAGCCTCGCGACGAGGCCGGCCCGGTCGTCCGTCTCGACGCCGAAGTGATCTCGCCAGAAGACGATCGTCGCGTCCGGATCGGACGCCATCAGGTGCGTGTGGCAGGGATTGATCATCGCGCCCCAGTGCCCGCGGGCGAGGATATAAACTGCATTCTGGTCGATACGCGTGCCACCCCTCATCCGGGATCTTAAGGAATGAAGCCCCTCGCGGTGATTGCAGGCATCGGTGGCATCAACGCGGCGGGCCGCAGCTCGGCACACCACGGCTATCGCCGCTCGGTAATCGACGCGCTGGACGCCAGCCTCGCCGCCGGCACGATCCGCAGCCTCGCGGGCCTCATGGGCGTCGCGGGGGAGATCGACGCGCAGAAGCGTTGCTACATCCTCGAGCACACCCTCGTGCGTGGCCTCGAACCTGAATTCATGGACACGGGCAGCGTGCCCTGGAATTGCAGGGCTCGACCGCTGCCGGGCCACGGACCGGTTTCGTTCGTCATTGCGCAACGGGACCTCCCCGCGCGCCTGCCGGACGGCTGGCAGGTCAGCGACGATGTGGCCGGCCGCGTGCGCATCGACCTGTCGGCGGACGCCGAGATCTTCCTGCCGGTGACGCGGTCACTCGAGGTCAGTGCGGCCGGGCAGCTTCCGACCGGCTTCGATCCCAAGGCGCTCTACCCGGGACGCGGCCACCCGCGCGCCATCCAGATCGCTCTGTTTGCCGCCAACGACGCGCTCGGTTCGCTCGGCATCGGCTGGGACACGCTGATGCGGCACGTGCCGCCGGAACGAGTTAGCGTGTATGCCGGCAGCGCCATGGGACAGCTCGACCAGGAGGGCAACGGCGGCCTGCTCGCATCCCGCTATCGCGGCCAGCGGCCCACCTCGCGACAGGTGCCCATGGGCCTCGCAGAGATGCCGGCGGACTTCGTCAATGCCTACGTGCTCGGCAGCGTGGGACAGACCGGCCACAACATGGGCGCCTGCGCCACCTTCCTCTATAACCTCCGGCACGCGATGTTCGACATCGAGTCGGGCCGGTCGCGCATCGCGCTCGCAGGCGGCGCGGAAGCGCCCCTGTGCCCGGACGTGATCGAGGGCCTCGCGACCATGGGCGCCCTCGGCACGGACAAGGCCTTGCTCGAGCTGGACCGGCATCGGAACGCGACCGAGCCTGACCTGCGTCGCGCCTGCCGGCCGTTCGGCGAGAACTGCGGGTTCACCATTGCCGAAGGCGGCCAGTTCGCCGTGCTGATCGACGACGCGCTGGCCGTCGAGCTCGGCGCCAACGTCCTCGGCGCGGTCACCGACGTGCAGGTGCACGCCGACGGCTACAAGAAGTCGATCTCCTCGCCGGGCGTCGGCAACTACGTCTCGTTCGCCCGGGCCGTGGCGCGCGCGATGCGCGACGTCGGCGAGGAGTCGGTCCGCCGACGCAGCTTCGTGCAGGCGCACGGCACCGGCACCCCCCAGAACCGCACCACCGAATCGCAGATCATGAGCGGCGTCGCGAAGGCCTTCGGGATCGAGGACTGGCCGATCGCGGCGATCAAGTGCTTCGTGGGCCACACCATGGCGGCGGCCGGTGGAGACCAGCTCGCATCGACCCTCGGCGTGTTCGCCCACGGCATCCTCCCGGGGATCGCGACCATCGACGAAGTGGCGACCGACGTCGTGCAGGACGGCCTGAGGTTCTCGCCGGTCCCGCTCGAGCGCGCCCCGGCGGACTGGGATGCGTCCTTCCTGAACGCCAAGGGCTTCGGCGGCAACAATGCGACGGCCACGGTGGTCTCGCCCGGCGTCGTGTCGCGCTGGCTCGAGCAGCGACACGGTCGCGAGGCCCTCTCGGCCTGGCGCCGCCGCAACGAAGCGGTCGTCGAGGCAGCGGCCGCGTGGGACGACGCCCTGACCGATGGCAGCGCGAAGATCGTCTATCGCTTCGATCACGAGGTCCGCAGCGAGAAGCACGTGCGGATCGAGGGCGGCAAGCTGCACATCGAGGGCCTCGCGCCCATTTCCCTGCTCGACTGAGGCACCCCGCCCGGCGAACTGCCGATTGATTCCGACGGAAACCTGCGTCCAACGCCCGTTCGGGCGAGGACCACGGTCGCCCGCCCGGGAGGGATCGCCGTTGGATCGGGTCATTCTCTACGTGCTGGGCGTCGCTGTGACGCCCTGGAAGCTGGTCGGGTACCTTGGGGTAGCGCTGTTCGCCGGTCGCTGGTTCGTGCAGTTGTACTACTCCCGCAAGTACCGACGACCGGTCGTCCCGACCGTATTCTGGTTGATGAGCATTTCGGGAAGCCTGCTGCTGCTGTCGTACTTCAGCCTAGGCAAGAACGACTCGGTGGGGATTCTCTCGAACCTGTTTCCGGCCGGTGTCGCGGGATACAACCTTTATCTCGACCTGCGCAACCGGCGCAGCCACGGGCTGCGCGGACCGGAGCCGGCATCGCTGGCCCGCAGCTGAACCGGGTCAGGGTCGTCGCCCGGGCACGGCCACGTGGCGCTAACATCCGCACACCCGACCTCACCGCCCGTCCCATGGCACGCGCCCCCGTACGCTTTTCAAGCTCGCTCCGGCTCGAGACCGGGCACGGCGGTGTCGCGAACCCGCGCTGGATGGCGCTCCTCGGCAGCCTCGAGACCGCGGGCTCCATCACCGCGGCCGCCAAGGCGGCGGGATTGAGCTACAAGGCCGCCTGGGACGCCATCGACGCGATGAACAACCTCGCCGGCAAGACCCTGGTCACCACGGCCGTGGGCGGCAAGGGCGGCGGCGGCGCACGGCTCACCGCGCAGGGGCGCGAACTGCTCGCCACGTACCGTGCCGTGGCGGAGGAGCAGGAGCGCTTCCTCACGAAGATCAATGCGGAACTCGGGCGGGCGAAACGCAGCCTGCCCGTGCTCGGGAGGCTGTCCATGCGCACCAGCGCCAGGAACCAGTGGTCCGGAACCATCGTCAAGATCCGGCAGGGTGCCGTCAACGACGAGATCGACGTCGAGCTGCCCGGGGGAGACCGGATTGCCGCCGTCATCACCCGGGAGAGCACCGAGAACCTCGGCCTCGAAGTCGGGCGCGAGGTGATCGCCTTGGTGAAGGCATCGTCGGTGATGATCGGCAAGAGCGGCGGCGGCCGGCTGCGCCTGTCGGCCCGCAACCAGCTCGCCGGCACTATCGCCCGCGTGACACCGGGGGCCGTGAACACCGAAGTCGTCATCGCCCTGCGCGGGGGAAACACGATCGCCTCGGTGATCACCAGCACCTCGGCGCGGGAGCTTGCGCTCGCGGTCGGCCAGAAGGCCGTCGCGATATTCAAGGCGTCATCGGTGATCGTCGGCGCGGGCTGAATCAGGCTCGAGCCGTCCGCGCTCCATCCGCAGGATCCGGTCGGCGAGGAACTCGACCTCGGCCCTTGAGTGCGACACGTACAGCATCGGAATGCCCGTCTCCTCCTTGACCCGGAGCAGGAACGGCAGGATCTGCTGCTTGAGGCGATCGTCGAGGGAAGCGAGCGGTTCGTCCAGCAGCAGCACGCGCGGTGAGCACAGCAGCGCGCGGCCCAGGGCCACCCGTTGCCGCTCGCCGCCCGACAGTTGCGCCGGCCGGCGCTCGACCAGCGCATCGATTTCCAGCAGATCGACGATCTCGTCGAGGTGGAAGCGCCGCTGCGCCGGATCGCGCCGGCGGTATCCGTAGAGCAGGTTGCCGCGGGCCGTGAGGTGCGGGAAGAGCTGGCCGTCCTGGAACACCAGCGCGAAGTGTCGACGCCACGCCGGGGTGAACACGCCGGCCGTCGTGTCCACCAGCACCTCGTCGCCGGACACGACGGTCCCGCGGGCGGGGCGGATCAGCCCGGCCAGCAGCGCCAGCAACGTGGTCTTGCCGGAGCCCGACGGCCCACAGATGCCGATGGCGCCCGACTCGAGCACGTCGCTCGCGCTCAAGGCGAAGGTGCCGCGGCTGAACTCGAGGTCGAAGCTAAGCACGATTCGTCTGCTGGTCGCGGTAGCCGAGTCGGCGCTCCGCCACGCGCGTCAGCCAGTGGCTGGCGACCAGGGCTGCGCTCGCCAGTGCCACCGACACGAGTGCCAGCCGAAGCGTCGCGCCTTCGCCGCCGGGCACGTTCATGTACGTGTAGATCGCGAGCGGCAACGTGCGCGTCTCGCCGGGAATGTTGCCGACGAACGCCATGGTCGCGCCGAACTCGCCGAGGCTGCGCGAGAAGCACAGCACGGCGCCCGCGATCAGGCCGGGCAAGGCGAGGGGCAGCGTCACCGACCTGAACGCGTCGAATCGCGTCGCACCCAGCGTGGTCGCTGCCTGCTCGAGCCGTGCGTCGACCAGCCGGAAAGCGACCCGGATCGGCTGCACGAGCAGCGGAAAGGCCATGATGGCGGAAGCGAGGACGGCACCCTGCCAGGTGAACGCGAGCACGATGCCGAAACTCTGGTCCAGCCATCGGCCGACGGGACCCTGCGTGCCGAGCAGCATGAGCAGCAGGTAGCCCGGAACGACCGGCGGCAGAACCATCGGCAACTGGACGAGGATCTCGAGCACGAACTTGCCCGGAAAGTCGCGGCGCGCCAGCAGCCACGCGACCAGCACCCCGGCTGGAATGCAGGCAACGGTCGCCCACAGCGCGACCCGTGCCGACAGTTGCAGCGCCTGCCACTCATCGGCGTTCATGGTCGGTGTCCCTCAAGGAAGGATCGTGAATCCCGAGCGTACGAAGGCCGCGCGACCGGCAGCGCCGAGGACGAACTGCACGAAGCGCTCCGCGTCCGGACCGGCCCGCGGCGTCAGGGCCACGGGATACGTGATAGGCGGGTGCGAGCCGGCCGGGAAGGTGCCGACGATCCGCACGCGGTCGTCGACACGGGCGTCGGTCGCGTACACGATGCCGAGGGGCGCCTCGCCGCGCGCCACGAACATGAGCGCGTGACGCACGTCCTCGGCACGCACGAGCCGCTGCTCGACGACACCGTTCCAGACGCCGAGACTCGCGAGCGCCGCACGGGCGTATCGACCGGCCGGGACGCTGTCCGGATCGCCGGTCGCGAGCCGGCCTTTGCCGAGCGCGGCGACCAGCGGGAACCCCGGTTCGATCACGAGCTGTACCTTGCTTGCGCGCGGCGCGATCAGGACGAGCTGGTTTCCGACGACGTTTCGCCGCGAGGAATCGACGATGCGGGAGCGACGCGCGAGGTGATCCATCCACTCCTCGTCCGCCGAGAAGTACACCTCCGCTCTGGCACCCGCCTCGATCTGGCGCGCGAGGATCGAACTGGATCCGAACGAGAAGCGGACCGGGACACCGGTGGCAAGCGTGAACTCCCTGCCGAGCTCGTCGAGGACGTTCGTCAGGGACGCCGCGGCGAACACAGTGACGGGGCGGGACGCGGGCTCGGCCGCGCCGACCATGCCGCAGCAAAGCAGCGCCGCCAGCACCGCGGCCACTCGCCGGCAAGACATGTCGACTCCGGGAACAGGCGTTATATAGTCCGCTACATATCGTCAACCATGACCGGGCTCGGCTGCAACCGGAATACGGCCATGGCGCGCGAGCCCGGGGCGGCTGTCCGCCGCCGCCCCCTCACTCGTCAGCCCAGGCGAACGTCTTCAGGGCTGCCACGTCCAGCAGCCGGATCCGGTTGTAGCGGGCGTCGATCCACCCGGCTCGCCGCATCGTCGCGAGTATCCGGTTGACGTGGTGACGAGAGATGTTCGCCATCTCGCCGAGCTCGGCCTGCGTCAGCGCATAGCCGTCCCCGTCGCCGGGCGGCACCTCACCCATTGCGGTCACACGCAGCAGCACGGCCGCCAGTCGCCGTGCCGAGTCCCGGATGAGCAGGTCGCGCGCAGCCCAGACCACCGTCTCGGTACTCGCATCGGCCATCTGCGCCAGACGCGCGGCAAAATCGGGGTCGCTCTGGAGCTGGGGCCGCAATCGGTCGAGCGGCACCTGCAGCAGGGTGGTCGGTTCGGCGGCAATGAACGTCAGCGTCCTCGCCCCGCCGCGCAGGACCGGACCATGTCCGAACCACTCGCCCGCCCGCATGACGTGGGCCATCGCCGGCAGCTGCCAGGGAGTGCCGCCCATCACGGTCACCGCGCCGGACACGATGCCGAACACGCCGCCCGAATCATCGCCCCTGTGGAAGACCGTTGCCCCGCGTTCCAGCGCCATCAGCCGCCCCAGGCCGGTGAATCGCTTGCGGAACGGCTGCGGCTGGCACGAAAGCCAGCCCCGCCGCGAGAACACCGCCACCAGCTCGTCCATCGTCGCTGCCCGCGTGGCCCAATCTCGAGGGATTGTCGCAAACGGCAACATCTCGTCGATGGCAAATTGGCATTTACAGCACTCGCCCGGGAAATAGAGTTCAGGGAGCCCTCATGACACGCCAGTCGGCAATCGCATCGGTCCTCGCCTCCGCCCTCGCACTGGCCGCCTGCGGCCAGAAGCCTGCCGCCACTCCAACCGGCGCAGCGGCGGACCTCATCATCACCGGCGGCCCCATCGTCACCATGGAAGGCGACCAGCCGACCACGGTCGAAGCGATCGTCGTGGACGACGGCAGGATCACTTTCGTCGGCAGCAAGGCGGCCGCGCTCGAGCAGCGGGGCGACGGCACGGTGCTGAAGGACCTCGGCGGCAAGACCCTGATGCCCGGGTTCATCGACGGTCATGCGCACGCCCAGCAGTTCGGCACGCAGGCCGTTGGCGCCAACCTGCTCGCGCCGCCGGACGGCGTGGTCAACACCATCGACGACGTGGTGGGAAAGCTGAAGGCCTTCGCCGACGGGCCGGACGTCGGCATGACCGGCTGGATCTTCGGGGTCGGTTACGACGATGCGCTGCTCGGCCGGCACCCGACGCGCGAGGACCTCGACAAGGTGTCGACCACCGTGCCGGTGATGGCGACGCACATCTCCGGCCACTTCGCCGCGGTCAACACGCTCGGCCTGAAGATGATCGGGTTCGACGCCGGCACGCCCGACCCCGAGGGTGGCGTGATCCGGCGCGAGGCCGATGGCAGGACGCCGAACGGCGTGCTCGAGGAACTGGCCGCGATGCCGTACATGGTGAAGTTCCTTGCGCCGGCGACGCGGGAGGCGAGCGATGAATTCCTGCGGCGCGGCCTCGAGCTGGCGAAGAGCTACGGCTACACCACGGCCAACGAGGGCCGCATGTTCGGGCCGATGCACGCGGTCATGGTCGATGCCGCCGGCCGCGGTCTGGTCGACATCGACTTCATCGGCTGGATGGACTACACGGGGCGTTCCGAGCTCGACAAGGCGTTCAGCACTTCGTACTCGAACCGCTACCGGCTCGGCGGCCTCAAGATCACGCTCGACGGTTCGCCGCAGGGCCGCACCGCGTGGCGCACCGTCCCCTACCTGATCCCGCCCGATGGCCAGCAGGACGGCTACTCGGGCTACCCGGCCATTCCCGACACGAAGCAGGTCGAAGCGTATCTCGACGAAGCCTACACCAAGGGCTGGCCGGTCAAGGTCCACGCCAACGGAGATGCGGCGATCGACCAGCTGTTCGAGGCGCTGAAGCCCGTCGTCGCGAAGCACGGCGTCAGGCCCGGTGCGGTGACGCTCATCCACGGCCAGTTCATCCGCCCGGACCAGGTTCAGGCGCTCAAGTCGCTCGGCATCTTCCCGTCGATGTTCCCGATGCACACGTTCTACTGGGGCGACTGGTACAAGCAGATCGTCGGTCCCGAGCAGGCCGCGCGGATCTCGCCGATGCGCTCGATCCTGAACACGGGCCTGCACGCGACCAGCCACACCGACGCGCCGGTGGCGCTGCCGAACCTGATGCAGGTCGTGTGGGCGACAGTGAACCGCACCTCGCGCTCCGGCGAGGTCATCGGGCCCGACGAACGCGTCACGCCCTACGAGGCGATGAAGATGATCACGCTCTGGGGCGCCGAGCAGTTCGGAGAGCAGGCGACCAAGGGCTCGATCAAGGAAGGCAAGCTCGCCGACCTCGTCGTGCTTTCAGACAACCCGATCACCATGGACCCAGCGAAGATCAACCAGGTCCAGGTGCTCGAGACGATCAAGGAAGGCGAGACGGTCTGGACGCGCGAGTGAGGCCGGACCGGCGGGTATCCACGACGGCTGGGTTCGGCGGGGAAGCATGCTGGGGACCATCGCGCCACCGACGCGCGCGGTCTTCCGGCTTCAGGCAGAGCTTGTCACCCGGTTGCACGTCGAAGGCGTGGATCGTCGGATCGTGGCATGAAGAGTCTGGCGGAACGACCGGTGCATGTGTCCGACCATGACGCGCCCGGTCGCGGCGGTGTATTCGGAAGACAGAAAGCTCCCTCCGCCATGGACGACCCGTCTGTGGTCGCCGTAGCGGAGGACGTGGGCCCGTGTCTCATCAGGATCCCGCGTTCGTGCCACACCCTGTCGCCACGCGCCTCTCGTGCCTTTTCCTGCTGCCATCCTGCGCGCGGCCTCGCCGCCCGGTCACGCAGTCCGCGCACCGGCAGCCCGCAGTCACCTAGACGCAAACAGGATGGTTGCATCCTGGCTCGACTGATAAGAAGGCAGGCCACAACCGCGGAGACCCCATGAGCACGTCACGGGCTCTTGCGATATCGCCGCTCGCGATCGGCCTGGTTGCCGCCCATGCCGACGCCGCGACGGCGAGCGGGCGCGCTGGCAGAACTGACGCCCGCCGGCGGCGGCGTCAGTCCCCCTTCACGAACGCATCGGGGATTTCGTAGCGTTCCGTACCGAGCGTCGCGACCGTCGTGTCGCCTTCGCGACTCGAACCGATCGGCATGGCGGCGGTACCGTCGGCTTCCGCCGTCGAGAACGAGAGGAAGCTGCCGTCGTCGTTGAAGAAGAGGGTGCGCGTGGGGCCATCGGGCAGAGCCACCTCGACGTAGGTGCCCGTCTCGGTCGCGCGTACGACGCCGGCGTCGCACATCCCGGCAGGCGCACCCTGGTAGCCCGAGCAGCGGACCTGCGCAGTCGCGTGGTAGCGGGTCCCGGGCACCCTGGCATCGCCCTGGCCATCGCCGTCGCCCGACATCGCCGCGACGGCCGGGACCGAAACCAGGGTCACGCCGTCGACGGTCGCGACCACCCTGCCACCCAGCCTTTCCGCGTCGGCGGCGGACAGGCACCCCGCGAGCGTCGCGGTGTGATCCAGGAAATTCGCGGTCGCTTCGCTCTCGCCGATCACGCGGCAGGGATCGCCTGCGTTCGGGAAGCCGTCGCCCACGACCCGCAAGCTGGCGGGCCACGTCGCCGTCGTCGGGGACGCCGCGCCGGCGCCGGCACCAGGTGTCGCCGCCGCGTCGCCATTGTCGGTAGATCGCTGGCAGCCCGACACGATCAGGGCCATGGCGACCGAAATCAGACTAGCCTGGATATTTGCGCGCATGAGGCTGATGCTCCTGCTCCCCGGTGGATGACGATCGACTCGCAGGCTCCGGACGACCTCAACTCGCCGGAGGTCCATCGCTCAACACGGTGAAGTCTGCCGCCGAATTCTCGCTCAGGATGGGCGCGTCGGTCACGAGCATCGTGGACAACGCGCGGCCGGCCTCGTCGAAGTGACCAGGGACCGCGACCGCAAGCCACTTGCCCATGGGCACCTGCGGAGCCCAGGGATGGGGAACGTCGAGGTAGTCCGCCGTCAGCACGTAAGCGTGCGTGTCGGGAGGCACCTCGGGCTCGCGGATCTCGAGACGGGCCCGGCCGATTTCCACGCCGTTGCGCATCACCAGCACGTGGGGTCTCGTAGCGCGTCTTGCCCGTGCCCACCGTCGTGACGGGTCGCATGAACGTCGAACGCTCGGGAATGGCAAGGTGCATTGCATCGTACACACAGGACGCCGGCTATCCAGATCACGCACCGGCGTCGCAGGATTCGCTCTGTCAAGAACCTCCCCCATGCGCATCGCACGATGGCCCGAGCTTCTCGTCGTCCTGGCAGTCGCGCTCAGCGGCTGTGCCACGACGTACGCCCCGCGAAGGCTCGACGCTCCCGCGGACCTGAGCGACGTCCGCTCCAAGACGGTCGGCGACGTCACCGTAGTCGTATCGCTCCTTGGAGATGAACTCGCGCTCAGGCACTTCGGCGCCGATCTTGGACAGCACGGGCTACAGGCGCTGTGGATCAGCGTGCGCAACGATTCCGACCGGCGCCTCTGGCTCATCCGCAGCGTGCTCGACCCCGATTTCTACTCGGCCGAGGAAGCGGCGCTGCTGGTCGAGGGCGACGTCCCGAGAGCCTCGCACACCCGCCTGCACCAGGACTTCCGTGACGAATCGATCCGGTCGCTGATGGCACCACGCACCATCACCGAAGGTTTCGTGTTCCTGCCGCGCGTCGAGGGCGGCCGCTACGTCGACATCCGGCTGCAGGCCGATGCGTTCAGCGAGGACGCCGCGCGTTCCGCCGGGCATTCGATGCCGGCCGCAGCTGCCACGCCCGGCGGGCAACGCGAATGGCGTTTCGAGTTCGCCCTGCCGCTGCCCGACGGCGACTTCGATTACGAGCGGCTCGACCCGAGCCGAACCTATGCCGGCCTCAACTTGCCCGACCTCGGCCTCGACGTGCTCTGCGCGACTCTCGGCGACCTGCCCTGCTGCGCCGCGAACTCCGAGGGCCAGGAGACCGGCGACCCGCTCAACATCGTCCTGGTCGGCGAAGCCTCGCAGGTGCTCAACGCGCTGACTCGTGCCGGCTGGTCGTTCACGCATCGCATCACGCCGCGCACGGTGCTGCGCGAAGCGGGGGCAGCGCTGGCAGGCGAGCCCTATGCCGTCGCGTCCGTGAGCAGCCTGTACGTGTTCGGACGCAGGCAGGACCTCGCGATGCAGCGTGCCCGCCGATCGATTGCCCAGCGCAATCACCTGCGGCTGTGGCAGGCGCCGTTCCGCGTCGAAGACCGCCCCGTGTGGATCGGCCAGGTCAGCCGGGACATCGGGGTCAAGGTCACGGCGAAATCGCCGACCTTGACCACGCACGTCATCGACCCGGAGGTCGACACGACGCGCGAGTACCTGCTGCACAGCCTGGTCGCGGAGGGCTTCATCGACCGGTTCGGGTTCGTCAAAGGCAGTGCCGCGGCCACGAAGGACCAGCCGCGCTGCAACCTGGCGGGCGACCCCTACCAAAGCGACGGCTTGCGGCTCGTCGTGATACTGGCGCCCGAGCCCGTTCCGCCCGACCGAGCGGGCCGGCGAACCTGACCGCTGAGCCCGGCCGCCCTGCGGGTCGGCGTCCGCTCGAAGTCCAGCCGACCAGGACCACGGCCGCGGCAGCCGCTGTGAAAATCCGATGAAGGATACGATCAGGCACGAGCGTCGGACCCCGGATCGTCAGTCGTCGTTGGACCTGGCAATCGCCACCCCGATGCCGACGACCGCCGCACCGACCACTGCGCCCTTCAGGAAATCATCGTCATTCTTGTTGCGCTTGCGGTAGTACCGGCGCTCGTAGTCGTCACGTCGTTCGAGCGAAATCCGCTGCCCCACCCGTGTCGCATGAACGACGAAAGGCCCCGAGGGGCCCTTTCAAGTCTTTGAATCCAGATGGAGCGGGTGATGGGAATCGAACCCACGTGAGTGGCCCCACCTGTCTCGACGGATCAATCGATTACCGAAGCCCGCAGCATGGCGTGTGATTGACGTGTGAACGCTCGCCGAACCGTCACTCCCGTGAGAATCGCGCCCCAATAGCGGACGCTGTAAGCCCAAGATCGACCCGAAGCGGCCTGACCGGTCTCGCTGAAGCGGTTCCCCGGTTCCCGCAGCCGGTTCAGCGAGTCAGGCCAGCAACCGCAGCGCACCCACGGTGATCGCCTCGCCTTGCTCCTGAACGAAGTGCCCACCGTCGGTGATCAGCATCGGCGGCGGACAGTCGCGGATCGCGACGTTTGTGACGCGCTAAGACGCGGCGGCCGCGCGGTCGCGCGTCGCGAGCATGGCGGCCGCGACGATCCATGCGAACGCCCAGAGCAGCAGCGTCGCAACCATGGTCTGCGCGGCACCCTCGTGGCCATACAGCGAAGGCCAGAAGCCGAGCACGAGGCCGTCGAAGGCCAGAGCCCCGCAGCAGGCCCACAACAGGACCTGACGCGGGCTTTCCGCACGGGCGCGCGCGACCGCGCCCGCGATCGGAACGAAGAGCAGGCCCGCCGGGACCTGGACGGCGTAGAGGATCGCGCGGTAGAGCGGATCGAGCAGCCAGTCCGCCGGCAAGTACCGGATGACCAGTGCAAAGACGAAGGCCACCACGAGGCCGAGGACGACACCCGAGATCAGGCCGTCGTGCATTGTGGGTCGCATGCGAGTGTTCTCTTCGATTGTAGTGGCCACTACATTTGAGCATAGCGACAGATGCCACTACCATCAAGTGATGGCATACCGGCGTCACTCGAAGGATGAGATCCTGCGCGCCGTCGTGGCTATCGCGATGGACGAGGGGCTATCGGCCCTG